>Ga0209826_1002820_pt1 | contig 11202 bp, 10 predicted proteins | sample GOMGulsemesocosm_5_FD_184637 | JGI IMG/M metagenome (GOLD analysis project Ga0209826, IMG submission 184637) | Methane-oxidizing microbial communities from mesocosms in the Gulf of Mexico - GOM15C Gulf of Mexico (SPAdes) (version 2) | ecosystem: Environmental > Aquatic > Marine > Cold seeps...
GATAACCTTAGCCTTTTTCAGCTTTCAATAACTCGACAAACTAAGTTAGTTACGAATTGTTTAAGTCTAGCTGAAAATATAAACTATTCAAAGTCTATCGTATATTCGATAGAATCCCCCCTAAACATGAGATCAAACTCACACCATAGGCAATAATTAATGGCTCTTTTAGATATTCTTCACTACCCCGATAAGCGTTTGCGCACAAAAGCAAGCGATGTAATAAATATTGATGATGCTTTGAGAGAGCACATTGATAATATGTTTGAGACCATGTATGACGCACCTGGTGTCGGTTTGGCGGCGACTCAAGTAAACTTCCATCAACGTCTTGTGGTTATCGATGTGTCAGAAAACAAAGACCAGCCCTATTGCCTCATAAACCCCATCATTACCCACAAAGAAGGTATAGAAGTTAGCCAAGAAGGCTGTTTATCTGTTCCTGAATTTTATGGCGATGTTGAAAGGGCCGAAACGATCACTGTAAAAGCCCTTGATAAGCAAGGCGAATCATTTGAACTAACCGCTGATGGCTTGCTTGCCGTTTGTATTCAGCATGAGCTTGACCACCTTGATGGCAAACTTTTTATAGATTATCTATCGCCACTGAAACGCAACCGTATCCACAAGAAACTGAAAAAGTTAGCAGCCACCCCCTTGAGCCAATAAATATATAACATATGAAGATTATTTTTGCAGGCACCCCTGAATTTTCAGTTCCGGCGCTACAATCACTCATTGCTAGCGAACATACTGTCGTTGCCGTTTACACTCAACCAGACCGACCCGCTGGCCGTGGCAAGAAAGTGCAGGCTAGTGCGATCAAACAGTGCGCCCTCGAAAATACTTTAGCTGTAGAACAACCTTTAAACTTCAAATCCGATGCCGCTGTTGAACAGCTCAAGAGCTATCAAGCAGATTTGATGGTCGTGGTTGCCTATGGGCTTATTTTACCCAGCGACGTATTAACAATACCAACTTATGGCTGCATTAATATTCACGCCTCTTTGCTGCCACGTTGGCGAGGTGCAGCCCCCATTCAACGTTCAATTTTAGCCGCTGATAAAGAAACCGGTATTACCATGATGCAAATGGATGAGGGCTTAGATACTGGCGATATGCTATCCCAAATACGTTGCCCCATAAATGAAACAGATAATGCCGGCGCCTTGCACGACAAACTATCTGCACTGGGCGGTAAAGCACTGAGCCAATTACTACCTAGCATTGAAAGCCAACAACTAGCCCCTATAAAACAAGATGAAAGCCTAGCCACTTATGCCAAAAAACTCAGTAAACAAGAGGCAAAAATTGACTGGCAGCAAACGGCTGATGATATTTTAGCTGCAACACGCGCCTATGCGCCGTGGCCTGTTTCATACAGCTCCCTTGGCGATAAGACTCTACGCATATGGCAAGCACAAGCATCCTCGGAAACGCTACAAGACGAACCCGGAATGGTTCATATCAACAATAAAAAGTTTCTTGTTTGCTGCGGCCAACATACCTGCATTGAAATAACCGAGTTACAGCTAGCAGGAAAAAAACGCATGTCAGCTCAAGCTTATCTAGCCGCTCATTCTCCCGCTGGTCAAATCCTAGGCAAGGAAATATAAAATAGTGAAAAAAACACCTTCTTCCGTTCGATCTATCGCCGCACAAATTGTTTGCGCTGTTGCAAAGCAAGGCCGCTCACTTAACGATGCCTTAGAGCTTGTCAATTCTCTTGAAGCAAAGGATCAAAGCCTTTGTAAACAAATATGCTATGGAACGTTGCGTTGGTATATTCGCCTAGAAGCCATTTTAAACCTTCTTGTAGAGAAACCATTCCGCGCTAAAGACACCGATATTAAAGCGTTAGCTTTAATAGGGCTATACCAGCTGATTTACCTTGATATTCCTGCCCATGCTGCCGTTTCCGAAACAGTCGAAGGTAGCCAAATACTCCGAAAAAAATGGGCTAGAGGCATACTAAATGCTGTTTTACGTCGTTTTTTACGTGAACAGGCACAATTAGAAGAACAGGTAGACCTGCAACCTCAAAAAAAACACGCTCACCCTGCTTGGTTAGTCGACAACCTACAAGCTGATTGGCCAGATCAATACCTTGCCGTTCTCGAGCAAAACAATCTGCAAGCCCCGATGGCAATACGCGTCAATCAACAGCACAATACCCGAGAGGATTATCAGCAGCAGCTTGAACAAGAAGGCATTCCTTCAACTCTTTCTTTGCATAATCCCCAAGGGCTTATTTTAGATCACCCAGTAAGCGTCGATGCCTTGCCAAACTTCTGGCAGGGTCATAGCTCGGTACAAGATTCTGCAGCACAATTAGCAGCGCCTTTGCTTAGCACTGAGGGAGACCAACGTATACTTGATGTTTGTGCCGCTCCAGGTGGTAAAACGGCACATCTTTTAGAACAAACCCCCAATATACAACTAACGGCTTTAGATATTGATCCGAACCGTAATAAAAAAGTTCAAGAAAACCTATCTCGGCTAGGCCTAAACGCTAACGTTATATCTGCGGATGCGACAGATCCTGACAAATGGTTTGACGGTCAGCAGTTTGACCGAATTTTATTAGATGCCCCGTGTTCCGCAACAGGTGTTATTAGAAGGCACCCTGATATTAAATTATTAAGAAAAAAATCTGACATTCTCCCGTTAGTGCAACTTCAGCAACAAATTCTTGATGCTATTTGGCCTTTATTAGCACAAAACGGTATCCTTCTATACGCCACCTGTTCTATATTAAAGGCAGAAAATAGCCGGCAAATTGAGAGTTTTTTAGATAGACAAAAAAATGCCAAAGAGATTGTTATTAATGCAGGATGGGGTACTGCCTGTAAACATGGGCGACAAATTTTTCCTGGCGAACAGCAAATGGATGGTTTTTACTACGCATGCTTAATGAAAAAATAAAAACATGAGGAACTGGCATTATCAAAAGAAGCTTCTTCACCTTGTCACTTTCATGCTTTTAATGCCGTTTTTCAGTAGCCTCTCTTTTGCACAAGATGCTTCGTTAAATACCGGCGTATCAATAAAACAAGCTCAGCTTAAACAACAAGATAACATCCTTTTTTTAAAGGCAAATATTCACTACCAATTCAACCCCAAAGTAATCGAAGCCTTAAATAATGGGATCACCCTTACCTTCAATGTAAAACTCAACATTGTGATTGAGCGATCATGGCTCTGGAATAAGCATTTATATACCATCATCCTGCCTTATCACATCAAATACCACACCTTAGCGGCAACTTACCAAGTCACAGATTTAACCACTCAACGACAGCAAAGCTTTGCTAGCCTGCCGGCTGCTGTTTATGCACTGGGAAATTTAAAGGAAATTCCATTACATAAACTATCCATTGATCTTTTACAAAAACCAAACCATAGTGCGATACTTTCTGCCTATCTAAATATTGAAGCTTTACCGCTTCCTATGCGGCCTTTGGCATACATTACACCAGCATGGCATCTAAGCAGTTCTTACCAATGGCCTTTACATTAAATAAACCCAAAACATATTACCTGCCAATAGCACTTTTTATTGCTCTATTGGTCAGTCTTTACTTGATGTCAGATGCGACACAGGTCTCCTCTCAATTTAGCGACCTTTTCTCAACACTCATTGTTTTAAATATTGCAGGTACTATTTTTTTAGCTGGCATACTTGTTAATAATATTGGCTGGTTATGGCGCCAATCTAAACAGCAAGCCATTGGTTCAAAAATAACCACCCGTATTGTTGTTCTATTTCTTGCTATTTCAGTTATCCCTACCGGCACCGTTTTTTACTTTTCAAACAAACTGCTTCACCACAGTATCGATAGTTGGTTTGATGTACAAATAGACGGTGCTATGCAAGATGCTATAGAACTAAGCCAACGTTCGCTTGATGGCAGAACTCGTAACATGCTGAAATCAACACGTCAGCTAGCAGCTCATCTGGCTGGTGAGTCTGATATGTTAATGTCGCTAACTCTTGATAGCTTACGCGAACAATACGGAGCCCAAGAACTAACTGTTTTATCAAAACAAGGCCGCATCATTGTCACAACCAACCTTGATCCCCAGGTTCTCGTGCCCAATATTCCCGATCGCGCTATTTTGTCGCAAATCCGACAGGGTAATGAGTACATTGGGCTAGAGCCTAACCAAGATAGTAGCCTGTGGATACGATCCCTTGTTCCTCTACAAAGTGTCAACCCACCTCGATACCTACAAGCAATTTACACTGTTCCAGATGATATTAGTCAATTAGCCACCTCTGTTGGTACCGCCTATACTGCCTATAAAGAACTAAGCTATTTACGTCAGTCACTTAAATTTAGCTTTTCCTTAACACTGTCATTGGTCTTATTATTTAGTGTTTTAGCTGCCAGCTGGGCTTCTTTTCTGTTTGCTCGACAAATCGTTGCCCCCATTCGCCAGCTGGTCAAGGGAACTCATGCTGTTGCCAAGGGTGATTATGATAAAAAACTCAAGGTCACTCAGGATGATGAACTTGGCGCACTACTGAATTCATTTAACGAGATGACAACACGGTTATCCAATACGCGGAAGCAGGCCGAACTTGCTCAGCGTAGCACTGAAGATCAACATGCCTATTTAAATACCATTCTTGCCCACCTTTCTAATGGTGTATTAAGTTTTGACCTCGCCTTCAAACTTAGAACCGTTAACCAAGGTGCCGAGCAAATATTAAATCACCCACTCTCTTCATACACCGGCCTTTCTTTAGACATTATTTCCAAAAGATTCCCCGCCCTTGATCAAATTACATCACTGCTTCAAGATAAGCTCTCAAATACCACGACTGAGTGGCAGCATGAACTTATCATTGAAATTGAACACCAGAAAAAAACCTTACTATTCAAGGGAATGCCTTTACTTGCTTCTAATAAAAAACTAAGTGGCTATATCGTCGTTTTTGATGATGTAACGGCCATTATCCAAGCACAACGAAATGCTGCCTGGGGTGAAGTCGCGCGTCGCTTAGCTCATGAAATAAAGAACCCTCTCACCCCTATTCAGCTTTCTGCCGAACGTATGCAACGTAAATTAGCTAAAGAACTCGATCCAGCTAATGCAGAAGTGTTGAATAAATCTACACGTACCATTGTGCAACAAGTGACCGCCTTAAAAAGCATGGTTAATGACTTTTCAGACTTTGCTCGCCCTCCTCAATCCAGACTTCAGGCGGTTGACCTTGGTCCTTTTATAGAAGATATTGCCAGTCTTTATCAGGGCCAAATTGCCATATTCACCATTGATATTGAAGACCATTTACCTAAAGTAGAAGCGGATACTATTCGGCTTAGGCAAGTCATTGTTAATTTGATTAAAAATGCCCAAGAAGCTATTTTGGATGCACCGGAAGGCAGCATTACTATCCGTATTTACAAAAGTAGCCTTGCCGGCACCGTTGAAATTAGTATTGCTGATAATGGCAGTGGCATAGATAATGAGATGCTGACTCATTTATTTGAGCCGTACGTTACCTCAAAAGTGAAAGGGACAGGACTAGGTTTAGCCGTCGTTAAAAAAATCATTGACGAACATAATGGTCATATTTATGTCAAACCAAACCAACAGAAAGGCACAACTTTCATTATAGAACTACCTGTTTCAAAAACTATAAACACAACAAATAATAGCTAAGGACTCAAGTCATATGAACCAATTGCATATTCTCGTTATTGATGACGAACCAGATATCAGAGAGCTTGTTAGCGATATTCTTGAGGACGAGGGCTATCAAGTATCAACCGCTGAAAATGCTGAAGTTGCTCGAAAATTACGCCACCAATGTCGGCATGACCTTATTTTACTTGATATCTGGATGCCAGATGTTGATGGTGTCACCCTTTTGCAAGAATGGTCTGAACAAGGCGACCTTTCCTGCCCTGTCATTATGATGTCTGGCCATGGCACGGTTGAAACAGCTGTTGAAGCAACCCGGTTAGGTGCTTATGATTTTCTTGAAAAACCATTATCCATTGCAAAGCTCCTTCTAACCATTGAAAGAGCACTTGAAGCTGAGCGCCTAACCCAAGAAAATATTCAGCTACGCCAAACAGCTTCCTCAATTCAAGAGCCTCTTGGTAGTAGCACCGGAATCCAGCAGCTCTTAAGCATGTCTGACCGACTCAGCCAACACGATACTCGGGTATTATTAACAGGTGAGCAAGGTAGTGGTAAAGAAACGCTTGCTCGATATATCCACGACCACAGCCAAAGAAAAGATGCGCCTTTTATCCGGCTTAACACCGGTGTCATCACGTCTGATAATGCGCTAGAAGAATTCTTTGGTCGTGAAGATGGCGATACCATCCACTATGGGCTGCTAGAAAGAGCTCAACACGGCACCTTATTTATTGATGAAATTGGCGATATGCACCCTGACGTGCAGCTTCGCCTAGTTAGCGCCCTCGAATCAAAAGTATTTCAACGAGTAGGCGGAAAAGACTCAATCCAGTCCGATGTGCGGGTTATTGCTTCGACTCGCCAAAATCTTGAAGAAGCGATAGAAAATGATACTTTTAGACAAGATTTATATTACCACCTGAATGTTGCAACACTGCATTTACCACCACTTAGGGAGCGTAAAGAAGACATTCCTTTGCTACTAAATTTTTATTTACAACACTATATAAAAAGAGAAAGTTTACCTAAACGGTCATTTACTGTTGCAGCGCAGCAGTTTTTAAGCGATTATGCGTGGCTTGGGAATATTCGCGAGCTGAAAAACGTTGTTCAACGCTTACTAATTTTAGGTATTGGTAACGAAATTGGCCTTAGTGAAGTAAAGAGTACGCTAGGTGATGCCGCTCGTTCGGTCATCAGCAGTACCGATATTCCTGTTTTTTATGATTTACCACTAAGAGATGCAAGAGCTCAGTTTGAAAAAGCCTACCTTGATTATCACTTAGATAAGCTAAATGGAAATGTTGCCCAACTGGCCAAAAAAGCAGGTGTTGAAAGGACTCATCTTTACCGAAAACTTCATGCGCTTGGGGTTCAGTTTAGGGATAAGTAAAATAACGTTTAATAACACATATGCAAATTATTATTTTAGGCGCCGGTAGAGTTGGCTCTACCTTAGCGAGCAATTTATCCCATGAACCAATCGATATTACGCTTATCGATACCAATCAAGATGCACTTGATAGCCTCAACGAAAGATTAGATGTTGCGACCGTATGCGGTAATGCAGCTCATCCAAATATCCTTGAAAGTGCGGGTATTCGCCAAGCCGATATTATCATTGCCGCTACTGATAGTGATGAAACAAATATGATGGCCTGCCAAGTGGCCCATCATTTATTTAATGTGCCTAAAAAGATTGCTCGGGTTCGCTCACAAGCCTACATGCAAAATCAACAGGCTTTATTTAATCCTCAAGCTATTCCCATTGATTCCATTATCAACCCAGAGCAAGAAGTCGTTAATTTTATCAAACAGTTAATTTTACACCCAGGATCTCAACAAGTACTCTCTTTTGCAGAAGGTGCCGCTAACCTTGTCGAAGTACGTATTCGGCATAACAATCCGGTCATTGGCCTCTCGCTTAAGGATCTAAACAACAAACTTAATGGTGAAATGGCTCGTATTGCAGCTATCTACCGGAAAGACTCCGTTATATTCCCTAAGTATGAAACAATTATTGAAGAGGAAGATAGACTGTTTTTTATTGCTGCATCCGATACGATTCAATATGTCCTGAGCACACTTTTTAATGAAAGCCGACCCCATAAGAGAATTGTAATCGCAGGCGGTGGTCGTGTTGGGCTGGGTCTATCAAAAGCATTAGAGGAACAACTCCAAGTAAAAATCATTACTAAAAACCCAAAACGAGCACATAGCTTGTCTGAAGAGCTAGATCATACTATCGTACTATTAGGTGATGCCTCGGATGAGTCCTTATTACTTGATGAAAACATTGAGAAAACAGACGTATTTTGTGCAGTCACTAGTGATGATGAAAGCAATATCCTATGCTCAATGCTAGCTAAAAGCTTAGGTGCAAAAGTTGTTATGAGTATTGTTGACCGGAACGCCTATATGTCGATGGTTGATAATGGTTCTATTGATAATGCCATCTACCCTCAACACACCACCATTGGCCGTATTCTTTCACAAATACGTCACGGTGAAGTAGCGCACGTCCATTCATTATTACGTGGTGAAGCAGAAGCCTACGAAGCGATCGTACTAGGCCCCGAGAGCGAATCCCATCTTATCGGCAAATCAATTCAAAAAGTGAAACTTGCAAACAGTGTTGCCATTGTTGGCCTCGTTAGAAATGGCCAATCTATTCCGGCCAAAGGCTCGACGATAATAGAAGAAAATGACCACTTGATCCTTTTTATTGCTGATAAAAAGCAAATTCATGCCGTTGAAAATCTATTCAAGCCACGCAAATCCATATTTAAACGTCTTGTAGGCTAATGGGTATCACTAAAAATAGTAATTTCTAGGGATGCCCTAATGCATTACTCCGTTATCCAGCGCATAACCGGGCTTCTACTCGGCCTTTTTAGCATCACGATGATACCGCCTATTATCGTCTCTTATCTTTATGCTGAAAATAACAGCTCACCTTTTATAACTGGTTTTTTAAGCATCTTTATTGTTGGCACATTGCTTTGGCTTCCGGTACGCAAAGCACGTGAAGAACTCAGAACCCGAGATGGTTTTCTTATTGCTGCAATTTTCTGGGTAGCACTTGGCATATCCGGCTCAATTCCATTTTATATTTCTGAGCTACCGAACCTATCTTTAACCGATGCTATTTTTGAATCTGTTTCTGGCCTAACCACCACAGGTGCAACCGTTATTACTGGCCTGGATGACTTACCCAAATCAATTTTATTTTACCGCCAACAACTGCAGTGGTTAGGTGGCATGGGAATTATTGTGTTGGCCGTTGCTATTTTGCCGATGTTAGGTATTGGCGGCATGCAGCTTTATAAAGCTGAAACCCCAGGCCCGGTTAAAGACTCTAAGCTCACCCCCAGAATTACCGAAACAGCAAAAGCACTTTGGCTTATTTACTTTGGTTTAACGGTTAGCTGCGCTATGGCATATTGGGCTGGCGGCATGAGCCTATTTGATGCTATTTCACATAGCTTTTCTACCGTTGCTATTGGTGGTTTTTCAACCCATGATGCCAGTTTTGCTTATTTTAATAGTTCCCTGCTCAACTATATTTGCATCTTCTTTATGGCCTCTGCCGGTATCAACTTTGCCCTACACTATCGAGCAGCACAGACAAAAACACTTAAAATATACACCAATAACAGCGAATTCCGCACTTATCTCACCATTCTATTGGTCAACCTGCTGATTATATTAATCGCCTTTTACTGCTATAACAGCAAGCTTGAATTAAGTAGCACCTTTGAGCACACCCTATTTCAAGTTGTTTCATTTGCAACCACTTCTGGCTTCTCCACCACTCATTATGCCGCTTGGCCAACCTTTATCCCGGTATTACTGATTTTCCTTAGTTTTTATGGTGGTTCTGCTGGATCAACCGCAGGCGGCATTAAAGTTGTCCGCGTACTCATCATGTTTCGCCAACTTGGCCGAGAGATCATGCATTTAATTCACCCTCATGCTGATATGCCTGTAAAGCTCAATCACCATGTTGTACCACCGGCTATCATTAACGGTATTTGGGGCTTCTTTACTGCTTATATTCTTTCATTTGCTGTCTTGATGATATTAATGATGATGACAGGCCTAGACCAAATAACAGCTTTTTCTGCTGTAGCTGCTACTCTCAACAACCTTGGCCCAGGCCTAGGTGAAATAAGCGCCAACTACGCAAACCTCAACGATCCAGCTAAGTGGATCGCCTGCTTTGCAATGTTCCTAGGCCGCTTGGAGATATTTACATTATTAGTACTCTTTTCACCTGTTTTTTGGCGTGACTAGATGGCACCCCCGATACAAAAAAAATGGGACACCATTTATCAAACCAAAAGTGGTGCAACCATCGCTGCTGAGGTGCTTACCCAGAACCTTCACTTATTAGCAACGAAGCAACAAGGTCTCGCCCTTGAAATAGCTTGCGGGCTTGGTGCAAACAGTCTGTTGCTTGCGACTAAAGGTTATACCGTTGATGCTTGGGATATCTCCCCTGTTGCTATAAAAAAACTTAGACTAAACCCTACATTTTCATCAAACATTCATCCCCTTGCATGTGATGTTATGCAACAAGCTATTCAAGAAAACCATTACAATCTCATCATTGTCAGCCGGTTTTTGGAGCGATCACTTATTCCTAGTATTATCAAGGGACTGAAACCAGGCGGTTTAGTTTTCTATCAAACTTATCTACAAGATAAGGCGGCAGGATCAGGCCCAAATAACCCTCGTTTTCTGCTTCAAAAAAACGAACTATTAGCATTGTTTTCTCCCTTATCCCTGGTTGTTTACCGTGAAGAGGCTCAACTAGGCAATGCGTCTACCGGTTTTAGAAATGAAGCCATGCTAATCGCCCAAAAACCAGCTTCCTAACCAGAAAACCTCGGATCCCTAGTTAGAAATTCGAGTATAACTATAAACAGATTAAAATCATCGCTTTACTGTATAATGCGCGACTAATTCCAAGCTCACCTAACACACATGCCTAATATTCAACGTTTATCACCGATTGAAGCAAACAGTCTTCTCACTGAATCGACTGATGCTAAGCTTATTGATACGCGCACCTTTATTGAGTTTTCATTTATTGGTCACCCCATTGGCGCAATCCATATTCCGCTTAAAAGGCCACCAGAATGGCAGGTTTTAGCTGATTTTATTGGGCGTGTTGAAAAGGAAGTCCCTAACAAGGCAACAGCTATTGTTCTACTTTGTCGCAGCGGAGCACGTTCAATGCAAGCAGCTGAACTTCTTCAACAAGCTGGCTACAACGACCTTTACAATATGGAAGAAGGCTTTGAAGGTGATAAAGACGACAATAATCACCGCGGTACACTTGGTGGCTGGCGTTTTCATGGCCTCCCTTGGGAACAATCTTAATTACCTCATACTCATTTATTCAAGTAAATCACACACCACTAGGAACATTTCGTGAAAAATAATCTTCGTAATATCGCCATCATCGCCCACGTTGACCACGGTAAAACCACTCTTGTTGACAAACTTCTTGAGCAATCTGGAACCCTTGATCGTAAA
>Ga0209826_1002821_pt1 | contig 11197 bp, 3 predicted proteins | sample GOMGulsemesocosm_5_FD_184637 | JGI IMG/M metagenome (GOLD analysis project Ga0209826, IMG submission 184637) | Methane-oxidizing microbial communities from mesocosms in the Gulf of Mexico - GOM15C Gulf of Mexico (SPAdes) (version 2) | ecosystem: Environmental > Aquatic > Marine > Cold seeps...
TCGACTTGCGGAAGGTAATTATAAGCATGTTTGTCTTGATCACATATGCCTAGACTATTACGACAGAAAACCAATCATAAATAAACAGCTTCCTGTTTCAAAAGGAAGAGAGCGTTTTTCCGTTCCCCTTTTTAGAGACCAATATGAAATAGTTGCATTGGCTCTTGATAGTGCAAGAGTGGTGGTTAATAGCGATGCAGCCGCCTTAACCCTTATCTGCATGAGCTTTCTAGGTAATCGTAAAGGTAGTGTTTGAGAACTCATATCGGTTATAAGTTCCAGCCCCCCTCCCAATGTAATTAAAAAAACATTTATTAGTATTTAGAGTGGCTCTTATAAGTGAAAATAGTACTTAGAGTGTTATGAAGAGCTGAAGTTACAAAAGTGACACTGGTTGCAATAATTCATCAGTTTTAAAAACTGAGGTTCTAAAATAGTTACATACTTTAAGAAACCATAAAAAAGGTTAAGTCATGGGAACAAAAGCAAAACAAGCAATCGCAATTAACATGTTAGTCGAAGGCGCTTTACACAAAGATGTTGCAGAGAACCCCTCAAACGATATCTGCTTAGTTAAGAGAGCCTGAGTTTGTAGCAACAATTAATTCGGTGAAAATGGATAACCTTGAGTCGTCTAGAGATAAACTTCAGGCCTTGTTTACTATAGCTACCTCAACCATTGAAGACATTATGATTAATGGAGATAACGACTCAGTAAGGCTTAAAGCGGCCAAAAGTATACTCGATGCCTCTGGGGTGCAGTCCCCACTAGCAGGTCTATGGGGATGGTCTGCCAATCCATAAGCAGGCAAGATGCTTGAGGGTAAATAAGGGGAGGCGATTAGCCTGAGGTGATTTTAGGTAGCTTATACCCAGTGACGCTGGTGTCAATCACAAGTGTGATTGTTATTGGTTGCCACTGGTGTCAAATTTAACTGATTCATAAATGTTGGTTTTATATTCAAATGTTTTTCGGTTTTGACGAGGAGATAACTCTTTATCAGTTTTTTTAGATACCTTCCGTATGGACTAGGCTAATATTTAAAATCAATAATTTTGTTCTTTTTTGTCCTCAGCTGCCCGAGTTTTTCTATAAATTTTACGCTAATTGAACTGACAGTATGGTTCTTCGAGTGTTTCTTGTAGTTTAGACCTTGAGTTAATCATATGCTTTTTTATAGAAGGTTGAAGCTTACTAAATTACTCGGGTAACCAGTTAGCTTAAACAGAAGCCTTACAGCAGCCACTTCCGGTATTAGGTGCAATAGCGTAATTATCATTAACGTGCTCAGAAAATAATGGCTTTTTAACTTTGCGGAGCGATTTATTCAAAGAAATAAATTGGGTTCTAAATTATGTGGACAGTTTAGTTTTGCTCATTATAAATCACCAAACTAGTACCTTAGTACAATAGACAGAATCTCCATCATATTTATAATGATTTCAAATTTTGTTAAACCAACTAACAAACTAATACGGCTTGGGACGAGCCAGAAGTGAGGCAATCTCACTTAAAAGATCAAGGATGATTATCTTCTTGATTCCTATTACTTACTTTTTTAACGAACATTAAATAAAGGAATTAATCATGGCTAAGAAACCAGGTGGTGGTAACGGTAACGGTGGCGGTAACACGGGAGGTGGATCAGGATTACTGACAATAACTGGTACTAATGGTGATGATGTTGGTATAGATGCGCTTATTGGGTCAAGCGAAGATGAGTTAATTCAAGGAAAGGGCGGCAACGATGTATTGGTTGGTGGCGGTGGAACCGATACGCTTGAAGGTGGTTCCGGTAACGACTCCTTAACTGCTGGTGACCAAGATGACATCCTTGATGGTGGAAAAGGAAATGATTTGCTTGATGGCGGTAGAGGAAATGATGAGATTGATGGTGGAGCTGATTACGATACAGTTCTTTATGATGAGTTTGATGTTACGAAATATAATTTCATACAATCTGGTAGCACATGGACTGTTACCAATATTGAAACTGGTGAAACAGATCAAGTAACCAATGTTGAACAAGCCAACTTCAATAACATCAATATCCTTCTTGATGGGACGAATAATGGCCCTCTTGCTATAGCAGATATAGGCACTGCTGATGAAAACCTTATACAATCATTTGACGTAATCGCTAATGATTGGGACTTCGAAAATGATGCGCTTACACTTGAAGATACTTTAACTTATACAAGCTCAAAAGATACAACTGCGGCAGGAGCTGGAATTGGCTCCATCTCAGTCGTTAACAATCAAATTTCTTGGGGCCCTAGTACAGACTACGACTACCTTGCATTAGGCGAGATAGCAACAATAACAATTACTTACCAGGTTTCTGATCCAGCATATGACTCGAATTTAGTTAATTCTGGAGTTAGTGAAAGCACCTTAACGCTGACCATTACTGGTTCCAATGATGGCCCAATCGCAGTTGTTGATACGGACTCAGCAGACGAGAACACGAGTATTACAGTTAACGTTCTGGCTAACGACACCGATCTTGATCTGCATGATACGCATACAGTTGATAGCGTTAATATTACTAATGGGTTTGGTTCAGTCGCAATCGTTAACAACGAAGTTGAATGGACGCCCGGCACTGACTATGACTACTTAGCTTTTGGTGAGTCAGCTACGGTAGAAATTGCTTATGACATCAGCGACCACAATATTACTGGCGCTGGAAGTCTTAGCGATAGTAGTACATTAACACTTACAATTACGGGAACCAATGACGCGCCAGTTGTAGTTGCTGAAGCTGATTTTGGTGCGACAGAAGACGGGGCTATTGTTAATGGTTCTGTTGTTGCAACCGACGTTGATGGTGATGCCACTACACTTATCTATTCGTTGACCGCTGCGGCACCTGCGGGACTGGTATTTAATGCCAATGGTACATACAGTTTTGACCCATCTGATGCCGCTTATCAGTCACTTGCTTTGAATGAAGAGACAACAGTCTCTTTCTCGTGGAAAGCAACAGATCAACACGGTGCCGACAGTGGCACTGATACAGTCGATATTACAATTACGGGCACTAATGACGCGCCTGAGATCCAGGTTGGTGAAGTTGACGGGGCTATTGTTGAACCTGTTGATGGTGCTGGTGGTACGTTTGGTGCCCTGGGTGAAGAGTTTCAGATCAGCAGCTATGTTGGTGGGGATTATGCGCCGAGTGTGACGACCTTGACGGATGGTAGCTTTGTTGTGACGTGGGATTCTTATCGTCAGGGCGATGGTGATGACATTTATGGCCGGCATTATGCTGCTGATGGGACAGAGATTGGCGGTGAGTTCCTGATCAACAGCCCGAACAATAATAACCAGGCGCAACCGAGTATCTCCAGTTTGACTGATGGTGGCTTTGTTGTGACGTGGTTTGATGCCGATCAGAACAATTCTATCTACGGCCAGCGCTATGATGCTGATGGCGCAAAAGTGGGTGGTGAGTTTAAGATCAACTCGGTATCTGCTACTAGCCAAGATGAGGCTGTTATCACAGGTCTAAATGACGGTGGATTTGTGGCGACGTGGTATTCCTATGGTCAGGATACCTCAGTCTTTGGCCAAGTTTATAATGAATCCGGCGCTAAGGTCGGGACTGAGTTCCAGGTCAACACTAATACGACTTCGTACCAGCATGAACCCAGCATCAGTAGTTTGACTGATGGCGGTTTTGTTGTGACGTGGTCTGACAATGATCAGGACGTTAGTATTTATGGTCAGCGTTTTGACAATACAGGCGCTACAGTCGGAGCTGAGTTCCAGGTCAATACCACGACCGACAGTTTGCAACTCGACTCTGATGTCACCGGTTTGAATGGTGGTGGTTTTGTTGTGACGTGGTCGTCTTATGGCCAGGACGGCGATGCTTATGGTATCTATGGTCAGCTTTTTGATGACACTGGTACGACAGTTGGGACTGAGTTCTCGGTCAATACTTATACGACCTTATATCAATATCAATCCAGCGTGACTAGCCTGTCAGACGGAGGTTTTGTTGTGACGTGGTCATCTAAAGACCAGGACGGATCTGATTATGGTATTTATGGCCAGCGCTTTGATGCTGCAGGCGAGACAGTCGGAGATGAGTTCGTGGTCAACACCACGGTTGATGGTGCTCAAACCAGCTCTGATGTGACCGGCCTGGACGGCGGTGGATTTGTTGTGACGTGGGTGTCTGACGGTGAGATATATGGTCAACGCTTTGGCGTTGATGATGGTTTATCCGGAACCCAGGCCAGTGGTTATATTACCTTCACTGATGTTGATCTTTCAGATCGCCCGACAGCTGGTGAAGACGTGTCTTCTATTGTCGCATTTGAACAGGATGGTGAGACAGTTCTGGTATTGACGACAGAGCAATCTATGGCGATCGAAGCGGCGTTCTCAATCACAGCAGATGCCGGTAACACTAACAATGGCACCATTAACTGGGGTTATGATCTAGCTTCTGCTGATATGGACTTTCTGGGTGATGGTGAAGTTGTTACAGCCGTATTTACTATTACTGTCACAGATGATGAAGGGGTTACTGCACAGCAGGATGTCACTATTACAGTGACAGGTACTAATGACGCGCCAGTTGTAGTTGCTGAAGCTGATTTTGGTGCGACAGAAGACGGGGCTATTGTTAATGGTTCTGTTGTTGCAACCGACGTTGATGGTGATGCCACTACACTTATCTATTCGTTGACCGCTGCGGCACCTGCGGGACTGGTATTTAATGCCAATGGTACATACAGTTTTGACCCATCTGATGCCGCTTATCAGTCACTTGCTTTGAATGAAGAGACAACAGTCTCTTTCTCGTGGAAAGCAACAGATCAACACGGTGCCGACAGTGGCACTGATAGCGTTGACATTGTTGTGACCGGGACCAATGACGTGCCTGAGATACAAGCAGTAAATATTTCAGGAAGTATTGTTGAAGGAGATGTACCACAATCTACTGAATCCACATTAAGTAGTGATGATGTCTTCGTGGCTAACTATGAGACGAGTTATTCAGAGGTGTTTCTGAATGATGGTAGTGGGAGTCTTGTGGGTAGCGATATCCAGCTAAGTCCATCTAATGTGCGAGGAATAGATGCAGGTGATTTGAATGGTGACGGGTTAGACGACCTTGTCATGGGGAATGATTTATCTGGTGCATCTGTATATTTGAATAATGGAGATGGGAGTTTTACGCAGACGCAGTATACCGATATTTCTACTGGCTCGGTTTTTGTCAGTAACGGATGGGATGTTGCGCTTGCGGATTTTGATGGTGATGGTGATTTAGATGCTTACATGGCGGATTGGAGTAATCTAGATTCTGTTTGGTTTAATAATGGTAGCGGTACATTAGGGTTAGAATCCTATGTAGCTGGAAGTACATACAGAAGTCGTGCTGTAGATGCTGGTGATTTAGATGGAGATGGCAACATCGATGTTGTAGTGGGCAATAGTCCTAACGGTGGTTCGGCGCCAAATGATGTGTTGTTAAATAATGGTGATGGCACTTTTTATAATGCCGGTTCTTTTGGTAATGATCAAACTTATGACATTGATTTAGCTGATGTGGATGGTGACGGTGACCTTGATGTCTATCTTTCTAACTATCAGCAGCCTAATACACTGTGGCTAAATGATGGGAGTGGTAAATTCACAGATTCAGGGCAGGCAATTGGAAGTGGTCTGGATGCTGAGTTTGGCGATTTGAATGGCGATGGTCACGTCGATCTATTTGTTACGAGTATTACGGGACAAAATTCGGTTTGGCTAAATAATGGGCAAGGGCATTATTCCCTGCATCAGTCGATTGGGTCGGATATTAGCCTGGGCGTGGCGCTAGTAGATTTAGATGGAGATGGAGATCTTGATGCTTATGTTTTAAACCATTTGGCAGCTGATGATACCTTCTTGAATGATGGGACGGGTACATTCCAAGAAGCAGAGATGGGTTTGATTTTTGATGAATACACTGAAGCTGTTGTTTCAGGTAATTTTGATAATAGCCAAACAGGCCAAGAAGCCCCTGGTGTTCATAACTTAGTAGGTTCTATCGATTTTGCAGACCTGGATGGAACTGATCGTCCTACAGCTGCAGACGAAACAAATTCTATCAGTGCTGTTGCACAAGATGGTTCGACGCCTTTGGAATTAACATCGGAGCAAATTGGCGCATTAGGTGCGGCTTTCAGTATTAGTTCAGATGCAGCTAATACTAATAAAGGTACGATCAACTGGGCTTACACACCTAGCGATGCAGACATCGACTTCCTTGGTGAAGGCGAAGTTGTAACGGCTGTATTCACAATCACAATCACAGATGATGAAGGTGCTACAGCACAGCAGGATGTCACCATTATAGTTACCGGCACTAATGACGCGCCCATTGCAGTTGCTGATACAGGCGCTACAGATGAGAATGCTGCTATTACAGTAGATGTGCTGTTGAATGATACAGATGTTGATATATCTGATACACACACTGTAGATGCCGTCACTATTACTAGTGGTAGTGGCTCAGCCTCAATCCTAGACAACAAAGTCGTTTGGAACCCTGGTACAGACTACGACTACCTTGCAGTCGGCGATTCAGCCACAGTCGAGATTGCCTATGACATGAGTGATAACAATGGCGGGATTGCAAGTAGTACATTAACGTTGACTGTGACAGGTACCAATGATGCGCCTATTGCAAATTTTGATTTGGTCACAACTGATGAGAATACAAGTATTACAATTAATTTATTGGCTAATGATACAGACGTAGATAGCGGTGATACTCTCACTCTTGACATAATCAGTCTCATTGGTGGTGATCTCGGGTCATATTCCATCATAAATAACCAATTAGAATGGGATCCTGGCACAGACTATGATTACCTCGCAGCAGGTGAAACGGCCTGGACAAACTATTTATCCTATCAAATAAGTGATCAGCACACTGCTTCAAGTGGAGCTATTGTAGCTCACACAATCACTGGATCAAACGATGGTCCAATTGCAGTTGCTGATACAGGCGCTACAGATGAGAACACTAGCATTACAGTTAATGTATTAGATAATGATACTGACCTAGATTCGTCTGATACCCATACAGTTGATACAGTCAGCATTAGCAGCGGTCTTGGTTCAGTCTCAATGGTTAACAATCAGGTTCAGTGGAATCCAGGTACAGACTACGACTACCTTGCAGTAGGCGAGTCAGCAACAGTGGAAATTGCCTATGACATGAGCGATAACAATGGTGGGATTGCAAGTAGCACATTGACTTTGATTGTTGAAGGTTCAAACGATGCGCCGATACTAATTGATAGTCGCATTGTGACAAATGAAGGCTTGGTTGTTACAGGTGTCTTGGTCGCAAATGATGAAGATACGAGTGATACGCATAACTTTAGTCTGTTGTCCGGCCCAGTAAATGGTACGTTGATTCTCAATGCTGATGGTACTTTCTCGTATACTCCGGCTGCTGGTTATTCAGGTACAGATAGCTTTACTTATCAGGCTGCTGATCAAACAGGTGCAACATCCAATATTGGAACAGTTTCTCTTCAAGTAGATGCTGTTGGAGGCACTGCTAGCATCAATTATCTGCAGATTGATGATCTTGTCTCCACGGAAACAGTCGGAGTTCATGGACCAGCAGCGGTCACATCGCTAGCTGGTGGTCATCTGGTGGTTTATGATGCGGACGATTCCTCTTCAGAAGGGGCATATGGTCAGCTTTACGATGCCAATGGCGATAAACTGGGTAGTAACTTTTTAATTAATACAACTACATTTGCGCGCCAAGTCAGTCCGAGTGCTACTGGACTTATTGATGGTGGATTTGTGGCGGTATGGGATGGTTATGGCCCGAATGGTTATGGGATCTATGGCCAGCAATTCGATACGGCTGGAGTTAAGGTAGGTAGTGAATTCGTTGTCATCACAGCCAATTACAGGACTAGTGGCCCAGATATTACGATTCTAGCGGACGGCAATTTTGTAATTCAATGGACTGAATATAGTGATTCTGGCACAGAATGGGGCAGCTATGCCCGCATTATGAGTGTTACTGGCAATAGTGAGCCTGTCCCAGTTTCTAATCCCTTTCAGACAAGCTCTTCTTCGCAAGGTAATCAATTTACGGATGGATATCTTACTGACAGCATTGCAGCGTTGAGTGGTGGTGGCTTCGTTACCGTATGGAGAGATGGTTCAGGTCCTGATAGTTTTATAGCTGCTCGTCTTTACGATGACAATGGTCAAGCTCAGACTGTGAATGGTTCCATTGGTGAGTTTAAGATTAACACCGCAGGAGGAAGCTTTCAGAAAGATGCGTCTGTGGGTGCATTGTCAGATGGTGGGTTCGTGGTGACTTGGCAGCATACGGATGTCAATGGTTCTGAGATTTACGCACAGCGTTTTGCCGCTGATGGCAGTGTCATTGAGGGTGAATTTCAGGTGAATAGTTATACCGATTCGACACAAGGAACACCAAAGATTCAGGGGCTAGATGATGGTGGTTTTGTCATTATATGGGAGTCTCTAGGTGTAAATGGTGATGGTACGTATAGTATTTCTGGTCAGCGTTATGATTTTAATGGTGATGCGGTCAATAATGAGTTCATTATAAGTAACAATATAGATGGAACAAATGAACTGCACCCTTCAATAGACCTGCGTGATGACGGTGCGCTAGTGGTTACTTGGGGTGACGAAGATAACTACAATAGCAGCTCAAACATAGAACAGAGTATTTTGGTTTTTGATGATTTAGTTAGTTTGCCAAAAATTGAGATTGGAACTGAAGGAAACGACATCCTTATTGGTAGTAACCAGATAGATGTACTTGATGGCGCAGCAGGTAACGATGTATTGAACGGGCTTGCAGGAGATGATGATCTTGTAGGTGGAATAGGTAGCGACACCTTTGTATTCAGCAATGGTGATACAGGCACAGATACTATTCAGGATTTCAGTGCTGCTGATGGTGATGTCTTGGATTTAACAGATCTATTGTCAGCTGTTTTTGTTGCTGCTGAAGATGGTGCAAGCCTTGATGGTTATCTTAACTTCTCTGTTTCTGGTTCAGATGCTGTTATTGAAGTGGATGTCGATGGTGTTATCGATGCTACTGGAGCTACAGTTGAACAGACCATTATTTTGACTGGTCAAAGTGCTTTAGTGACTGGTTCTGACGCAGATATCATTAATGGCCTACTTAATACAGGCAATATAGACCTCATTTAACATAAGGTGCTTTGTTAATTATTAATGCTAACTTATAAAGGTTAGATGTCAGTACGCTTAAAAGGTACAGTGCTAAGCCCTCTCTGATGAATCATTGGAGGGGGTGTTAGCGTATTAGAAATCTTTAGGTTGCTTTGTAGTTGAGTGCTTGAGAACTTCTTTATCTGCTCGCCAGACCTGATAACAACCCACATGGGTTTAGTCAGCCTTCTCAGAAGAGTTAATAGCCTTTTACGAAAGCTTATAACTGAGGCCTTATGTGTGATTTATGAAATGAATTGTTCTTCAAACAGTAATTTGAGTAATATTAATTTTATTTAGCATTTGTAACCTATCGGAATTCATGAATTTCCCATAGTGTTGCTCAATCATTTTTACTGAAGTTCCGCAGTTCTCGGCAATTATTTGGGTCGGTACGCCTGCTAATAAAGCTTTGCTTATATGGTAATGTCTTAGGCAGTAAAACACAGAACCTTTCGGTAAGTCTGCTTTCAAAGCTGCCTCAATGAATGGACGATAGTGATCTTTCTCCCCCCCCAAGGAGTGTTATCACTTCTTTTCAATAGCTCGGAGTCGGGCAGCTTCAGCTTTGACAACTGCTTTAAAAGTTTTGTAGCTTGCTGACTAAGAAAGCAAGTCCGTGTACCTGTTTTCCCGCTAAGCTGCATAGTCATCTGCTTGGGATCGAAATCTTTTACCTTTAATTTACGAAGCTCTCCATACCTAGCGCCTGTATTAATGGCTAATTCGAGAAGCTGTCTAAAGTCGCTGCTTGATGCAAGAAGTAATGAACTTACTTGAGCATTGGTAAAGAAAATATCACGGTTTTTACTAACTCTTTTAAAACCGGGTGCTTTTCGCCATGGGGCATCGTGGGACGTATAATCATTTCTATAAGCCAAATTCATAGCCGCTTTAAACATATTCATTACTCGATTAGCAGAGTCCTTCGATTTGCGAACCACTTCTAAAGCTTCGTACTCATCTGAGTCAATTGTTTTAACCATGCTATCGCGGAAGGATTTAACTTGGTTGGTGGCTAATTTTGAAAGCTTTGTCTTATCTAGCGTTTTAGGAACGTGCTTGGTTAAGCGTTGATTAGCTTCTCTAGCCGCTCTGACTGAGTTTTCAACCTTCATGTGATCGGGATGTAGTCATCAATTGCATTTTGCGCAGTGTAATCAATCGTATGGATTCCGCTTGAGCGTTCAAAAAACTGTCGCGCAAGCTTTTGAGCATCGCTAAAAGTTGTGTTTTGATCTCGGTTTAAAGATTGGCATACATGTTTGCGGTTTTCAGTTTTTCGAGAAATCCAGTGGCCCTCTGATGAGGTGCTTTTTCTATAACCTAAAAACTCACCAGCAGACAACTTGTACCAGTAAGGTTCTCTTCTAATAGATAATTTATTTCGGGCTGTTTTAGTGTCGATACGGTTGTTCATACTAACTCCAAAAAATTAATAAGTTAGAGCCAATCTCGTACGGAACATATACGGAACAATGGCTCTAGAACCGAATTAAATCACTTTGGACGAAACAAGATAAACTCTTTTTATATCAATTAGTTAGGCTGGATTTTACTGGACGTTATAGGGCGCTATTTTAGCTCTTTCATGGCGGTAACAGGGGTTCGAACCCCCTTGGGGACGCCGTATAAATCAACCGCTTACAGCAATGTGAGTGGTTTTTTTATGCTTGAAATAAAATATATAAACTCTTATCAAGAAGTAATAAGTACTGGTGTATGAAATCCAATAGCTACCTTGAGCGTATTGGATAGCCGTGTTTCGATAATCCTAAATAAAGGTGTTTGAATTTGCCTCCATTCAATATAAGATTTACAGGTTAAACTTCAGCTTCTTCTTTGAGATTTGTTGTAAATATGAAATGGATAATTCAATGCCCCTCAGCCAATATTTAAGGCGATTTACTGTCGATGTATAAGGAAACTAATAAGCGCTCA
>Ga0209826_1002822_pt1 | contig 11195 bp, 11 predicted proteins | sample GOMGulsemesocosm_5_FD_184637 | JGI IMG/M metagenome (GOLD analysis project Ga0209826, IMG submission 184637) | Methane-oxidizing microbial communities from mesocosms in the Gulf of Mexico - GOM15C Gulf of Mexico (SPAdes) (version 2) | ecosystem: Environmental > Aquatic > Marine > Cold seeps...
AGCAACGCCCCACCGCTGCCTCAGCCATTGGAAAACTCACTAAAAGAGAAACACAAATCCTAAGACATATTGCTCTAGGTAAAAGCAACAAAGTAATTGGCCGAGAGCTTGATATTGCAGAAGCAACGGTCAAAGTTCATATCAAGAATTTATTAAAGAAACTAGGTTTAAGAACCCGCGTCGAAGCGGCTATTTGGGCAGTAGAGAATAAATTAACTCATTAATTTAAATGCTCACCTAAAGCGCGCGAGGCACTACAAGCGCTGCATTTGTTGCTATTGTTATGTGCTTTATTCCTGTGCAAATAAAAATGGATATTGAGACCCACAGTTTTCTTTTATTTCATGATAAATAGGATCAGTATCTTCACCTGGCTTAGAATGCTTACAAATCATTAAATAGTAGTTAATACCTTTATGCTTGGCATATATAACCCAGTCACCAGTCCATGATTTTTTATCAGTAATGTCACCAAACTGCTGTGAAACCATTCTTTCAGCAATTTTCTTTGAAATAATTCTGGGGTCGTCAGTTTCATCCACTATGTTTTTAATAATGCTTTCAACCGCACCTTCTTTATCTAGTAGCTTTAAATAATTAATTGCTTGCTGGGAAGCATCACCATTAAAGAAGTGGGTATGCCAAAATCCTTTTAGCTTGCCTCCACTGAACTTTTTTGCTTTTTTTGTCCTGGTTCTACCCTTAGGGTCTTCTAGATAATTAATTTCATTAATAATAGATTCAGTATGCACCCTACCTTCTTCCAGCAACTGTTTCAGTTGTGCAACAAAATAATCTGAAACCCGATCTCTGATATCTGAAATCCCAAAAAATTCATTGTCTTCGCCTGCTGAAAAATTAAAAGTTGGCATAAGACCTCTTTAAATACATGGATCCCCTTTCACAATCGTGAAAGGGGATGAATTTAGCTCTACAATAAATCGATATTACGTACCGCACCCGTATCAGCACTAGTGACCATTTTGGCATAAGCTTTAAGAGCCGATGAAACCTTACGAGGGCGTTCTTTAACTGGCTGCCAAGCGGTCTTACCTTTAGCATCCATCGCCATTCGACGTTGTGCTAACACTTCATCAGAAACTAAAACATTCATACTACGATTTGGAATATCAATTTTAATCAAATCACCTTGTTCAACAAGGCCAATTGCACCACCTGCTGCCGCTTCGGGGCTAACATGACCAATAGATAAACCACTGGTTCCACCTGAAAAACGACCATCGGTTAATAGGGCGCAAGCCTTACCTAAACCCTTCGATTTAATATAACTGGTCGGATATAGCATTTCCTGCATACCAGGGCCGCCACGCGGGCCTTCATAGCGCACAACAACCACATCACCGGCTTTAACTTTGTTGTTTAGAATATCTAAAACAGCATCGTCTTGTGATTCACAGATATGTGCAGGGCCTTCAAACACCAAAATAGACTCATCCACTCCAGAGGTTTTAACCACACAGCCATCAGCTGCAATATTTCCGTATAAAACAGCTAAACCACCTTCCAATGAAAAGGCATGTTCCAATGAACGGATACAACCACCTTCGCGGTCATCATCTAAACTATCCCAGCGGCAATCTTGGCTAAATGCTTGCTGCGTTGGAATGCCGGCAGGACCCGCCTTATAGAAAGTTTTCACGGCATCACTTTCGGTTTGCATAATATCCCACTGATCTAGGGCTTGCTGCATGGTTGCGCTGTGTACTGTCGGTAGGTCTGCATGTAATTTACCAGCACGATTCAATTCAGCCAGAATAGACATAATGCCACCCGCACGATGTACATCTTCCATATGATACAAAGGAGTATTCGGCGCTACCTTACACAACTGCGGAACTTGGCGTGATAAACGATCAATATCACGCATATCAAAATCAATTTCACCTTCTTGTGCAATTGCTAGCAGATGTAAAATGGTATTGGTTGAACCACCCATCGCAATATCTAAGCTCATTGCATTTTCAAAGGCTTTAAAACACGCCACTGAGCGAGGTAAAACACTCTCATCATCCTGCTCATAGTAACGTTTAGTAATATCAACAATCTTACGACCAGCTTCCAGAAACAATTCCTTACGATCAGCGTGGGTTGCCAACAATGAACCATTACCCGGTAACGACAAGCCTAATGCTTCAGTTAAGCAATTCATTGAATTAGCAGTAAACATGCCTGAGCATGAGCCACATGTTGGACAGGCTGAACGTTCAAATTCTGCCACTTTCTCATCACTCGCGTTTTCATCAACCGCAATGACCATTGCATCAACCAAATCTAGTTTATGCTCAGAAAGTTTTGTTTTACCTGCCTCCATCGGTCCACCAGAAACAAATACAACGGGGATATTAAGTCGCATCGCCGCCATTAACATACCTGGGGTGATTTTATCGCAGTTCGAAATACATACCATCGCATCAGCACAATGTGCATTAACCATATACTCAACCGAGTCAGCAATAATGTCTCTACTCGGTAAGCTATACAGCATGCCGTCATGCCCCATCGCAATACCATCATCAATCGCTATTGTATTAAACTCTTTAGCCACTCCACCGGCCTGTTCAATTTCTCTAGCAACCATTTGCCCTAAATCTTTAAGGTGAACATGACCCGGTACAAACTGGGTAAATGAGTTCACAACAGCGATAATCGGTTTACCAAAATCATCATCTTTCATTCCAGTTGCGCGCCATAAAGCACGTGCACCCGCCATATTGCGGCCAAAAGTAGAAGTTTTAGAACGGTAATCAGGCATGGTTATTTCCCATTAAAATATTATTAGTCAGAATTATAACTCAGCACCCATAGACGGTGGGAACTTGGCATAATATTACTAGTGATTCTCAATATTACTTCCCCCTGACTTTGCTCATTTAACCTAACTAGCAAGCAAAACTCACACAATTAATATTTTAAGTTTAATTGCTAGAAATTGACTTAAATCAATACTTTACTTCCCCTGCTTTCTACACTGTAAGTATGTAGTTAAGGGAGTTATTTAATGGATTTATCTAATATTGAAACCATTTTAGTAGCCAAGCGTGAGGAGCTTGCACAGCGAGTTCATTCAGTCGATAAAGATTTTCGCTCTGGTAGGGATCCTGACTCAGGTGAACGTGCTGTTGAGATGGAAAATGAAGCTGTTCTAACCGAGCTTCGCCGTGAGGCAAGTGAAGAATTATTGCAAATAGATCGAGCATTACAGCGACTTAATGCCGGTACCTATGGGCTATGCACCCTCTGCAACAACCCCATTAGTGATGCTCGTTTAAACGCCATCCCTTACACAACTGAATGTATTAATTGTAGCCATTAGGAGAAAAAGCAAATGCTTGGAGAAAAACACAACCTTATTAACGAATTGCCTGAATATAGAGACGAAATTCACGACTTAAAAGTAAACAATCGCCACTTTGCAAAATTATTTAATGAATATCATGATATTGATCATAAAATCATTCAAATAGAATGTGGTGCCGAGGCCACATCTGATGATTACCTTGATGGGCAAAAGAAAAAGAGACTCACCCTAAAAGATGAACTGTTTGTGATGATAAAAGCGAGTAAGTAGGTACTGCTCAAACTATTAACAAAACTCCGGTCCTCAGCTAATGAAGATTGGAGTTTTTAGTTGTTGTTGAACTGAATGCGGCTATTCTTTGTTAAGAAAATCCAACTAAATTAAAAAAGCTTTATTAGGTTTTATAAAATTGAATTAGCTCCTAAGCAAAGATTAGACATAAGGGTTTACGAATGAATACTTGGAATCAAGACGGTTATATAAAGGCATGGAATTATGCTTCTTCTGCGCATAACGGGCAATTAGTTCCGGGCACTGAAATTCCTTATATAAACCACATAGGGCTAGTTGCTATGGAAGCAATGGCTGCTGTCTCACATGACAACACCATTAGCTCACCTGACTTATTAGTATTTAGTGCCCTTTTGCATGACACCATTGAAGATACCAACAAAACTTTTCAGGACATACTTGATACCTTTGGGAGTGAAATAGCGAATGGTGTATTAGCTTTATCTAAGGATAAAGAACTCCCATCAAAAGAAGCTCAAATGAAAGATAGTCTGGTAAGAATAAAACAGCAACCCAAAGAAATATGGATGGTTAAGCTATCAGATCGAATAACGAATTTACAGCCACCTCCAAAACATTGGAATAAATCAAAAATAAGTAAATATCAAAGTGAAGCCATGATCATTTTGAATGAGCTAGGAAGCGCTAATGATTTTCTAGGCAAGAGGTTAGAATTAAAAATTGAAGGATATAATCAATACCTTTAGAGCACGTATAATGTTTAAAATGGTTCTTTAATGCAATGATATTTATGCCAACAATCCACAGCAAGATCATTAGCCATCCTATCGCTTAAATTTGATGTGATCGTAAGCCAATCTATTGTCGGAAGTTTTGAGTGCAACGCTAATAACTCTGATGAATCGATATTACGAACCCAGTCTTGAAGCTGTTTATTATTGTTTAATGTCATCTCGCCTATTTTTAATGGGTAACTGGGTATAGAACTATTAATCAACACCCATTTATCTAAACTCCCAATGCCACCCTCTATTGTAGCCATAGAGTCATACATTAACTGTAATGCCTTCGTATGCCCGCTCATAGCCCATTTATCAAGAGCCTCAAAACCCATAGGAAGTGACTGCTTAATTACATCGAAAAACACTACTTCTGACCAAGTAGCATTGAGTTCTATCAAAGTATAATTAGTTTCCTTTTCTAACCTAGAGCGAATAGACAGCGCCTCTCTTATCTTGTTTTCCAAGTTACAATCATTTTCTTCTTGGTATTGCACCACGAAATTAGAGATCGCTAAGGTAAGATATTTTAATGTTAGTTGCTTATTAGGACACTCATCCCATTTCCAATCATCGATCGTTGGGTACTCGGTGCCAGTTGCAGCTAAGTAAGCAATAGTTAAATAATGGTAAGCAAGGTTATCTGCTGGAATTTGTTCCAATAACTCAGGGATATATGCCTTAAATTTATTAGATTTTGGTTTAGTCAAAATCCATTCAATAATACCTTTATCTAGTAAACCACATTGCTCAACGTGTTCAATAATTGCTGGGAAAACATCATCTAGTGACTTTATGTCACGAATTTGATAACACTTTTCACCCAAAGCTTCTTCTGTCTCTAAGAACTCTTGCAGCTGATGAAAGTCTTTCTTTAGTTTTGAAAAAATTAATTTAATCATTAAACAAAGGTAGTTCTACTTTTAAGTTAACCAATCTTTATACGCAGTAGGCCATGAAGAGCAATTAATTAATAATTACTGCAATGTCAGCAAATGAATATTTCGCGATAATAAACTCGTAATTAACTCTGTCTCTAATTAGAAGAAGGGAGGGGGTGAATCTACACGCAATACAAAATATTTACCCCGTCACTGCATGTAAACACACACCAAATATGCTGACTCCTATTATCGCCTGACAATGTAGCCCTTTTCGATTAGCTCAGCATCTCCGCCAACAACTTTTGCATAGGTTGTTTTTGCATTGACTCTAACCACTGTTGCTTCGGCAATTTCTTCCTCTAATGCTCCTAGTGACTCCTTTGTATAGGGGTCAAACATCTCTTCTCCAAGTAGAAAAACTTTAAGCCTGTCTCCCTTTTTTAGGGTTTTTCCCCCTTGGTTTAGAACAATAGTTTTCCCTTTTACAGCGACAATCCGAATTGGGTAAATATTTGCTAACGCCTTTTGAGATAATTCGGTTGCTAGAAACTGAGTAATTCCGGCTTGACTGGAACCAAACTTTGAGAGCATGTTACGAATTTGCTTATCATTAAACTTTACTCGAATCGTATCCGACCACTTAACTTGACGTGATGCCGCGAGAATTATCTTATAGTCAAGCTGAGCTGAGCCAGAGTAATGGCTTAACGTTTCTCCTGTGAGCTCTAAAGTAGTGGATTTTTTCCTACTGGATAATTTCCGGAGGTTGCCAACTACTAGATAGTCTACACCGAGGACATTACCAAGCTTGGCCTGCTCCTGAACATTGGCATCACCACTTATCCAGAGTGCTTTTTCTTCAGCAAATTCACGCTCAAATTCTCTATCAAGCACATTAACGCGGCGAGATTGAGTAAACTGGTCAATAAGCTTATTACGAAATTCCTCCTCCACTAAACGAGCAGGAACACTATCCCCAAGTAGTTGAAAACGTTGCTTCCCTAGGCGAAAAGGTAAAATAGCCAACTTTCGTCTTGCCTCTGAAGAGAGCCCCGGCTTCTCGTATTTGAGGAGGTAAACGGTAAGCTCAGCTTGGTAGCTTTGATCACCCTGTTTTTCCATAGAATGGACTTCGTACCGAGAAATCAGTCCTTGTGTTTTAATTGCAACCGTTCCCGATTGGTTAATAGCTGTTTCAGCTGAACTCTCCTCCTCTCCGTCACGACTTGTAGAAGTACGAACAGATAGGGAGTTAAGCACTTCGGTGCTATTAATTGAGACCCCTTTCAGCTGGCGGATTCCCTGCGTTAAACCATCAGCTATCGCTCGTTTCTGATCGGCACCGTAACCGCTTACAGATATCGACTCTTCTCTCGCATTTACATTGTTACAGGCAAGAAAGCCTAGAGTTATTAGTAAATAACCCCAGTTTTTCATGGTTAATCTTCCATTATTAGAAGTCATCAGCACTCATCCTATCCGCGCTACTACTAACCCCAGCAGTCGTTTTATTATTTTGCTGGCGCTTAACTACCACAGCTTTTTTAGGTTTAAAGTTTTTAAGGCCACGTGCATTTAGCTCTGCTAGTGGATGCCAGATATAGACAACACCATTGATCTCATGCCCATGAATAGGGTGCTTGGCTGTCCAGCGGAAGAGCTCTTTTGTGCCAGTCAAGTTCTTCACGTTGCCACGGGCTTTAATTTCCTTGTCTATGGTCTTAATGAAATTTAAAGCAGACTCTTCGGTATTGGTCACTCCATCTTGTTCTGCCTTAGCAGTACCGATTGTTGTACGACTAGATTTTTGACTATTTGAATCTGTTGATGATCCGGTAGACTTGAATAGGTAGGCGAAATTTGCATATGCTTGGCTCTTAGCGGAAGCAAATGAAATATCACGGTTGTCTGCGCGAACTTGGAAATCCTTGCCTCGGTACGGGTTGCTAGACTGCCCAAAGGAGACTAAGACAGGATAGCCTTGCTCATCGTAAATACGGCGAATACCGAATTCATCAAGAAGAGCCGGCTTATTTGATCTAAATTGCTCCATGATGGTTCTGCTGGCAGCACGTTCTGGCTCTGCGACAATATCCCCTTTGCTTTTGATAACATCATCTACAAATTGGCGAAAACGGCTGGATGCAACAATGGCCACGGCAACCACATGATTCCCATTGGCGTCATAGGCTTCAAATGTTTTAACAGGAATGACGCCTGCAAGACTTTGACGGGCTTTGCTCGTTGTCTTTTCTTCTACTGATTTTTGAAAAAGTAATGCTCGCTTTTCAGGTGGTGCCGCATTGTATTCACTGGAATCGACGCCAAGCTCTTCTAGCTTCTTATCAAGAACACCACCAGCATAAGCCTGCAGCTTATTAAGTACTTCTACCATCTTACTACTACTGCGTAACTCTTTTGGAGAGAAACTAGGCATCTTGGTTTTATCATCAAACAGTTTTTGAAGAGATTCCGCAGTAATCGTCACACCAAGTGACTCAACATATTTTGCCTGAGCTTTAAGAAGCGCCTCCTTGTATGCCATGACTCTGAAATTTCCCCACTCTCTATTTTCCGGTTTGGCCATTACAGTCGCATAAGCAGTTGTATAGTAGAGGTCACCATGACTGGAGCGTGCCAGAAATTTTTGGCCCAAACCTTCTGTCTCAAACTGCTCTATGAGAGCTTCTATTTTAAGACCTGGGTCGTCAAAATCAGGTTGAGCCGCTTGAGATATTTCACTCTTTAGTAACGGGTCATCAGTGGATACCGGCTCTTGGGCTGTAACATAAGAAGCGCAAGAGAGTGCTACGGCGAGAATTGTTAAACGTGATTTACTGTGAGTCATTATCTGTTTTTTCCTTTTTATTACCAAGATACACTGTTAGAACTGGTCACTTTGCGAATGGCTGTTTCCCCTTCCCAGATTGCCAAGCCATCACTGAGATCAGTAAGGGTTAACTGGAAATAATATTCGACCAATTGACTACTTGATTTAAGTTGGTTATTCCTTTGGATTATCTTCCCTGAAAGACTCAAATTTGGTGCGGTTAACTTTTGTCTTACGAGTGTGTTTTTATTTATTTTTTTGGACAATGAAAGCTGTGAATACTTTTGGTTCATCACATCCTCTGAACCATTTAAACCAATCGCTGTTGTCGTTTTAACTTTGCCACTTTGTAGTAGTTCAATGCGTATTTTTTTAATCAACTGATCGGTATCAATACGCTGCATAGTGTCATTAAGGATGGAAGAGATAACCAGAATATTTTTCTTACCATCGCTTCGGTCTACGGATCCAGATCGAAGCATGGATTGTACGGCTTCGCTAGCAGCTTGTTTAAAATCACTATTTGATAATCCAGCTATTACAGGCATGTCATTCATGCCTGATCTAAGCAGTTGTGTTTGAGGCGCACATCCGACGCCCAATACCATGAATAGGCTTAATGCAGCAGCCTTAGAGAACTTTATTGTTGATTGTTTTTGCATTGCTTCAACTCCTTATGAATTTCTGATTGTAAGTCGGCTATTTCACATCAAACAGGTAGACTTTGTAGTGACTCGCGCTAGGTGTAGGGGCAATCATTTCAAAAGAAAAAGACTCTTTGGCTTGCAGGGTTGTGTATTGCCAGCGTGATGAAAGACCTGGGATTTCGAAATGGCTATTGTCTAGCCATGCAAAGCGATATCTCACCTCTCTATTTTGGATGCTAGTGTTAAACCCAGAGAGGCCAACACGCAGTAAGTTAGAAGAAGCTATTCCTGAGTGTAAGGAACTGATTTCTAAATAACGGCTTGCAGTGGGGCCGATCTCTAGATTGCTTATCGGCCGCATCGTTTTACAGCTAGCAAGAACAAATAGCATTGCAAGCAAAAGTAGGTATCGAGTCATTTTGATCTCCATGATGTATTTTTATGCGTCAAATCCAATAACTTTATAAGTAGGTGTTCCTGATTTGATTGCTTTAATAAACAAGATACTAAATTTGTTTTTCGGGAGCTCAACTTGTAATGGTACTTTAAGCCCAGGAGCAGTGATAACTAATTGGTTGTTCTTAGGTTTGCGTACCCGAGCAACCTGAACCTCTTTAGGAAGAGTGCTCCAACTACGAGTATCTGCATGTGTTGTTGCAGCCTGGTATACAATGCCAGCTAAGCTACCTGATAACCCTCCACGCTTTTTTAACTCGTATTGGATAAGTGCTTTGGTGAGTGTACTGATGACAGCCTCGGTTGCTTTGTATGGAAATTCTTTTTTGAATTCAGTCTGGACGACACGGTCCATACTCGCTAAAAGTTGCGTTCTACCTAACTTCCTCTTGCCATTTGAGATGTCTAGGTAAGGATAAGATAAATCTCTGGTTTTTAGTTTTGGGAGCGCTATTTGAGCATAGTCAATTTTGCCACTAACTAAAAATAGGGGAAGCGGTATAAGAGTTTCATCAACTAAAGGAGCCTGGCCATTCTCATAAATAACCCAGGTGGTTGGGCTAAGTTTATTTTTTCTCCAAACCCCTTTCCTTAAGTTGTTTGCAACCTTTAGGTCGATAGCAATAGCTTTGTTTTTTGGGGACATTCCTGCGACACGCCGAAATGATTGGCGGGCTTTACCAAAATCACTTTTATCTTGACTGGCCAAAAAGAAATAGAGCCCATGCAAGTAGTCAGTGTAGGGGTTTACAAAATCTGGATAAGCCTCCCAGTTTTTCAGTTCAGGATATTTTTTGTAAATACTTTTTTCTGATGCAGAGAAACTTTTATCGTAAGAGAACCCTACGTTAGGACTGTTCTTTTTGGCTGTCTTTTTCCTTTTCTTCTTTCCTTCTGCAAGCTTTTCTTTTTGTTCTTTAATTTTATCCTTAAAGTGCTCTTTCGCGCGTCGTTGTCTATCTGCAGCTCGGTTGAATTCAATTCGAGCGTTTTGCATATCATGAAGAAAGATGCTGTTCAACGCTTTGTAAGTATTAACCATAACCCCATCAAATACTGTTGGGCTATAGTCATTAAAACTATTATTAAGAAGAATGGATGTTGCTTTTTGAAAACCTTCAGAAGCAATATTTTTAGTGTCATCCACTTTCATAAGACCTTCAGCACCATCCAAAACTGTGTTGCTAAAAAGATATTGCTCACTTGCTGTCAGTGCAGTGCCTGCTTGCAGAGACCATAACAAACTATTTGATTTCCCTTTTGGGTCAATGCTGCCAGCAGTTATGGCGGTTTTAGATGCCTGCTGGAATTGCCCACTAGAAAACTGTTGATCAAAGCTTTGGCTATATTTTTTTGTTGTTAATGTTTGACAGCCGCTCAAGAACGCAGCTGTGCTGAGAATCAAAATGATTTTTTTCATGAATCCATTCATTGTTGGTTAGTTAGTTTGTATGCTTTCTACTCAGCTTTCTTGCGTATGACTAGGTGGTCAATTTTTTTAAATAACATACCGCTTTGGGAAGCTGAATTCAAAACGCTCATACAATATATGTCTTGAAGCATAGGACATATTCTGAATACGTCAAGTAAATTTAGCCACCGCTTTGTACACACCCAAGTATTTCCACTGTAACCCTCCCATATAACTAGAATAGCTTTAGTAGAGTTTTCCATTAACATGAACCGTAATGGAGAATTTAAAATGAAAGCAAAGGCTGTAGTTGTCTAATGATCTTGGATCACCAGCTTAGGAGTATTTAGCCATTGAACAGTAAGTCCTTAACCTTCAATCTCCCCTTTCTATTCGAGTCCACCAGCTTCTGCAATTTATCCATTTATCAAACCACGTATTCGAATAACTAACGTTTAGTTAAAGACTTTATTATCACGAAAACAACCTTACACAACTTATGACCCGTTTATTTGCAGAGGCTGAAGAACGAGAAGAGTCTGGATTGACTTTGTTGGACACTTAACCACACATCTTCTATACCTGGGAACACTATAAATTCTGAGTCTAACGCTAGG
>Ga0209826_1002824_pt1 | contig 11194 bp, 13 predicted proteins | sample GOMGulsemesocosm_5_FD_184637 | JGI IMG/M metagenome (GOLD analysis project Ga0209826, IMG submission 184637) | Methane-oxidizing microbial communities from mesocosms in the Gulf of Mexico - GOM15C Gulf of Mexico (SPAdes) (version 2) | ecosystem: Environmental > Aquatic > Marine > Cold seeps...
AGCACTCACCATTTGCGGGATTACTTTTACATTACTACGCAAAGTAACTAATATTTTTTCTAATTTTGCATTTTGTGTTTGGGTTTTTTTACCGCCATCACGCGCGGCTTTAATATCTTTCTCAGCCGTGCTTAACTCTTCTACTTTATAAGTAAAATCATTCCGTTGATATAAATTCCAAGTAAAATGCCCAACACACAAAGCTAATGCTAAACCACCGCCACCCAGCATATAAACTAAATCCAAATTCACTTTACGTTGAACATTTAATAACGGGATCGCAGGCGGTTCGTCACCGACTAAATACGCAGCCCAACGCCCCAACCAAAACTCCAAAGAAGCATCAGCGGTTAAACGTAAACTTTCATCGGTTAAGGGTAAGTATTCCACCTTATTATTCATTAAGGTTTCTGAGCGTTCCACCTCTCCCAGCTCTAAAAGCCAATGGTCGACTTCCGTTTGCCAGTTAGTATTTTCTTCCGATTGAAAAATCTGTAACGATAAATCCTCATCCACTGTTTGATTGATAGCAAATACAGTGTTCGACCAGGTTTCTATACGCAACCAACTCTCTGGCTTTTCACCACCAAAGACGACTGGCAAGCCCCCTGGATGTAACAAGCCTGCCAATTTACAGCCTTTACTTTTTAAAGCCTCGGTGATTTTAGTAAACGTTTCTTTGGCTAAAACCGTTACCCAATATTCACTCATTTCATCGGCATCACCCATTAAGTGATACGCCAAATGACTATGCGTAACAGACTCGCCTGTTAAACTCTCGTATTCAAATAACAAGGCTTGTTTAAGCATTTCCTCTTCAGCACCCGCAACTTGCACCGAGGGCAAACTAAACACTTGCGTGGGCAAGCGCACATACATGATCCACACTTTTTTGGCTAAAGGCCGCGCGACTTCTAAAATATTGTCTAAAGTACTCGCTAATTGCCGTGTGCTATCACAACGCAATTCCAAAACTTCCAATTCGCCCAGTAATACACCACGCTTGTCCATATCCACACGAAAGGTTTTTCCTTCGGTAATATAAAGCAGTGTATTAGCGGGTCGGGTGTTTAAAAAGGGAAGTTTCATCGTGTGCGGGAGCTTCTCATATTAGGGTTTATAGTTTGTAAATTCTTTAAAAGTAGGATGGGTAGAGGCACGAAACCCATCTTTTGTGCATTATTGATGGGTTTCGCAAAAAACGCTCTACCCATCCTACGTGCTTCCAATTCACCCAGTAATACGCCATGCTTGTCCATATCCACACGAAAGGTTTTTCCTTCGGTAATATAAAGCAGTGTATTAGCGGGGCGGGTGTTTAAAAAGGGAAGTTTCATCGTGTGCGGGAGCTTCTCATATTAGGGTTTATAATTTGTAAATGCCTTAAAAGTAGGATGGGTAGAGGCACGAAACCCATCTTTTGTGCATTATTGATGGATTTCGCAAAAAACACTCTACCCATCCTACGTGCTCCAGCGGGAGAGGGTTGGGTGAGGGGAAATAAAACAACGCTTATCTTAAACCGTTTGGTTTAGATTCTCCCCACCCAACCCTCCCCAACAAGGGAGGGCTTTGTTTTTTGTGTGTTATTGATGGGTTTCGCAAAAGGCGCTCTACCCATCCTACGTGCTATCTTTATTACAAATACACAAAAACCTTAGCTTACCCCCGCTTTTATACGTTGATAATCCTAAGGTTAAATTGGTTTTATTCCAAATAGTTCTATTGCAAAAATCATTAGGAATAAAAGGAGCAAACATCCCTATCTGCTCCTTTTATATCATCCTTGATAATAAAAAATCCTTATGTATAACTTAAACAGTTTGCCCTTATGTAAGGACATGATTCCTTAAGTCCTGCGGTGCAATACGGGAGTTCGGTGTTTTGAACTTCCCGTATGACGCAAGCTTCATATGGGCTACACAATGTTGGGGTTCCTTACGTCACCCCAACCTACGTGCTAAATATTAACCACCATTAAGAGATGAATAATGGCTTGCTAATGCACCACCTAAACCTTCTAATTTCATCATAGGCATTAAAGTTGTAAGGAATTTTGCTTTACGGTTCATTGCCATATCCGTCCATACACCAGCAACTGTCATTTCACCAGCTGTAACACTAAGAGCAACAGCAGTTTCACAAGCACTTAGATCAGCTGGTACACCCGTCGCACCGGCTACTGCTTGAGTACCACCAACACACATAAAGTTACCTACTGGAATTTCATAAACAGCTAGGATACGGTTATATTTATTTGCAGCACTCATAGCACCTGTTTTAGCAAAATGTACTGGTGCTTCAGAAATAGTTTTACCAATCATTCCTGAATCTTGTCCTATACCAAAAACAACATAATCGTTATTTGTAGTATTAACAGCTCGCCCTAAAATTGCTGATAAAGCAGCATCAGATGCAACACAACCCATTGCATCAACTCCGCCCATAGTACACATTGAACCTTTAACATTGATAGCGGCTAATTTATAATCAGTTCCACTAGCAACACCAGCAGCACTGCTTGTTGCAGCAAAGGTTGCATCTGCAGTAGTTGTATTCATAACCATTAAGCTAGTAATACCTGCGTCAGCCAGAGCAGCACCTGGAATTGTCACAGTTTTTAAATAATCATTTGTTCCCATAGTTCCCAAGCCACCCATCATTTTGGTATACAAGTTACCTGCTGTCAGGCTTGTGTCCATTAATGAATCATAATTGCTTGGCTGTCCCATATACTGCACATCATAGCGCTGAATAGCACCATTAACAGCCGCTAGACTGTCAGAGTTCGCGCTATCATGAGTTTTATCAACAAATCCACCCACATAAGGAATCATCAATCCAGCTAAACCAATAAGAACCAACAATACAACCGTCAATTCAATTAATGTCATACCCGCTTGGCGAGCTATTTTGTTATAATTTTTCACGAAGGGTTTCTCCCCATTTTTTCGTTAGTTAATGTTTAAAGTTCACACTAACGGAGTCACTTCCTTTAGCTGGTCAGAGCATCAGGTTGTGGGGGGGAAGCCTTTCCCCCATGTTCGACTATTCCTATTTTCAGCATCCCGCTTCTTTCATCCATGAATCGAACTAACTTGCTAGATGCAAAGACTATAGCGAATACCGTGCCAGATTTGTTTTTGAAATGTCGGCCACCCATAAAAAAATTATAAACCGCTGATCCTTAAAACCATTATTCCCATTATGCTTTTATGCCTTTCACTGTTTAATTTTCTGCCAACTCGTGCACAAAAACTAAACATAGGTCATATAACACACCAAAGTGTGCCATATAACACACTTAACCTCTCTGTAGCTCGTAGGATGGGTAGAATGTAGCGCTTGGCTTTTTAAGCGCGTAATGAAACCCATCTTTTTGCGTGTTATTGATGGGTTTCGCAAAAGGCGCTCTACCCATCCTACGCACTGTGGTTCGCAGAATCACGAAATGTAATACGGGGATTCAACGCACCCAACCCTCCCCCTTTGGAGAGGGCTGGGTGAGGGGGATATATCCAGCAATTATTGACCTATCGCGACTCGCAATTCATAAGGTTGATAAATATTAATTTTAGCCGCTTTGAAGTCTTTTACATTACGGGTAACGATGCCATCCGCATTAACTTGTAGGGCTGAGTTATAAATAATAGCATCTTCGAAATCATTAAATCCACAAGTCAAAGAGTCTGTGAGTGTAATCCGATTCACGGCGGCAACTTCAAACATTTCCAGTAATAAGGCAATATTGTCAGCTGCAAACTGTTTTCCTTCATGCCTTTGTAATAAATAAGCGATTGTTGAAATTGAGTTAGCGCAAACGAAGCCATTAATAGCAGATTCTTCTACCGCGTTAAATAATTTAACCGCATCTGCGACAAATAGCTCTCGCTTCAATAAAACATCGAGAATCACATTGGTATCAAATAAAATATTCATTTATATTTATTCAATAAATGTGCTTTGTAGTCCTGCTCATCTAATTCTGCCCCACTCATGCAACCTAATAACTTTTTAGTGATAGGGCTGATTTCGGCTAAGCTCGTATCCTGCGGCTTTGCTGATAAAACCGTAAAAAATTCCGTTACAATTTGAGAGACTGACTTACCATTTTGTTTTGCATAATCTTTAGCTTGTTGTATTAGTACATCATCTAACCTTAAGGTTAATTTTGTTTGCATATTACCGCCCTCTACGTATTAAGTTAAAAAAATTATACGTATAACATTTGGTCTGTCAACTTAGTTAAAAACAAACGCGTGAAATTAAACTATTATTTCATCGTTCCCACCGCTCCAGCGTGGGAATGATATTGGACACTCTGCCTAATCAATGCTTAAGCCCTTGATAAAAATTCTCATGTGTCCCATGGTCAATAAAGGTAAGCACCAACTCATCATTAATGTATTCATAGGCAATAAGATATTGTTGGGTATTATGCTTATATTTATGCACTTGAATACCTGCTAGGTCTCCAATTTTCATGTCACCGATAGAGGGGTCGGCCATGATAATTTTCACCACTTTATCAAGCACCTCTTTTTCAGCACGGCGCATCTTTTTAACTTGACGCTTAAAGAGGCTGGTTTGTCTGACTATCATCCGAATTGATACTCAGATACATCACCCGCTTTGCTTTCCTCTATCCCTGTTAAAATGCCTTTAATAAAACTTAGCGGTAAGTCTGGGTTCTCATCCGCTATTTTTCCAATGCTAGCCCAGTATTCTATTTGTTTAGGTGCGCTTCTATGCTGTGCCTTACCATTAATGACAGCATCATTAATTAAGCGGTCTGATAATTTTATTGCTTTCGACATTGCTTCAACTCCTATTTATTATAATAATGCTAACTATACGTATTGATACCTTTTATCGCGAACCTGAGGGAATGATGATGCCCCTACACGCCGTAGGATGGGTAGAATGCAGCGCTTAGCTTTTTAAGCGCGAAATGAAACCCATCTTTTGCGTGTTATTGATGGGTTTCGCAAAAGGCGCTCTACCCATCCTACGGTGGCTCATATCCCATAATCCACACCCTGTAGGATGGGTAGAATGCAGCGCTTGTTTTTTAAGCGCGTAATGAAACCCATCTTTTTGCGTGTTATTGATGGGTTTCGCAAAAGGCGCTCTACCCATCCTACGCACTGTTTAGCCCTCTCCAGTGGGAGAGGGTTGGGTGAGGGGAAATATTATGGGGCTTTATATCTTTAATTGTTGTACGGCTTGTTTTAATTGCTGTAATGCTATTTTTGTCTGTTTATTTTTTTTATATCGTATCTGATAATAAATTTGGCTAATCTGTTGAAATTTTTCTGTTAATTGCGGCTGTTCTTGGCTAACACGCTGTAAAAAATCCTGCGCGCCTTCGCTGGAGTGTTTGTGTAAGCCTAAAACTGTTAGCTTTTGGCAAGCCTGTTGGTAGTATTTCTCGGCTAGGCTTATTTTTGTTTTTTTCTTGCGAAAAATAATAATGGCTAACACAAGGCTAATGCCTATCCCCCCTGCTATCATCCAATAAAACATTGCTTTAATGCTATTGATACCTAACCCCGCCAAAAAGTTAAGTTGATTTTTACGTGTGTAATTAATAATCCAACGCTGCCAGCTGTAATCCACACTACTCCACAGCTCGCGGGCTGATTTTAAAAAGCTAAGGGTTTCGCTATCTAAGTGTACCGGTGCAAAGCTAATGCTTTGTTGGGATATTTGCTGTTCGATATTAACATCATTCTCAACCCGCTCTGGGGCAACGGCGGTGGTGGGATCAAATCGTACCCAGCCTTTGCCTTTTAGCCAGACTTCTGCCCATGCGTGTGCATTGGCCTGCCTTACTTCTATAAAATCACCCGTTTCATTATAAAGTCCACCTTGGTAGCCTGTTACTACGCGCGCAGGAATACCCGCCGCCCGCATTAAGTAGGTAAACGCGGTGGCATAGTGCCCACAAAAACCCGCTTTGGTATCAAACAAAAAGCTTTGTATGGGGTTTTGTTCTAATAAAGGCGGGAATAGAGTGTAATAAAATTCTTGTTGGCGAAAGTGTTTAAATAAGTTGTTAATGTAGGTTTCGGGGGTTTCACTCAGGCCGCCGAGTTGTTTTACTAGCGCATTAATGCGTTGTGATGGCTGCGGCTGTATTTGCAGATTATCTTTGTGTTCTGTTTTTGTAAGATAGCCGGTATTGTATTCTGCATAAGAGCTAATCTCGTATTCGGCTCTTTTGTTAAAGGCTTGCTGGGTGATTAATTGATGCACGGTGTTGGTTTGCAAATAATAGGGGTATTGTGCGGGCATATCCAAAGCAAACACCCAGTTCTTCGCTTGTGGTTCCATGAGTAATTTATACTGGTATTTTTCGCCTTTAAAGCTGATTCTATCTAAGTGGCGTTTAAAATAGGTGTTTTTACTGGGTGACCAGCGTTTACCATCGGTATAGGAAAACACAGGGCCGCGCCAATAGCGTTGTTCTGGTTTGGGTAATTTGCCGGTGAATTTTGCTCTGAAAACAAGTTCACCCGACAAACCCAATTGACTAATCGCGCCAGGTTCTAGGCTATCGCTTAATCCTGAGATGGCTTTGTTGTTATCATCTAAAAAAGACCAGCGCGGCAAATCTATTCTGGGAAAGAAAATAAAGATAACGATCATCAGCGGAATGGCTTGCATTAAGATAATGGCTGATTTTTTGAGTGCTTGGGTATTGTTGAGTGTGCCAGCATTAATAGAAAGTAAGGTGGCGAATAAGCTAATCGACACCATTAATATATAGCCTGCCATGAAGATATTTTGCAGGTAGAGAAATTGCGAGGCGGCGACGATAAAAGCGAGGAAACTAATCAGGTATAAGTCTCTTTGCGTTTGTATTTCCAGTAGTTTTAAGCCGAGTGCGGTAATAAACACCATCGTACCCGCATCGCGCCCAAACACACCGCTGTGCATAAAAATCAATAAGCCGATTCCCGTTAGCAGTAAACAAAAAACGATAATAGGCGAGGGTAAGTAATGCGGCTTCCAAATAGCGGTAAAGCGCCAGATTAATAAAGCAAAGAAAAAAGCCATGATCGGTGCGGGTACATGCAGTACATGCGGCAAACTCATTAGCGCAATGGAGGTTAATAATAAAATTAAGGTTCGCGGTTGTAGGGTGTTGGTCATAGTTTTATGTGTGTTTTTTGTAGTCATGTAGCCCGTATGCAACGAAGTGGCTCGCAGAGGCATGTAGTGTAATACGGGGCATTTTCGCACCGAATACCCCGTATTCCGCAAGCTTCATACGGGCTACGTTTTGCTTATTTATTCAAAATCTATGTAATGTAATGCGGGATTTTACGCACCAAATGTCCCGCATTCATTATATTCATCACTCATGTAGCCCGTATGCAATGCAGGGATTCGCAGAATCACGGAATGTAATACGGGGCATTTGCGCACCGAACACCCCGTATTACGCGAGCTTCATACGGGCTACGTTTTGCTTATTTATTCAAAATCTATGTAATGTAATGCGGGATTTTACGCACCAAATGTCCCGCATTCATTATATTCATCACTCATGTAGCCCGTATGCAATGCAGGGATTCGCAGAATCACGGAATGTAATACGGGGCATTTGCGCACCGAATACCCCGTATTACGCAAGCTTCATACGGGCTACGTTTATTCACCATAATTATCGTCATTTTCATTGATTGTTTTGCCCCAGCCCACTTCAATCTTGCCTAAATTTACATCGCGATGAAATGATGAAAAAGGCCATTCCTCTACGGACTTAACCCAGCCATGCTTTACTGGATTAAAATAAATATATTCAATATGCCTTAATAAATCCGTTTCATCTCGAATAACATGCTCCCAATAACGCGGTTGCCATAGGTTGTATTCACCACGTTTATTTTTTTGTAGTTTTACACCTTTTTTCTTTAATGCTTTTGTAAACTGGCTTTTAATCATGCGCCAACGGATTTTATAGTCATCATCTCCTGAAGGTAACGTCCATATACAATGTAAATGTTCAGGTAAAATCACTATCGCTATAATTTCAAATTCAGTTTTTTGCTTTGTAACTGAAAATGCTTCACGTAGAGCCTCAATATGGCGCGTTAAATAATCGGCATTACGGTTTTTAAGTGTTACCGTAAAAAAGTAAGTCCCTCCTTGTTGATAAATCCGCCGATAATTAACCATTGTTTCACCTATGAGTATTATTCCCGTATTCCGCAGGCTTCATACGGGCTACTTTTGTATGTAATTAATGTAATGGGGATTCATAAATCACCACAATAAACCATGTAGCCCGTATGCAATGCAGGGATTCGCAGAATCACGGAATGTAATACGGGGCATTTTAACACCGAACATCCCGTATTCCGCGGGCTTCATACGGGCTACGTTTGCTGTACGCTCATAAATCAAAACAACGCCAACGCTTCTAGGCATTGCTTATAATGCGCTTCGCCGGATTGCGGTTTTAAATTTAATGTGCCGAGTTTAAAGCCGTAATTTATATCGGCCTTGTGTGCATCCAGTACCCAGCGGCACATTTGGCTAAGGCGCTGTTCTACATCAGCGCCCGTGGTTAGCTCATAATCTAAATAGAGGTCTTCGGCTTGTGTTTCACTGCTGAATTGTTTGATTTGTAAGCCCTGCCCTTTTGCCAGTGCGCGCCAATGAATATGTCGAATGCTATCGCCCGCTTGGTATTCTTGTAGGCCATAAAAATCATCTTGCCCGCGTTGCAATGCGAACCCTTGTTTATCATTGGCCTGCATTGTTTGAGGAAAGGGCAGATTATCTTTACTTGGCTGCGGGTAAACCAGGGTATTGATTTCAATTTTTAGCTTTATCCATGCACGGAATAATCCAAACGGATAATAGCTGCTGATAACAGGGTAAGGCGCTTGATACCAGCCGCGTTTTTTGGGTTTATGTTGTAAATTAACCGAGGCTTTATCCTGTGCGGCTATATCAATACTTTGTTGATTAATATAAACACTAAAGCGTTCCTCAGTGCTGCTATTGTTAAGCCATAAGCGTGTTTGTGTTGTATCACCTAAAAAAATTTCTGGGCTTTTTCCTAGACGTATTTCTAAGCCAACTAATGACTTTACGGTATGTAAAATGGTGATAAAGAAGATACTGCCTAATAAGAAGCTGAGTAAATAAACTAGGTTATTATTGTAGATCGCCGCAATGGTTATCAGCAGTAGAATAAGCAATGCAAAGCCTAAGCCGCTTTTGCTGGGTAGAATGTAAATATTGCGATAATGTAATCGAATTGATTTTTTCATGGGTATCTTAGGTTTTTGCGCAATGTATGGGTTACGTTCCTCACCGTAGGATGGGTAGAATGTAATATTCGCTTTTTGAATATTGCATGAAACCCATCAAGCCCTACGCATAATGATGGGTTTCGTACCTCTACCCATCTTAAGGAATAGCTACTTGCTGTAATAAAGGCGCGACCACATTGTCTGCGTTGGTTTTTCCCGCTTGTAAGCGATGCCCTGCCACTGCGGCTAACACGGCTTGCACATCTTCAGGAATCACGGCATCACGGCGTTGCATATAGGCCCATGCTTTGGCTGCGGTTAATAAGGCTAAACCTGCGCGGGGTGATAAGCCCGTATGATATTCATCTGACTCGCGGCTAAATTGAATTAAGGCTTGGACATAATCAAGTAATGCGGGTGAAGCAAACACCGCCAAGACAGCTTGCTGCATTGCCATTAGCGTTTCAATAGGCAAGGCTGGGCTTAGGTCTTTAATTAAAAGATGGCGATTTGTTCCGCTAAGCAATTCACGCTCTGCGGCTTGGTTAGGGTAGCCGAGTTCAATGCGCATTAAAAATCGGTCTAACTGTGATTCTGGCAAAGGAAACGTGCCTAACTGATGCATGGGGTTTTGCGTTGCAATCACAAAAAAAGGCTGTGGCAAAGGATAGGTTTTTCCTTCAACGGTCACTTGCCGTTCTTCCATCGCTTCTAATAACGCACTTTGTGCTTTAGGCGTTGCACGGTTAATTTCATCCGCTAGAATCATTTGGTTAAATAATGCACCTTGATGAAAGCTGAACTGGTGTTGTTCGCTGTTATAAATGGTTGCGCCAATAATATCCGCAGGCAATAAATCACTGGTAAATTGAATGCGTTGATATTCTAAGCCCATTAACTTGGCTAAGGTGTGCGATAGCGTGGTTTTACCTACACCTGGGATATCTTCTATCAGTAGATGTCCCCCTGATAATAAGCAGCACATGGCTAATTTAATTTGCTGCTCTTTTCCTAGGATGATCTGACTCGCCGCGTCGATCATATTATCAAGTGTATTGTGCATAGCATTCCTTTTGCTGTTTATTGATGTCTTTTTAATATAAAACGTAAACCTGCCTGTGTCACCCTCTATTAAAAATTTTTAGATTCAAATAATACCCATCACAATACGTTTTTATTTTAATCTCCTCATCCTAGCCTTCTCCAGCAGGAGGAGGAATAACAAGCGAATTTATTCGAATTGGTATAATAAGTGGTCAGTTGAATATATGCTAATCACTTTTTTTCCTGCAAGAGATGCAACAATGAAAACATAGATACCCAAACGAAACTAAGTTGCAGTTGAAAGTGCGATCTTTAGTCGCATAAAATATTTCATGCGCATAGCAACGCAACGAAAGACAAGTGCATTAACCTATACCTTTTTGCCTATCAATACTATTTAACTGATGTTACGCAGAGGGTTGAGAAAAACCTACGCCCCCTCACTACATAACATCAAGTAGCCCGTATTAAGCTTGCGCAATATGGGAATTTAACGCGCTGTTTATCCCGTATTTCGTGCCTTCATACGGGCTACAACATCAACTCGTCTAACGAAACCACATTCCCCGGCAGCAAATTAACTTCTGGCTTACCAAATAAATAACCCTGTCCTAAATGCACACCTAACTCTTTTAATTTAACAACTACTTCTGGCGTTTCTACAAATTCAGCAATGGTCTTTTTGCCTAAGTTTGCTCCAATTTCAGCCATCGATTTAACTAACACTTGGTCTACTTCGTCATTTAATAAGTTTGTAATAAACTGGCCATCAATTTTTACATAATCAACGGGAAATGATTTTAAGTAATTAAACGAACAAAAGCCTGCACCAAAATCATCTAAGGCAAATTTACAGCCTAGCGCACGAATTTGTTCTA
>Ga0209826_1002829_pt1 | contig 11188 bp, 6 predicted proteins | sample GOMGulsemesocosm_5_FD_184637 | JGI IMG/M metagenome (GOLD analysis project Ga0209826, IMG submission 184637) | Methane-oxidizing microbial communities from mesocosms in the Gulf of Mexico - GOM15C Gulf of Mexico (SPAdes) (version 2) | ecosystem: Environmental > Aquatic > Marine > Cold seeps...
TTTTTCTACCCAAAACCCAGCTAACAAAGTCATTAACCGGCATAGGCTTAGCAATAAAGTAACCTTGAGCAATATCGCAACCCAGTCCCTTCAATTTATCCCAAACTTGTTGCGTCTCTATGCCTTCAGCAACCGTATGCATTTTGAACTCTTTAGCTAGCAAGGTGCACACCTTTACAATTGAAATGGCATCTGGATCGCCTTCTATTCGACTCACGAAATGCTGATCAATTTTTAGCTCTGAAAAAGGTGTTTGAAATAATTTCTTTAGTGAAGAGTCCCCTGTTCCAAAATCATCAATTGATAGGGAGAAGCCTTTCATTCTTAACCGGTTGAAAATATCTAGGGCAGCTGATGTATCCGTTAACATCGCAGACTCGGTTAATTCTAAAGTGAAAGCCTCTGGCTTAATATCGTAAGTTTGTAGCAAGCCCCCTAGTTTTTCTGGCAACGTAAGGTCGTCAATATTCTGCGCCGAAATATTAATAGATAACGTCGTGTTAATACCATTCTGGCGTAAAAACCTATAAGCCATAATTGATTGCAATATCACCGCTTCTGTTAACTCAGCCATTAATTGATGCTCTTCGGCTAACGGAATAAATTGATCAGGAAATACTAATCCACGACTTGGGTGTTGCCAGCGCACGAGAACCTCGCCTCCTGCTAGGCTGCCGTCACTAAAGTGCACCTGAGGTTGAATATAAATAATAAGCTCTTGCTGCTTTATTCCTAACCGCAACTCTTCAACACTGATATCGGCATTCCGTTTATCAATAACATTCGAGTCAATAGCATCGTTTAAACTAACGGAATCACGACCTTCTTTTTGTAAGAAAGCGAGTCGGCACGCTGCATACGCACGGGTAACAACATCAACAAAGTCATCAACCTCTATTGGTTTCGTGAGCGTATCAACCACGTTTAGTTGTTTAGACTCGGCAAATTGTTTAGCCGAATGTAAAACACGCTCATCAAACCCACTAATGAGAACAAACGAAGGGGTCAACTGCCGCTCTGTTAACTCTCTCATGACTTCAATACCATCTTTTTCCGGCATATTGAGATCTAGAACAACAAGATCCCAGTCACTAACAGATGATTCCAAAAAGACTGAACCCGAACTATAAATTGTACAACTATAGCCAGCCATTTCGATCATTGCCTGCATTAAATTAACGTAGGCTTCATCATCATCGACGATATAAATATGATTAGTTTCTTTGATTGTTAAAGGCCCCGCCTTCTCAAGCGCAAGCTCTATATCATCTTCATAGCCGACGATATATTCAGCAATCTGTTTATCCGAGTGTTTAATATGTTCAATAAACCAATCTCTTAAAAAAATAACAAACTCAAGTGCAGAATGATGATTATTTTCTACTAATAGAAACTGGTCCTTTACCTGCTGTACAAGCTGCTGATGAACTAAAAAATGCTCCTCACAAAAAGCATAAGAAGAGGCGCTCATAATCGCTTCCTCACGCCTAAAATGTGACTCAGTGTAAAGAACCAAATCACTTGCTAAGCAATAAAGTAAAGAGTTATCTTCACTCTGCTGACTCAACTGGTACGCCTCGTGAAAAAGTCGAAAGAGTTCTTTATGATCGTCATCAATTTGAGTAACGCCAACACTTAAATCAGCCGACCAAAACCAGTCCTCATTATTCATTAAGCTATCATTCACCGTCGTACTCCTTCGAGCTAGCAGAACCGTCCAATAAAGCACGTATGCGTATCAATAGCTCATCGTTATCATAAGGCTTACTCAGCAAGTTATCTTTCAAGGTAGAGTCCGCTAGCACAACATGCCTATCACCACTGAAACCACTCGTTAATTGAATTTTCATATTAGGGTAATGTTCTTTCACATACTGAGCAAGTTGATAGCCATCCATATTTGGCATAATGACATCACTTAGGATTAAATCAACTTTATTATAAGCTAATTTATCCAATGCATCCTTGCCGTCACTTGCCGTTAACACTCGATAGCTCGCATCTAACAAAATCTCACGAGCAAGCTCACGCAAAGCCGGTTCATCATCCACAACTAAAATAGTTTCGTCACCCTTCACATTCTTCTTAACCTCACCATTAGAGGCCAATTTCTTTTCCACATCCGGTGATAAGTAACGAGGAAAATAAAGATTAAACTGTGTGCCTACGCCAACTTGTGAATATAAATTTATCGTTCCACCAGACCTTTGCATAAACGCAAATACTTGGCTCAAGCCTAAACCATTACCGGCATCTCCTTTCGTACTAAAAAAAGGCTCGAAAACTTTTTCACGCAACGCTTTATCTATACCCGACCCTGTGTCAGAAATAGATAATTTAATATATTCATTGGGTGCTAAATTTAGATAACCAGCCTCTTTTCCCATTAAGCAAATATTTTGCGTGCTAATCATTAAGCTGCCACCTTCTGGCATTGCATGCTTTGCATTAATGGCCATATTAAGAATAGCATCTTCTAACTCACCAAAATCTATCCACGCCAGCCAATCATCATCCAAATCATATTTCAATAGAATGACTGAGGTTAATGCTTTTGATAATATATCTTGAACCCCAATTAGTAACTTATTCACATTACAAGATTTGGCGTGACCACTTTCCGGTCTCGAAAAATTCAACATTTTTTGAGTCAGTTTTTTACCCCTATCTGTCGCATGAATAATCTCATCAAGAAACTTCTCAGCACCTGCATCTTTAACATACTTCCGTTTTAATAAACCGGTATAGCCGGTAATAACACCCAGCATATTATTATAGTCATGCGCTATTCCACCGACCACTTGCCCCAGTGCGTCCATTTTCTGGCTACGTAAAGCATGCTCTTCGGCAAGTTTTCGTTTGCTAGCATCACGTGCCTCAGCGATCAAATAAATAACCTCACCGTGATCATCACTTACTGGGTGCAAGCTAAAGTCAACCCATAACGTCCCTTTTGTAAGAGTGACTTCCATTTCACGGTAAATCGTTTCCCCTTTTGCTGCCAACAAGCATAGCTCTTTAATTAACCCTCGCTCGTCCTCAGCAACCCAACGAGTATTCCAGAGAGGTATACCTATAACATCAGTTAAGACCGTACCTGTAACAGTTAACGTTCGCTGATTAATAAAACTGACCGTACCATCAGGTAACAACGTCGCTATCATAGTTAACATGCCATCCATCAACTGATTTAACTGCTTTTTGGCACCTTCCGCTAATTTTTCTAAGCGCTTTTGCTCTGTAATATCCATAATTAAAGATGTAGCGCCAATCACCTGTCCTTCTTCATTCACTAACGGTGTGTTATACCAATCACACAGAATTACCCGACCATCTTTAGTGCAATTCTCGTTTTGATGCCGCCTTCCGCCTGTCCCCGTTATCAACTTATCCCATATTTCTTTTGCTTTCTTTTTATTCTTTTCTAGGACAATATTTTCTGATATATGGCGGCCTCGCACCTCCTGCACTGAAAAGCCAAACATCTTCTCCGCAGCAGGGTTTAAGTTAATGAACTCGAAACGAGTATTCCACTCAACCATACCTAGCGGCGATTCCTGCCAATGCAAAGATAAACGCTGTAAATTATTCTTAATTTGCTCGCGTAAGCGATATTGTTCGGACACATCGTTAAACACCAAAACCATGCCCAATATTTTATTATCCCCACCACGAATAGGCGCCGCAGAATCTGCAATTTGATATTCAGCACCATTTTTAGCCAACAACGTGGTGTGGTTACTCAAATAAACCGTTTCTCCCGTGGCTAACACTTTATCAATAGGATTAGTAATAACAAGCCGAGTCGTTTCATCAATAATTCTGAAAATATTTTTAATTTCTTGCCCTAGAGCCTCCTCAATACTCCAGCCAGTTAATTCCTGTGCAATTGGGTTCATACGTGTCACTAAACCTTTATCGTCCGTAGCAATCACTGCATCGCCAATACTATCCAAGGTCACATTAAGATCTTCCTCACGCAGCCGAATCTCTTGCTCAGCAATATCACGAGATTCGAACACATCATGGAGCGTTTCACTCAATAGACGCACTTCTGGGTCAGCATGTTTAATTAAGGAAAAATCAAATCGTCGCCCCTGATGATAAGTACTTAGCAGCTCAGTCAATTGCTTCAGAGGCCGAGTAGAGCTAATTGCTAATAACCAAGCAATAAAAGCACATAATAGTGAAATAATAGCTGAAGTCAGCATCAACTGTTTGTTCGCAGCATCCGCACTTGCTTGAATCTTACTTTGATTCAGCCCCACATGTATTTGAGCGGCCAGACCTATAATAAGTGGTTGCTCATACTCATAAACGAGGCCTCTACCAAGAACATTATATTTGGCAACAAGGTTCAACCCCCCAGTATCACTCAGTGATGAAGTATGCCTAGCTATATTCTGATAAATAAACTCAGGTAAACCTTGATTATAGGAATGTGCAAAAATAAGCCCATTCATCCCCGTAACATATAAATATTCTATCGGGCTATCTTCATAACTTTGCGCCAATGTTAACTGTAACAAGTGGCTTAGCTTTGCCTGCTCCCCAAGAATAACATCGCGAACAACTGCATCAGCCATAGACTGAACCAATGTTTTGGCCAGCAATACTTGCGAATTATTTTGCTCCTGTGAAATCTGCTGTTTAAAACTAATAGCATTAATAGTAAAAATAATGACACTAATAATAAGAACGATCAGTGGTAAACGAGTACTCAGTTTCATTGCGTCTCACTCAAACCTTGCACTTCAAACTCATTGACCTGCTCTAGTAGTAAATTAAAGAATTTGCGCTCTCCTGCATTGAAGGCAATCTTTTCATAGTGAAGCAATGCTTGCTTAACTTGCTGCACCACTTCATCATCAACATAAATATTATTAGCTATACCATACGTTGGGTACGGCATAGAGCGCAGTATCACTCGCAACGTTCCATTATCAACATGGGCACTCGCCAAGCGCTCCTCTAAAGCACAAATATCTACCTTTGCGCTAACAACATCTCTTAGACATTCCGCTGGCGAATTAGCGTAGTACACATAATCAATATTAGATAGTAAAACACCCCGTTTTTTTAGCATCACTCGTGGTTTCAGATCGCCCTCTATAGAGCCTTTTATGCTAAGAACAAGGCTTTGTTGCTTAACATTCTTTAAACTACTTATTTGGCTATCTGCTTTAACAACAAATACACTTCTCTTATCTTTGGCTACTTCTCGAACTAAAGGTTCTGCTCCGTACTCATTAGCCGCCCTTACCAAGCCCATCGCATCTACCATGGCAAATTGAACCAAGTCATCACCTAACATCTCAGCAGAACTTACACCTTCTGGTGAATATAACAGTTTGAATTGAAAGCCCGTTGTTTTAGAAAGGTACGCCAATAATTCCTGATGCTTTTTAATCTCGTCCACTGTCTTATAACGCTGGTCCACTCCAATAAAATAAAAATTCTCTGGCAGCAAGGCATCCGGATCAATCGTTTCATAACGTTCTAACATTGCGGGGGCAACACGTATCTCTGGATCGACAAGCTCAACACTATCCCGTTCACCACAAGCCGTTAACAACACCAACAAAACAAACACTGCTAGTGATTTATTGACCCCTCTAACAACAACCCAATTCAAATAACCCCCCTTCCATGCCTACGTCCTATACTCATTAGCAGGGCGTAATGATCATCTACGCCCATGTTTTCTCAAACCCTGCGGAGTAAAAAGCCCCGTACTAAACCCAATATCCTCACCATCACGAGTAGTAAATCTTGGCGGACCAAAACCTTCTATTTCACCCGTTTGGTATTGCCAGAATGGGTAACTCGCATAGCGCCCAGTGATCAAATCAATATGCACATCACCAATACCGCGAGTAATATTTAAGCCATGAATAAAAACATTGTATTGCTCACCTACACGCCAGAGTCTGTCTTTCTGATCATAGGTTTCATTTCCCAAAGCAATCCAAGTATCCTCATCAAAGTAAGCGGTTTGTCTTTTATATAGGTCAAACACCCCATCCTTAAGTGTGGCATCCACCACCCAAACACGATGAAGTTCATAACGCACTAACGATTGATTAATATGTTTTTCACCGAAAATATCATCAAATGTCAGGTTTTTATCCGCTAACTTATTATTATTGTAGGGCACAAATAGCTCTTTTCTAACAGGTTTAGCATAGTCGAAACGGCTATATTTCCCCGCAAACCACATCATCCAACGATCTTCTGATGTGATCATCCCATCAGAACCAAACGAAGGACTATCATGAAAACCTATTTCAGGGGCTTTGCGTACACGCCTTTGCCCAGGTAAATATAAATAAGCCCGCGCCGAAAAGTCATTCATATAGATACAACCGCCAAACACCAAACCCGCAACACGAGTCGGTTTTTTAAGCAATTGTGAACCGCAATAAACGCTGCCGCCCATAATAGTCAGCACTTTATTTTTCTTTTTCAACTCACTGCTATTTAATACCCACCAAGGATATATTTGCCGCATGTGCTGAATCACATCGGTTCTATTACCTAAGTAATCCACTAAAACGCCATTATACATCGCGTTAGATGAGCGTTCACGAAACGCCAAATAGTGGCTCCACACTGCCTCCGCGCCTGTTTTAGGAATTGGGAAAGGAATCCCGCCGCCGTCAATCGCATAATCCAAACAAACCTTCCCTGTCGTTTCAAACTCAGGGCAAACGATGATTTTCTTAGCTTGCTCAAGGGTTGCCTGATAAATCCGCTGATCATACGATCCCGTTCTATGAGTAGGGTATACATTCATAAAGAAAGTCTCAGGGTGCGCTTTAAACATCGCCACCTGACCAACTGTTAATTTTTCTTTATATTTTTTGTAATTCTCTGCCGTAATAGTAAATAGCGGCTTCTCGTTTGCGAAAGGGTCTATTACATTATTCTCCTCAGACCCTGGAACACCCGTCATCGGTTTACTTTCCCACGCGGGAATTGTTCCTTCTGCATTACCTGCACGAATCGCACCCATGGGAGTTAATTCTGTATTTTCTATGCCTAAACGAGACAACTCATCGCTAGTCAACGCAGCCATAGCCGCACTAGACAGCAATAAGAAAAACAGCAATATGGCGATTATTCCTCTTAACTTTATATGGGTACTGTTCATAAATGCTCCTGAAAGCTTTTTAAGTATCATGATTAAAAGGAATAACTAATATTTGCTTGAACAAAATCTCGGTCAGTTGAATCATTCAGCCGACCACCGCCTTCATTTAACATCGCATTAGAACCATCAAACATCGTCCAACTAATACCGCCCGTAATAGTTTCATTACCATAACTAAAATTAACACCCAAGGTTAAGGCCTTTCTATCTTCGAGAAATAATGGAGAAATCTCATTCGAAACCCCGTCCACGTCATACCTAAAAGCAATAAACGGTGAGGCATTAACCACATTAAATAAAGCCGCGTAATAAACTAAACTGTGCTGAACTTGGAATCCCCAGAAGTTATCTGTCACCTGTGAAGCAAAAATTGTTTTTACAGGCCCTGTTATCGCTGGCGCTAACGCCTGATTACTGGGTAGGTCATCAACCCAACCATAGGCTGCTTCAATAATAGTTGAACTATCATCTGCGCCAAAAAGCTGGCTAACGCCCCAAATCCTATAGAAAGTCATCTGTATTTGATGCCGGTCAACCGTTTCATAACCGCGTATTTCCTGCCCTAATGCACAGGCTCCCAGAGCACACTCGCCCACGTCAAGTCCCGATGCATTTAATATAGAAGCAGTCATTTGAATAGGTGCATCCATTCGCAAGCTATATTCTCCAGAAATGGCCCAGTCAGAGACATTAGCCGTAAATGAGAGCCCGAAACGCTCTATATCTTCGACATACTCAAGAAAAAACTGATTCGTTCCATAATACGATGACAGCATTGGCACATGATCATGTAAGTTCTGATAATAAATACCGAATTCTGAGCCACCAAGAAACTCTGGGAAGAAGCGCCTTAAAGCCACCCCGTATTGCGCCCCTTTAGCAAATTTATCAGCCGCTCTATACAGCGTTCCCAAGCCACAGGAAACGCCATCGGGTGAGACACAAGCAGCGTCTATAACGCCGTCACCAGCACTATCAAAACCACCACCTTTGCCAGCACCGTCAAGGGTTGCAAAAAAAGCACCTGCTGGATCTAATTCAATGGGGTCAAAATCAAAGAGGTAGAATGTTTCGAACATCCATTCGCTGTCAATATTCCATGTAATATACGCGGCTTTAGTTCCTATAAAAGCATCCTTTAACGCTAAACCAGGCTGTCTTAGCTGGTTAACATCAACCGTATTAATATCGTTTAAAGAGCCTTGAATAAAAGTATTTTCACCCCAGCTAATCACTTGTTTACCAAGCCTTATATTAACTTGCTCATCTTCACCAAAGTAACCATAAACAAAAGCATCCGTCAGCATAAACTCGCTCACCAGCTTATCTTCAGCATCGCGAGCTAAATTAACTTGGTCATATTGATAGTCGTAGAAATAGTTACCGCGCAGTAGTAAACCGGTAGTTTTATAGTCTAAGGAAAGCGTGCTTGAGCCTCGAATAACATTGCTAAAGATATCGCCTGCATCATCGAAATGCCTATTACCATAAGCTCCTAAGTTATCGTGGTCGGCATCTTCCGTTCGCATCGAAAGCCCATACGTTATATCCGTATCAAAACTTCCCTTTAATTCACCGTGGTAAAAACTAACGGCATGTAAGGCCGCATGCTGAAATAACATAAAAAAGCCAACAACAATAAGCCATAAAACGCGTTTGTTTGGTGCTTGCGTTAAGACCCTATTCATCACGCCTCCATCAATTAACTAATTAAGTCGATTTAATGATAATAGCGCATATTAAGAAACAGTGAGCTTAATCACAAAAAACAATACTTAGCCTAAGGCCACTCGGGTTACGATTTCCAGCAATAAACCGTATTATTTATGCTTGTACTCTACGTTCAGCAACTAACAGGGATGTCTTTCCAACCATCAACTCTACAGTCATATATAAACGTTTAAAGACACTCTCTTGCCTGTATGGTAAACCATGCTTTTCACAAATAGCGATCACTTGCGGGCGCATTTTTTGATACTGGCTTAAAGGTAAAAATGGTAATAAATGATGTTCAATTTGATAGTTAAGCCAGCCGTGTAAGAAATCTACTTTATCTGACCCTGTATTGTAGTTAACGCTACCAATAATTTGCCGCAAGTAAAATTCACCCTTGCTGTCAGATGGCTCCTCAAAACGGTAAATATCTTCAGCGGTATGATTAGGAATAATCACTAAGAATGAATGTAAGTTAGTAAACAACTCTGCCAATAGAGACGTTAACAATACATTCGTCGCCGCTTCCACACCAAACGGTAAAAACAATGCCGGCAAACAAACAAAGCGAAAAAAGATATAAGGTAAATAGCAATTCATCCATAGAGCCGCTCCCTGCCCATAAAATGGGTTTCTCGCAGAGCCTACCCACTCTGGCTCTCCTTTTTTACGGCGCTTAATATTGTTCAAAATCATCAATGTTTTGGGGGCATAGTAAAATGGCTTCCAAACACAAGCCAATATCGCCACAAAAAGATAACGTAAAAACAGGGGTATCTTAGGGTTACGCAAAGGTCGTGTGTTTAGCTCTATATGATCGGGGTCTTCTTTTTCTCCCAAATGATAATGGTGCATTTTATTATGCTCAACATCCCATGCTTCAGGAGCAATCCAATCTAACCAATCAACTGACCTTCTCCACCAGCCTTTTGCAAAACCTTTGCGCGTATAGCGTTTTGGGACATCAGGAACCTTATCGTATGCCCCATGTAAAATAGGGTGCGTAACATTAGCCCAACGACAAACGTTAGCCGTACTAATCAGCAATGCGGCAAAAGGGTTAAATGGAATAATCCATGCCGTTGCGTAACCTAATACAGCCAGTAACCGACCCCATAACTCAATTTTTTTAAGGTGCTGGAAGTCTTCTTCAGTTGGTGCACCAACCGTTGCCCTTAATGCATCAATATCTTTAGCAAGCTGTTTTCTATCTACTGCCGAGTAATCTATTTTCATACGCTACCTATATTGATCAAACCTATTATTAACCACCAGATACTCAAGCTCTTCTATACGCAAAAAAACTCCCTCTCATTGAGAAGTCGTTATCCGATAACGTCCTGTTTAATGTCGGCTATTACTGCAAGAAACAAGCTACGAGACAATGCTTAAAACTCATTCTAATTAATGAGGTCATTATCTATAGCGATACTCGTTTGAATCACGGGTAAAAAAAAGCCAACTATAGAGTTGGGCTTTTTGTATTTTGGTGCTGGGTCAAACACATGACCATTGAATTAGAAGCTCTACATTAAACGCCTTCTAACAACTGAATTTTCCTTACACCCCTTTTAATGGTGCAAGAGAATAAATGATTTACACTAAATTGTAAAGGAAGCCAAAAATGTCCTCAGAAAAAGCCATAACAATCATATTGGAGAATTAATATGTGTAACCCACAAAAGCAATAAACACATCGAGGAAACGCTCCTTAACAACCTATCCCCTGCGATATACCTATTTATTTTTTGGATTAGATGGATGAGTCTCTACAAAGTGCTGCAATACCTGCTCAAGCATAACTGACCTATCATGATTTTTCGCTGCCTTTGCATCCTCGATATCATCTAAAATCATTTTTTTTATTGCAGGGACTCCTTCTTCGTCCTCAAGCAAATAGTGCCCCAGTTCCAAAGCGATTATTCCCGGCACATGTTCATGAATAGCAATGGCATCAATTTCTTCTTGGCTCAACCCGCTAAGATCCACACAATCTTCATATGTAAGCATATCTTCTCCCTAATAAAACTTAACTAAAAACTCTATAACTTCACCTTCATAATATGCCTGAGAACCTTGGTTTTCAATACATTTCGAGAGAAAAACATAGACCACATATTGCTATGAGATGATGTGACACTTCGATAGCGAATATTACTATCACCAAAAAAGAAAGGGATAGCCAAGCCTTGTTTATACCCCTATAAATTCATTGCATATAAGCTCTGATGTAGCCACTTTTGAGCCTACCCAGCACAAGTAAACTTTATATCTGTAAGCTAAAGCTCTAAATGCTTGAACATAATCTGCGGGCAAAAAAAA
>Ga0209826_1002830_pt1 | contig 11187 bp, 9 predicted proteins | sample GOMGulsemesocosm_5_FD_184637 | JGI IMG/M metagenome (GOLD analysis project Ga0209826, IMG submission 184637) | Methane-oxidizing microbial communities from mesocosms in the Gulf of Mexico - GOM15C Gulf of Mexico (SPAdes) (version 2) | ecosystem: Environmental > Aquatic > Marine > Cold seeps...
GCTTCAACACCTTTAGCAACATCAATTACCATTAAACAAGAATCAACGGCAGTTAAAGTACGGTAGGTATCTTCTGAAAAATCTTCATGACCAGGGGTATCAAGTAAGTTAACTAAGCAGTTGTTGTAAGGAAATTGCATTACTGAAGTAGTGATTGATATACCACGTTCCTTTTCCATTTCCATCCAATCAGATTTAGCATGCTGTCCTGATTTTTTACCCTTTACTGTTCCTGCTTTTTGTAAGGCTTGACCAAACAATAATACCTTCTCGGTAATGGTAGTTTTACCTGCATCGGGATGCGAAATGATAGCAAAAGTCCTGCGTTTATTTACGGCGGCAGCTTGTGGAGTTGTCATTGGTAGCTTTTTCTCATTGGAGTATATAAAATGCTTTTCTTGAATATTCAGAGTTTTTCTATCGACTGATACTAAATATCTAATATAGGGCAATAATTTGTGGCGCATTATACCACAAATTAGTTAAGTCGCATTAGTTACGTTTTTGTTAACTATTACCCGCTTGAATTTAAGGATTTAGAAGAGCGTTGATCTTATTTTCAACGCTAAGTAAATTTTTTAGTTGATAAAATTACGCTTATATTAGGGCTAAATTATCACTGTGTTGAGTGATGGTTTTCACCTTCACTTTAATGATTTTTAGTATTAAAGTATTAAAGTTCATCAATATTCAAGTAATAATATACCCTTCATTTGTTGTTTCTAGAATATGCATAATGCAAACTTAAATATTCAGTGAAATAAATTGAATTGTACTCCTTTACTCATTTTAGGCGCACTTGTATGAAAATAGGTTTATTCTACGGCTCTACCACTTGTTATACCGAAATGGCCGCAGAGAAAATTCAAGAAAGTATTAAATCCTTTTTTGATGAAGATGAAAACATTGTTGAATTACACAATATAAAAGAGGAACCTTTAGTTAATTGCCTTGATTATGACTTTATCATTTTTGGAATATCTACATGGGATTACGGTGAACTTCAAGAAGACTGGGAGTCAAGTTGGCTTGATATTAACGCACTTGATTTAAGTGATAAAGTAGTCGCATTGTATGGCATGGGTGATCAAGTAGGCTATGATAAATGGTTTCAAGATGCGCTAGGCATGTTACACGATCAAGTTTTTGTTCAAGGGGCGAAACTTATCGGCTATTGGGGAAATGAAGGATATAAATTTTCAGCATCAAAAGCGTTAACTGAAAATAAAGACCTGTTTGTTGGTTTATCGCTGGATGAAGAAAATCAATACGATTTAAGTGACGATCGCATTGAACAGTGGTGTGAACAAATATTAGTAGAGTATAGCGAGTTGTAAGTTTCAAGATAAAAGCTACAAGTTAAGATGAAAAACCACTATAATTGTCTGCAAATTAATATTCCTTCCAATTTTAGTGATTTCCTTTATGTTTGAGCAATTTGATCTCGACTCTGAATTATTAGCCGCTGTTAAAGAATTAGGCTATAAAAAACCAACATCAATTCAAAATTTAGTTATTCCACAAGCAATGGAAGGTAAAGATATACTTGCTTCTGCGCCTACGGGCACAGGTAAAACCGCTGCATTTCTATTGCCTATAGCTCAACATTTATTAGACTATCCTCGTACGCAACCCGGTTTTCCTCGCGTTTTAATTTTAACGCCTACGCGTGAATTAGCGATTCAAATTGGTGACGATAGTGAAAACCTCACCAAGTTAACAAGTATCAAAACGGGCGTTATTACTGGCGGTGTTAATTACGGTAGTCATAGTGATATCCTAAACAGCACTACCGATATATTAGTTGCCACACCAGGGCGGTTATTAGAATACATAGAAAACGAGCAGTTTGATGCCCGTGAAATTGAAATTTTAGTGCTTGATGAAGCTGATCGCATGTTAGATTTAGGTTTTAGCGAAACCATCAACCGTATTGTTGGTGAAGCTCGCTGGCGTAAACAAACCATGCTGTTTTCTGCAACATTAGAAGGTGCTGGTGTTATTCGTTTCGCTAAAGAAGTGTTAACTGAACCTACCTTTTTAGAAGCAAGTCCGTCACGAAAAGAAAAAGCTAAAATTCATCAATGGCTACACATTGCTGACAGTGCTCAACATAAAGTTGATTTACTGGTGAATATTTTAAAACAAGCAGGTGTAAATCGTACCGTCGTTTTTGCTAACAAACGTGAAACCGTGCAGTACTTATCGGGAAAGTTATACGCTGAGGAATTACCGTGTGTTTGGCTTGAAGGTAAAATGCCACAAGACAAGCGCAATAGAGCCATTGAACGCTTTAAAAGCGGTGAAATAAAAGTGTTGGTTGCAACTGACGTGGCTGCCCGAGGTTTAGATATTGTTGATATAACGCATGTTGTCAATTTTGATATGCCGCGAAAGGTAGATATTTATGTACATCGTATTGGCCGCACAGGCAGGGCAGGTTCTAAAGGTACGGCAATTTCACTAGTAGAAGCCCACGATATGGGGGTTGTTGGTAAAATAGAGCGCTACCAAAATGAACGTTTACAGCGTCGTGTTATTGGTGAATTACGCCCTAAATATAAAGAAGCCCGTGTAGCAAACAAAAAAGTAAAAGTTAAATTAACAACATCTCAGAGAAAAGCTAAAGTAAAAAAACAAACAAAGAAGAAAGCTAAGAAAAAGAAAATTTAGTTTTATTCTAAGTTAATGTCTTTACTTTATACCCATTACATTAATTAGGGGAGCTATTTTATACGCTGGAGAAATTACCAAATACAAGGCATTTATTTCATTAACGAGTTGCTCTCATTATTAAATAAATAACGCGGTAGTTGGTGATTTTAACAAGTATAAATGATCACATATTTAGTGTTAGTGTTATTGGTATTATACCCAAACTCACATTTTAAAATGGTTTGGGTATAAATATTCGCTTAGCGATTTAACAATTGATAAATCTAAGCACTTAACCAAAGAAGCTTCCCAACTTACTCTTTAATTTATCTTTCGCCTTGTTTATAGCTTTATCTTGTAACTTTTTCTTTTGCTGCTTAACCACATCTGAATTTTTAAGCTGTTCAAGAGATTTATCGGTATCAGTTAATAAGCCTTCAAAATCAAGTAAGTCAGCACTACCTTGTTTATTTAACTTTAAACTTTGCGTTAATTTATCGTTTAATCCAGCATTTATTTGCCCCTTGAATTTAGCCAATTTATCAGAAATTTGCTTTTTAACAGCGCCTTTTAATGCATCGTTTATTGATGAGGATATGAATAACTCAGGCTGCTGAATTGCACCGTTTATACTTGCATCAAGTGTTAATTTATTTAATGACTTAAAAGTATCTAATAGTACTTTAGCGAAACTGGTTTCAGCGTTACCTTGAAAGCTTGATTGAGTTAAACCAAAGTGGTTTTTACTATGAATTAAACTCGTTTGTTCATTTTGATTAAACGTAAACTGCCCTCGACCTGATAGATCACCTTGTTCAAGTTTTAATGCCAGTACGCCAACTTTATCAAGTAAGGTTATATTTTCTAAAGCTAGTTGTTCTATTAGCCACTGACCCTGACCCTTAATATCACCACTTTTATTTAACCTAAATTCACTATCAAACGTAACATCCCCATTTTTGGCCAACTTTGTTGACTTAACGTGAATTTCGCTAGGTTTATTTCTTAACCAATGCTGATGGGTTAACTCGTTTCCTTCAATAACAAAATCGCCTTGTTTAAGGATCATTGAAATTTTGCTTTGTTTAATTAAAAAACTCGGTAAAGGGTTATTTTCAGTAAAATAGACAAAACGCCCTTTGGTCATCATGTTTTTAATCGCTTCTTCTTCGCTTTGATCTGATGATTTTTCAGACATCAAAGGTGCTATGCGTTGATATAAGCTTTCAGCCGTTTGATAATAACCACGTGCCTGCTCACCAAATAATATATGAGCAAAATCGTCAGTAGAAACACTATCAAGCTGGTATTTTTTTTCTATTTTTTGCCAATCTTTATTGGGTGCATTTTTCAGTATTGATAATTGCCTTGCTAATAATTCTTTTGAGGCAAGTAATTGTTTTTTCGCTTGCTTAACAATTGCTTGATCGGCTTTAAATGATTTCTTTATTGCATTAAATTCAGTTTTGATTTTATTGATATCATCTAACGATTTAACTTTCATCTTGCCCAGTGCTTTAATTTTTGCTTGGTAGATTGTTAACTTTGCTTTGTTCGGTAATTTTTCTTTTAAGGTTAATAATTTTTCCTGCTCTTGCGCGTAACTTATTTGTAATTGTTCGGCTGCTTTAACCGTGAGTAAGTCAGTGTCTTTTAAAAGTGACTTAGCGTCAGGTAATTGCAAGTCCAGCGAAGGTATTATTGATTTATCTGCTGTTATTTGTGCTTCTTCAGCATGGGGCAGGTAAACCTCTCCTACTGTTTTACGTTGGCTTGATAAGGTAAGTTGTTCTACATTAAGTTGTTCTATGATGGTTTTACCAAAGAGATATTGCCATAAATCTACACCTACACTCGCTTGTTTAAAGCTGAATAAATTAAATTCAGGCTGGTCGGCATTGGTTGCTTGCAAATCATTTATCGTTAAGATTAAGGGTGAATATTTAAGCTCAACTGAAGCAACATTAACTTCTGCCCCCAGTATTTCACCACCGCCTTGCTCAATCGCTTTTTTAATCAATAGCTCGGCAAATAAATAGACAAAAGCGGTTATCAACGCTATGACTATTACAAAGCTGATAAGTCCTTTTAATCGGATAAACTTTTTTATCCCTGAGGCAGTTTTCGTTTTATTTAGCGTATTTTGATTGTTTACGTTTTGGTTATTTAAATTCATATTATTTATACTCATAATGCACCACCAATAACCGTATCTTGTCCTGAAAAGCTCAAATACAAACGATAAAATTTAGAGGCTTTAAGCGCTCTAACAATTTTCAGTTTTTGAAAAAAAGCCATAATATGTAGGCGATATTTTTCAATAATTACCTTACTAAAAAAGTATAAAGGAATAGCGAGTATGCAACCTAAAACAAAAGCACCTAATGTATAAGTGTTATGCCAGTGAGCAAGTTTAAATAGTGTTGATTGATAAAACACCGTAAATAAATCAACTAAACCATCTGAAGTAAGTAACCACTCACCTACCATTATAATAAATGGGGATAATAAGTAACTTAAACCAGAGAAAAATCCGACAGAGAGAATAAAGCTACCAAGGTGTATGCGAATTAGCATGACAAAGAATAAGATAACGATATTATGTAGCGTTAATAACGGTGATAGGCCAACAATAAAGCCCAACACAATGGCTAATGCAATTTGGCGAATGGAGCTTTCTGAGTTTAATGCTGAAAAAAGTTTTGCTAATAGGGTTAACATTTTGTGTCCTTTAAAATAACGAAGTGTATTTTCTCATTTTATATTCTTCTAAATTTTTAATCGTCTAGTTTTCTAATAAAAACCCAGTCATTGCCTTGGGTTAAGTCTTCACTAAATTGATAACCAGCCGAGTCAAAGTGTTTAAGTTGTTCTGCGTTAATCAATTTATTTTGAATAATATAGCGGGCCATCAATCCTCTTGCTTTTTTAGCGAAGAAACTGATTATTTTATATTGGCCATTTTTCCAGTCTTTAAACTGTGGTGTGATAATCGTCGCGTTTACTGATTTTTTCTTTACCGATTTAAAGTATTCTGTAGACGCTAAATTGATCAACACTTCATCACCTTGAGCTATTAAGGCTTTATTCAGTTCATCAGTAATAATGTCACCCCAAAATTGATAGAGGTTAGTGCCACGGTTATTATCAAGCTTAATACCCATTTCTAAACGGTAAGCTTGCATTAAATCTAACGGTTTTAATACCCCATACAAGCCTGACAAAATACGAAAATGCTGTTGAGCAAAATTAAAATCATCATCGCTAAATGAATTAGCATCTAAACCCGAATAAACATCGCCGTTAAAGGCTAACACTGCCTGCCTTGAATTGTCAGGTGTAAAAGGCAATGACCATTGACCAAAACGTGCAGCATTCAAACCAGCAAGTTTGTCACTTAATTTCATTAATGAGGCAATTTTATCGGGTGATAATTTCACGCAATGCTTCATCAACGCTTCACTGTGCTCTAACAGTGTGGGTTGGCTATATTTATTTGTTGGTAAAGGTGAATCAAAGTCTAGCTTTTTTGCAGGAGAAATAACAAGTAGCATGGTGGTTTATAAGTCACTTTAAAGGTTGAGTTTTATGGCACCACTATAACACAGCAACTTGTTAATCATAGCGTTATGCTTCTGCTCTAAATACGCTAAAAAAAATTTGACTAAAAGTACGAAAACTTACAATAAATGCCCTTTATAAAGGTACATTTACTTTTTTATGTAGTAGTATTTTATGTAAATAAGTTATTAATTAAAAGTACATTTAAAGGTTACTGTTATGACAAATTCTATTTCTCAACTTGAACAATTAAAGCAAATGACTACGGTGGTTGCTGATACTGGTGATGTTGAAGCCATTGCTAAATTTCATCCACAAGATGCGACTACTAACCCCTCACTATTGTTGAAAGCTGCTGCTTTGCCTAATTATCAACATTTACTTATTAGTGCAGTTAACTGGGCGAAATCACAATCGGATGATGTAAATCAGCAGGTTGTTGATGCCGCAGATAAATTATCGGTTTTAATTGGGTTGGAAATATTAAAAACCGTACCGGGGCGTATTTCTACCGAAGTTGATGCGCGTTTGTCTTTTGATACCAAGGCATCTATCGCCAAAGCTCATAAGTTAATTGCTATGTATCATGAAGCAGGGATTAGTAACGATCGAATTTTGATTAAACTAGCGTCAACATGGGAAGGTATAAAAGCTGCTGAACAGTTAGAGCAAGAAGGCATTAATTGTAACTTAACCTTATTATTTAGCTTTGCTCAAGCACGCGCTTGTGCAGAAGCGGGGACTTATTTAATTTCTCCTTTTGTCGGTCGAATTTTAGATTGGTTCAAAAAAGACACCGGTCGCACAGACTACCCAAGCGATGAAGACCCAGGCGTAGTATCGGTAACAAGTATTTATAATTACTATAAAAACAAAGGCTATAAAACAGTAGTTATGGGCGCAAGTTTTAGGAATAAGAGTGAGATTTTAGCGCTAGCTGGCTGTGATCGTTTAACCATTAGCCCACAATTAATGGATGAATTAGCCAATAGTACTGATCTGGTTGAACAAAAACTAAAAGCTGGCGTTGTTAAGTCTACAGAGGAAATTAAGTTGACACAAAGTGAATTCCGCTGGTTAATGAATGATGATGCCATGGCAACTGAAAAGTTAGCTGAAGGGATTAGAAATTTCGCTATAGACCAAGTAAAACTTGAAAAACAACTAGCTAAAATCATTTAAGTGCTAAATGTTTTATGACAAATAAGGGAGTAGTTTGACGCATTGAATCATATTCAATGATGAAATTGTTATATAAATTTATAGCGTCAAAAGACTTCACCTTCATAAAATAAAAAATAGGATTCACGTGAATCAAACCTTAATTGCATTAACTGGCTTTGCTGGATGGACATTAACCCTTAGTTTTTTACTCCTTAATATGAGGGCTTATTATACTTTTATTAGTCGTCATAAAATTGCTTTAAACGATTTTTCTCCTGATGGTAGTAATACTCCTGGCTTTGGTCAACGAGTAACAAGAGCGCAGTTGAACTGCATTGAAATGTTACCTGCTTTTGCGGCTTTAGTTATCGTCGCTTCATTTTCTGAACAGTTAGATATAATGAATTCAACGGTTATGTATGTACTTTATGCACGTGTAGGTCAATCTATTATCCATATGATTTCTACCAACATACTGGCTGTAGTAATACGTGCAGGTTTTTGGGGAATACAATTAGCCTTGTTGTTATTTTATTCATATCAGTTACTTAGCAACGCATTGTCACTATAGTTTTTACTGAACTAAGCAACACTCCCCACCCTTACTACTTATAATTAAAAAGAGATTATTATGTTTTTCTATCAAGCATTGCAGCGTAATGCCACTATTTTATCTAATACTATTGGAACGTCTTTTGGAAATAGAGAGCATACCTGGCGTGAAGTTGAAAATAGAGTATCAAAAGTTGCTAGTGGATTAGCCAAAATTGCTACAGGAAAAAATACTCACATGGCCATTTTAGCGTTGAATTCAGATAAATATTTTGAATCTTTGAACGCTATAGCATGGACTGGCAGCGTTATGGTGCCATTAAACATACGTTGGTCTATTAAAGAGAACCTATATTCATTAAACGACTCCGAGTCTAGTGTATTATTTTTTGATGATGCTTTTGTTGAAACGGCCAGTAAATTAATGGAGCAATGCGATAATATTAAACATTTAATTTATATAGGTGAAAATAAAGCACCCGCAGGCTCATTATGCTATGAGGAGTTAATAAGCACGAATGAACCAATGAAAGCTGTTCAAGGTGATTATGACGATTTGCTTGGTATTTTTTATACTGGTGGGACTACTGGCTTTCCTAAAGGAGTTATGTTGTCGCATAAAAATTTATGGACAAGCTCTATTTGTTTAGGTTCAGGCATGGGGATTAATAAAGAGGGTGAACGTTATCTACACGCAGCCCCGATGTTTCATTTGGCGGATATTGGTATTGGTTATGGCACGGTAATTAGTGGTTTAACTCAAATATTTATCCCTGCTTTTACACCTGATGCGGTGATTAACGCGATAGAAACTAAAAAAGTTAATCATGTTTTATTAGTGCCAACCATGGTTACGCTTTTACTCTCGGCAAAATCATTAGACGTTGCAAATTTATCTTCACTACAGAATATAATCTATGGTGCATCTCCTATGCCCGAGGGAATTTTAATGTCTGCCATGGAAAAAATGCCCTCGGTACAATTCATTCAAGCATATGGACAGTCAGAATTATCACCCTTAATTACACTGCTTACTGCTGAATATCACGTATTAGAAGGTGAAAAATCAGGTAAGTTACGAGCTGCTGGGCGTCCTGGTTATTGTGTCAGCGTAGAAATAAGAGATGATGCAGGTAATGCTCTTCCTACCGGAGAAATTGGTGAAATAGCCGCTTATGGCCCTAATGTCATGATGGGGTATTGGAAAAATGAAAAGCAAACACAGTCAACTATTATTGATGGTTGGGTTTTAACGGGTGATGCTGGTTATATGGATGAAGATGGCTTCTTGTTTCTTGTTGATAGAGTAAAAGACATGATAGTCACTGGCGGTGAAAATGTTTTTTCTGCAGAAGTAGAAAACACATTGTCTTTACACCCTAAAATACTTGAATCTATTATTATTGGTATTCCAAGCGATGAGTGGGGTGAGTCTGTTCACGCTATTATTCGCTTAAATAAGAATGAAACGATTACTGAATTAGAGATAATTGAACATTGTAAAGAGCATATAGCTGGCTATAAAGTGCCTAAAAGTATTGAATTCCGCACAGAGCCATTTCCTATGACGGGTGCAGGCAAGTATAAAAAGAATGAGCTTAGAGACCCGTTTTGGGAAGGTAAGTTTAGAGGAATCAATTAGTTATTAATTATTTGTTAATTATTTTTCTTTATTTTAGTCATTGTTTGTTTACTAAAAACAACACTGTAAAAATTCAATAGCAGCGCTTAATAAAAAAATCCGCTTAAGGTGAACCATATCAATACTGACAAACAAATTTATTATCCAGTTAAAGATGCGCCTAAACCTTATGAGTTAACTAAGATGGCCAAAAATTTATTTTGGCTGCGTATGCCAATGCCATTCACTTTAAACCATATCAATGTATGGCTTATCGAAGATGATGATAGTTGGACACTTATCGACACAGGATTAAATTTTAATAAAAGTAAGCGTTACTGGCAAAAGGTCATTAAAGAAAAATTAAAAAACAAGCCAATAAAACGTATTATTTGTACCCACCTTCACCCTGATCATATAGGTCTGTCAGGGTGGTTATGCGAACAATTTGATGCACAACTATGGATGTCCCAGAGAGAATACGAGGGCTACAAAAGAATATTTGCAGATATTACTAATAGTACACTTTCATCAGTGTATGATTTTTATTTATCCGGTGGTGCAAGCACTGAGCAAGCTAAGTTATATGATAAATACATGAGTATATACACCATCTTTACTCATTCTTTACCCAATAACTATAAGTGTTTGGTCAATGATGAAGTAATGACATTAGGTGGTTATGAATGGCAAGTTGTCGTTGGATCTGGGCATTCCCCTGAGCATGTTTGTTTATGGTGTAAAACCCTAAATATTATTATTTCAGGCGACCAAATATTACCAACAATATCTTCCAACATTAGTGTTTATCCACAAGCACCTTTAGCTAACCCATTAAACGACTGGCTAAGGTCATGTAAAAATTACATAAACGTATTAAATACGCAAACACTTGTTTTACCTGCTCATGGAAAACCATTCACGGGAGTTATCTATCGGCTAGAACAGTTAATTACTGAAATTGAAAATAATTTAGAGACATTAATAATAAATTGTAAAACGCCGAAGCGAATAATTGATGGCTTTGAGGTGTTATTTCATAAGGAAATAAACCATAAAACATTTATGTTAGCGTACGGTGAAAGTAAAGCTCATTTCAACTATCTAATGTCTTTGGGTGCTATTACTAACTATGTAGATACAAATAACATCACTTGGTATCGTTCAGATTTAAGTAACGCCAATAAGATTGATTAATGATTAATCATTTAAATTAAAAAGGGTAAGAAATATTTAAGGGTACACGTTTTCATTTCAAACTAAACCTAATACCAGTTTATTCATTGGGGTAGGGCGTCCGTAATTGGCGTAATGCAGAAGAAATTATCAAGGTGAAAAGAATTTGTGGAGTAATGCCAATCACACTAAGTATGTGATCATTTATACTTGTTAAAATCACCCACTACCGCGTTATTTATTTAATAATTAGAACCACTAGTTCATGAAATAAATGCCTTGTATTTGGCAATTTTTCCAGCGTATAAAATAGCTCCCATAATTAATGTGATTGGCTATGTCGTAGTTAATTGATGCTACACTGTAATTATATCCAGTTATCTAGGTGAGATTATGATGAATAATTTATTTGAACAACTCGAATCAATGGCAAGTGAATTACCACTTGATAAAAAGCA
>Ga0209826_1002831_pt1 | contig 11186 bp, 4 predicted proteins | sample GOMGulsemesocosm_5_FD_184637 | JGI IMG/M metagenome (GOLD analysis project Ga0209826, IMG submission 184637) | Methane-oxidizing microbial communities from mesocosms in the Gulf of Mexico - GOM15C Gulf of Mexico (SPAdes) (version 2) | ecosystem: Environmental > Aquatic > Marine > Cold seeps...
ATTACGCTTTAAAATTTGTTCCATTAGGTGTGCTGATAAAGTTTCAGCGCGAACATTTCTAAAAACACCCGCTTTTGAACGCCCCATAGGAGTTCTAATACAATCAATAATAACAACTTCTTTCATCATAATTCCCCTTTGGTTACTTGGTTTTTACATCGGTAGTAAAATAAGACTGACCTGATTTAGCCATTTCGCGTAAACCTTCTGTCACTTGATATATTTCACCTAAGTGAGCATATTTGTCTGCCATAACAATAAAGTTATCTAAACCGAGTGTTTCTAAATAGCGAATTGCGCCACCTCTAAAAGGAGGGAAACCAATACCGTAAATTAAACCCATGTCAGCTTCGGCGGCACTATCAATAACGCCTTCTTCTAAACAGCGTACAACTTCGTTCACCATAGGAATCATTAAACGAGCAATAATTTCATCACTAGCAAAATCTTTTTTGTCGGCACAATTGGCACTAAACAAATCATAAGCCGTTTGAGCGGGAACTTTCTTAGGACGACCACGTTTGTCTTTAATATGATCGTAGAAACCTTTGCCATTTTTCTGACCAAAGTGTTCTTCAGCATATAACGTACTTACTGGATCATTGTCTAACTTTTTCATACGCGTAGGGAAACCAGCAGACATTACGCTAGTACAATGATCAGCCGTATCAACACCCACAACGTCAAGTAAGAAAGCAGGCCCCATTGGCCAACCAAAGTCTTTCTCCATCACTTTATCAATAGCTACAAAATCAGCACCTTCAAGTACTAATTTACTAAAACCAGCGAAGTATGGAAATAAAACACGGTTAACATAAAACCCTGCACAATCATTAACAACAATAGGCGATTTACCCATTTTAGCTGCGTAAGCAACAACAGCAGCAACGGTTTCATTTGACGTATCTTTACCACGAATAACTTCAACTAATGGCATTTTATTTACGGGATTGAAAAAATGCATTCCACAGAAGTTTTCTGGACGTTTAAGACTTTGTGCTAGTAAATCGATTGAGATAGTTGACGTGTTAGACGTTAAAATAGCATCATCAGCGATTATGCCTTCAACTTCTGCTAAAACCATACCTTTAACTTTTGGATTTTCAACTACCGCTTCAACAACAATATCAACGTCTTTTACGCTGTCATAACTAAGAGATGGCGTGATGTTGTTTAATACGCTTGCCATTTTCTTAACATTCATACGACCACGTGAAACTTGTTTCGTTAAAATACCCGCAGCCGTTGTTAGGCCTAAATCAAGCGCTTGATCGTTAATGTCTTTCATTACAATTGGCGTGCCTTTATAAGCAGATTGGTAAGCAATACCCCCACCCATAATACCCGCACCTAAAACGGCCGCTTTTTTAACCGCTTTAGTCGCTTGTTTCGCCGCTTTTTTAGCTTTGCCTTTAACGACTTGATCAGCCATAAACATGCCAATTTGCGCTGTTGCAGAATCGGTTAACGCTAATTTAGCAAAGGCTTCATTTTCTAGCGCCATGGCTTCATTTCTGCCTAGACCTGCGCCGGCTTCAATAAGGTTAACCACAGCCATTGGTCCTGGGTAGTGTTTACCCGCGGTTGCCGCAACCATGCCTTTACAGGCATTAAAAGTCATTGTACTTTCAATAGGGCTTAACGTTAATGGACTTAATTTAATTTGACGTTTAGCACGCCAGTCAAGTTTTCCATCAATGGCTAGTTTTAGCATGCTAATCGCTGAATCTTTAAGCTTTTCAGGTGCTACTACGGCATCAAGTAAGCCAAAAGCTAATGCGGCATCAGCACGATAAGCTTTACCCGTTCCCATCCACTCAATGGCGTTATCTGCACCAATAATTCGAGGTAAGCGTACAGTGCCACCAAAACCTGGCATTAGACCAAGTTTAACTTCAGGTAAACCAATGCTTACACTGGTATCTGCAACACGGTAGTCACAAACCAGTGTCATTTCACAACCGCCACCTAATGCAACACCATTAATAGCGGCAACGGTTGGTAATTGAATATCTTCAAATGAGTCAAAAATATCACTAGACGACTTAAACCACGCAAGTAACTCTGCTTCTGGCTTTTTAAACCCTTCAATAAACTCGGTAATATCCGCACCAACAATATAGGTTGATTTGCCAGAGGTAACAATGACCCCTTTAGCTTCACTACAATTGTTAATCGCTTCAACAACGGCTTTGTATTCTACAAACGTTGCTGTGTCGAATTTATTTACTGACCCTTGAGCATCGAACTTAAGTTCGACAATACCGTCGTCAAGTAATTGGGCACTAAGGCTTTTGCCTTGATATATCATGCTTTGTCTCCTGCACCTAAAGTGGTGTTGATGTATTGATGATCTATGTCAATCAAATGAAATTTTTCATTTGACTAATTGAATTATTCAATGTAATTGAATAATAATACGGCAGAGTGTGCCTTGAAAGAACGCTAATTGCAATCCTTTTTAAAACAGGCGTTTGAATTGTTCGAGTAACGTTCACTCACAGGAAGAATGTAGACAACGGTAACAAGATGATTCATAAGTAATCTATGCGCCTAAGCTAGCTTAAAATTTCGTTATCAAGGTTGAAAAGATATGATCTAACGTCCTCTAGTAACCGCTAACAAACCGTATAAAGCAATGTAGGATATGCGATTAAAAGGGTTTATCATTTGGGTATATTTTTAAATAGATAGAAAATGTCACCGATATATTATACCAATTACATTAATTAAGGGAGCTATTTTATACGCTGGAAAAATTGCCAAATACAAGGCATTTATTTCATTAACTAGTTGTTCTAATTATTAAATAAATAACGCGGTAGTTGGTGATTTTAACACGTATAAATGATCACATACTTAGTGTGATTGGTATTACATGACACTAAAAGAAGACAACGCTGATTTAAGTCTGATTTAATCAGCGTTGAGGTAATAACCATGGAAATGATTGAGAGTCCATTCATTCGACATCGATAATCGCTGTTTCTAGAACAACAGAGTGTACTGTGTCATAAAATTAGATTAACATTTGATTTAAATCAAAAATAAATATCAAGCTAGCGATTATAATAGTCAAAATTAATACTGAATAAAAACTAAATCATCAACAATCACCAGCAAAATTCATTACTGCTATTTTCTTTATTATAAAATCAATTTTGACCATATTATTATTTTCACTCTTAACAAGTATTATCCATGCAGTTAAATTTGTTAATACTTTGAATAAGTAAAAAACTTTCTTGCTCTAAATACACTCAAACACAAGAGTTATTGAAAATAATAATCAATAGGCGCCTAATTATGTCTATATTAAAAATTAATTTACATCAAGACAACCCTATTCGATAAAAAATAGTCATCTGTAAATCTGCCTTATGCTGATTGTATTGAAAAATTTTAGACTTAATAAGTTTTACGAGGAACACCTTTTGATAAAATATATATTAAACAAACTGCTACCTCCAGTCTGTTTTTTTATGCTAATAGCACTGCCCGTCTGCGCTAAGCCTGTGCTCAAGTTTGGTGTATTAGCTTTTCGCCCCAAAGAACAAGTCCTTGAACAATGGCGCCCACTTGCTTCATATTTAGAGAAAAAACTTGAACGTAACGTTAAAATAACGCCTTACTCTTATCCTGAACTAGACATTGCCATTGCGCAGAATGAAGTAGACGTTGTTATAACGAATCCAGCTCACTATATTTTACACATTCATCGTAGCTATTTATCAGCGCCATTGGTTACTCTTATTACTCGCCATGACGAGCATCAGTTAAGTGCCTTTGGTGGTGTGATTTTTACTCGATCAAATACTTCAGGCATTAATGCGCTATCAGATCTTGCAGGGAAGCGTATTGCGATTACAAAATTAGGCTCTCTAGGTGGTTATAGAATGCAAGCCTATGAATTGCTTATTGCCGGCTTTCCACAATTAGATAAAAGCAAGTTACTTATGACTGGAATGCCCCATGATAATGTTGTTGAGGCGGTATTATCAAACAATGCTGATATAGGTTTTGTTCGAACTGGAGTATTAGAGTCATTATCTAATGAAGGAAAAATCAATTTAAATAGCATCCGTATTATTAACCAGCAGGCTTTGCTAACGTATCCCTTCATTACATCAACACGCTTATACCCAGAATGGCCAGTAGCTATTATGCCAAAAGTTGATAACGAGCTTGCACGCCAACTTACCGTGGCTTTACTTTCATTACCTCCCAAGCATATTGCTTCAATTAAAGCCAATATAAATGGTTTTACGATCCCTGCTACTTATAGTGAAGTAGAAAAACTATTACGCTCTCTTCGAGCTGAACCTTTTGATATTGTTCCTGAAGTTACCATGTTTGAATTATGGAACACTTATAAAAATAAGATAATAATTGCTGTTTTATTAATATTATCTATTATTATGATAGGTATAAGGTTAGCTATACAAAAGAAACAAATACAACAAAGTAAAAACAGCATACTTCTTTCTCAGCAACAGCTTATTACTGTGCTTAAAGGAGCTAAGTTAGGCTATTGGGATTGGTGCTATGAAACAGGAAAGCATATTGTTAATGACCAATGGCTTTCAATGCTAGGTTTATCACGAAACCAAATAAAAGAAGATGTCAGTGACTGGAATAATTTTATTCATCCAAAAGATAAACAAAAAGTAAAAAATATTATTCAAGCGCACATAAAAAATAAAACACATTTCATTGTTGAATACAGAATGAAGCATACTGATGGCCATTGGGTTTGGATCCAAGGCTCTGGTTCAGTTGTAGAGCATGATAAACAAACAGGTGAGCCGATAAGGCTTTGTGGCACTCACCAAGATATTACCCTGCGTAAGTTACTCGAAGAAAAAACAAGGCTTAGTTCGCGCGTATTTTCTGATAGCCATGAATGCATCATTATTACTGATACCAAAGGTCTTATTATTGATGTTAACCCAGCATTCTATAAAGTCACGGGGTACTGCCGTGAAGAGGTTTTGACTAAAAATCCAAAAATATTAAGCTCTGGAAAACAGACTCCTTCTTTTTATCAAAAGATGTGGTATGAAATTAATAAACATGGGTATTGGCAAGGGGAAGTATGGAATCGCAAAAAAAACGGTGAGACTTATGCTGTACTAATGTCTATTTCATCAATAAAAGATCTGAATCAAAATATCACTAATTATATGAGTATCTCTACAGAGATAACACAGACAAAACGTCAACAAGAAAAGCTAGAGCTAATGGCTCACTATGATGTGTTGACAAAACTCCCAAATCGAGCACTATTTGTCGATCGTTTTAATCAAGCCATTGCTCATAGCAAACGCTCTCAATGCTTGCTTGGCGTTTGTTTTTTAGATCTCGATAACTTTAAACCGATCAATGATGGGTATGGTCACGGTGTAGGTGATCAATTACTCATTAAAGTGGCAAAACGTATACAAAGAGCAATAAGAGAGGAAGATACCGTTTCACGTCAAGGTGGAGATGAATTTGCTTTACTTCTCAATAACATTGAATCTATAGATCAATGTGAGCAAATATTAAATCGAATCCATCACTGTCTTGCACAGCCTTATATTATAGAAGGCTATTCTCATAGCATAACAGCATCAAGTGGAGTTACTTTATACCCGCTTGATGAAAGTGATATTGATACGTTAATGCGCCATGCAGATCATGCCATGTATCAAGCAAAGTTGTCAGGTAAGCATAAATATCAGCTATTCAACCCAGAAGAAGATAAAGGTATTATTCAAAAGAACCTTCAACTGAATGAAATTGAACAAGCATTAGCGAATAATGAATTCAAACTGTACTATCAGCCTAAAGTGAATATGATGACAGGAAATGTCTTTGGAGCAGAGGCGCTCATTCGCTGGATCCATCCTGAAAAAGGGCTTATTCCGCCATTAGATTTCTTACCCTTTATTGAAAGCACTCCATTAGAGGCGAAGATAGGCAACTGGGTACTTAATGAGGCTATTGTTCAACTTGAAAAATGGCAACAACAAAACATTCAACTTGAGGTCAGTGTTAATATTTCTTCTCAGTATTTATTATCCTCAACGTTTATTACTGACTTAGACGCATTATTAGATCAACACCCTACGGTAGACTCTCAATGTTTACAGCTTGAAATTTTAGAAAGTTCAGTGCTGGGTGAGTTGGGTTCTATCACCGAAATTATTGAGTATTGTCAAGATTCTTTTGGCGTTAAAGTTGCGTTAGACGATTTTGGTACGGGTTATTCATCCTTAACTCACTTAAGGAGCTTACCTGTTGACACCATTAAAATAGATCAAAGCTTTGTAAAATCAATGCTCGATGTTCCCCATGATTTTACCATTATCGATGGCATCATTGGCTTAGCCGATTCTTTTGGAATAAAGGTTATTGCAGAAGGCGTTGAATCGACTGATCATGGATTAATGTTAGTTATTATGGGTTGTGAAGATGCTCAAGGTTATGAAATAGCTAAACCTATGCCTATTGATCAATTTATTCAATGGATCCATCATTACCAGCCAAATAAATCATGGACGGATTGTGGAAATAAATATCGAACTAGAAGACAAAATAAAGGCAAACTATATCGCCTAGCTGCTGAAAACTGGAAAAATAAATTTATAAACAACCTTAATTCATTACCTGAAGACATTACACATTGGCCAATAATGGACAGTAACCATTGCCACTGTGGTTTATGGATTAAGCGTGCGGTGCGTGAGGAGCTCTTTGAAACAGAAGGGGTAAAGCAACTTTTTCAGTTTCATGAAAAACTTCACCAAATTGCTCAATACTTACAACAAGAACACCTTAATGGTCACATAGATGCAGCAAGAGAAGAGCTTTCTAATTTTCATACTATGGTTGATGAGATGAATAATGTGATGACTGAATTAGAAAAGGCAGGGTAATAAATTAACCCAGTAAATTAACAAGGTATTTTAAATTCACTGAAATAGTGGCCAAAGTAATAAAATGTAAAAATATAAAGAAAGAAATTTAGCCTCATACACGATTTTTTAATTTTCTTATCAAGAAAGTAAAATAATGAAATTAAAAAAAGTTGCTTAACTGGCTTGTCTGAATTTAGTTGACCACGTCATCCTGTCGTGGTTTGAGTATATGCGCTAAGCACGATTAACAACAAATGATAAAAATGTTAACTATTGTCTTTTAAAAATTGTAAAAATTGCTCTTCAGGCATTGGCTTAGCATAATAAAAACCTTGTACTTCATCACAGCCTAACTCAATTAAACGCTCTTGCTGCTCAATTTCCTCAATACCTTCAGCAATGACTTTTAAGTTCATTTTTTTAGCTAAATCTATAATTGTTTCAGCAATGACAGATTGACCTTCTTTAGCGATATTAGTAATAAAAGCACGATCAACTTTGAGTCGGTCCAATGGCAGTTTTTGTAAATAACTTAAGGAAGAAAATCCTGTACCAAAATCATCTAAAGCAATACTAATATCATGAGACTTTAGCTGTATTAACGCATCTATGATCACTTGAGGATCATCCATAAGAATGTTTTCTGTGATCTCTAATTCTAATCGACTTGGTTTTATCTGGTGTGCCTCAATCGCATTTAATACGGTATTAACAAAATTACCTCGCCTGAATTGGGGAATTGAAACATTAACAGAAATAGTAATATCAGCTAATTTTTTCTTATTAAGATCATTAATTTGTTGGCAAGCCTGATTAACAACCCAGTCACCAATATCAACAATTAAGCCTGAATATTCAGCTAAGGGGACAAACACCGCGGGAGAAATAAATTTACCCTCGGCTGTTTTCCAACGTAATAAGGCTTCAGCACCAATTACTTTTTTAGAAATTAATGATAGTTGCGGTTGATACCATAATTCTAAGCGATTATCCGCAAAATCAGTCCGTAATTGTCTGATCATATTCAATCGCCACTGAGTTTCATCTTCCATTTTAGGATTATAATAAACAAAGTGCTCAATGCGTTTTTTCTTAGCAAGGTTTAAGGCGATATTGATCTTATTTAATATATTAACACCACTATTATCAGCATACTCTTTGGTGCAAAAACCAAAACAAGCGCTAATAGGTAGTTTTTGCTCTCCTGCGCGAAAAGGCTCTTTAAATAATGTAATTAAAGTTTCAGGTGAAATACAACTTGATGAACCAATAACGCCAAAAACATCTGCCCCTACACGTGCTACCACACATTTAGAGTCACAATCACAATTAAACTTCAATATGCGCTTAGCAACAGCAATTAACAGCTGATTACCAATATTTTGCCCTAAAGCATCATTAACATCACTAAAGTGGTTTAAATCAATTAACGCTACAATATCATTTTCACCCGTAGCAAAACCATCAAGTAAACGAACAAACTCTAATCGGTTAGGTAAATTTGTTAACCAATCTTTATAGGCCGCATTATTCAGTTTTTTAAATAAATGAACATTTTCATATCCAACAGCAACACCAGAAATAAACACTTCTAATAATGGCTGTTGGATAGCGCTTAATGGCTCAGTTAGCGTAAGTGCAACCACTGCTCGGTAACCGCCTCTCGCTATATATAAACAAACTAAGTAGTCTGAAAATTGATGCTGTTTGTGAGTAAAACATACTTTAACTAATTGACTAATATGTTCGTTTTTTAACGTGTCTAATTTTTGCCTTGCCAATAACGGAGAAAACCCATGTTGCGCTAAAATATAGAAACTTAAATCATCTGCTCCATTAATAATACCTTGCCCTCTAGCACAGAAAACACTTTCAATATTTTGAGGGATTAACTCTGAAACTTGTTCAACTACAGATTTACAGTAGTCAATAATAGAGCGCTGCTCTAAAAGTTTTTCTGAGCCAGTGACAATTTTCTCTAAACCTTGTCTACTTTGAGTGACAGTAGATATTTGTTGATAAGAGCGAATGGCAGCATAAACAGTGGTAACTAACTTACGTCGAGTAAGTTCTGTTTTTGTTTTATAGTCATTAATGTCATATTTTTTTATAACACTTTCTTCTGGTGCGTAACCTGGTTGACCTGTTCGTAGTACAATACGAATATCTTGACGATGTAGGATTTCACGAATATGTTTAATAACAATTAACCCCGCGTCATCTGTTTCCATTACAACGTCAAGTAAAATTAATGCTATTTTTTTATTTTGTTCAATAACTTTACAGGCTTCTTGCCCTGAATAGGCGTGAAAATACTCTAAGCGCCGACCTAGTACAGTTAAATCTGATAGTGCTAATTGAGTAACAGAGTGTATTTCAGGATCATCATCAACAATAAGAACTTGCCATGTTTCTTTAGTGCTATCCTCTAAAATTTCATCGTCATCACTATCATCAATAAATAGGAAGTCATCATTTGGATTTTCTGACGCAGGCATACTGTCCTCAAGTGATTGGTGTTACTACAATAATCAAATTAAATATCTGAATTCAAGATATCATTTCATGCTAAAAAACTAATTATAAAGCAACTATAGCTTATAGCCCTCTATTATACTCATTTTTTCTTCGGCTTTGACACTATTTAACACTTGAATTCAAGCAACAATACAATTAACTTTACTGTTTATTAAAAGTTACCTGGAGCATCTTATGGGTTCAGAAAAAACGACACCTGTTATCAGTAATGATAATCGTAATAAAATAATGACCGTTACACCAGGCGAAAATGTTGAACAAAATACAAAAGAACTTCCTGCCCATAAACAGCTTTTCAAAATAACACAACAGTTTGGTCTTGAAGGGGCTTTATTGCCTATTGAAAAACAAATGCCTATTGAAGACCGTAGCAATAAACGCGCGCGTTTATCTTCTTTACGTAAGCAAAGCAATATTGAAGCAATAATGGAAAAGACTTATCGCTTTTGCACAAATAAAACCATTAATAAAAGAACAGATTTAGATTGGTTTGATCAATTCATCAATTTAGCTGAAGGGGTTAGCAATAATACCATGCAAGATTTATGGGCTAAAATATTGGCGGGTGAATTATCCCGCTCAGGAAGCTATTCACTTAAAGCTTTAAAAGTGTTTCGCGATATGAGCATTGTTGATGCAAAACTCTTGGCCAAAGCTTGCTCTTTAGCCGTCAAAGATCAAAATAAAAAAAACATGAGACTCATTTCTGGAAGCTATCAACAGCCTGGTTTACTCAATTTTTTCAATAAGGAGCGACAACAATACGTTAATCTAAGTCAATTTGGTTTAAATTATGCTGATTTATTATCACTGGCGGATAATCACCTGATTTTTATACAGGAAAATGAATCAAACATGATAACAAATGGGGAACCCATTAACTTTAGCTACAATGGTTTGCCACTTAGTTTAACCAGTAATAAAACCAATGTAAGCTTACAATTTTATAAATTAACCGCTATTGGTGTAGAGTTAGCAAGTCTCATAACTGACAAGGTCAATGATGATTTTTTTGCCCATTTAAAACAACAGTTGAACCACCATTTTATTGTTAATTAAGATGTTGCTCTCTTAACAATAAAATTTCAGGTGATGGAATCATCTTATGCTGATATCGGCTATTGGCCTTCGCAACGATTAACGCGTAACTAAAAGACAAGCTTAATTATATGCCATCACCATCGGTATGTAGGCCACATTCTCTTTGCCCTGCACCAAAACGCGTTTCACTTTCATCCATGCCTAAGGTTAACGGTTTTGTGCTATGTACATCACCAACTGACACATAACCTTGTTCCCATAAAGGGTGATAAGGTAAATCATGCTTAGTTAAGTACTGATGCACGTCTTTATTGCTCCAATCAATAATTGGGTGCACTTTAAAGCGACCACGTAAAATACTTACGACAGGTAAACCTTGGCGATGTGTCGTTTGCTGACGGCGTACACCTGAAAACCAAGTACCGCAGTTTAACTCTGATAAGCCACGCTCTAACGGTTCCACTTTATTTTTACGGTTATATTGCTTTAACGCCTCGTCGTCTTGAGCCCACTGTTCACCATATTTAGCTAATTGCCAAGCAGCGCTTTCAACTGCGCTAAAGACATGTAAATTAAGCTTTAAACGCTCCGCTAAGGCTTCAATAAATTGATACGTTTCTGGAAACAAATGCCCTGTATCGGTAAGTAATACAGGAATATTAGCATCGACTTGCGTCATCATGTGTAACATCACCGCTGACTGAA
>Ga0209826_1002834_pt1 | contig 11184 bp, 11 predicted proteins | sample GOMGulsemesocosm_5_FD_184637 | JGI IMG/M metagenome (GOLD analysis project Ga0209826, IMG submission 184637) | Methane-oxidizing microbial communities from mesocosms in the Gulf of Mexico - GOM15C Gulf of Mexico (SPAdes) (version 2) | ecosystem: Environmental > Aquatic > Marine > Cold seeps...
AGCCCCGTTTTTTTGCTTGTAGATTCTTCAAATAAATGAAGCTTTTTGTAAGCTAAATCTAATAGAATTATCTTTAGCAAAAACTCAGGAATAAATATGTACACAGATGAAGATCTTAAAAGCGCTGTCAACAAAGGTATTTTTACCGAGGCTGCTGTTTCCTCTTTCCGCTCTTATATTTCTGCCTCTAAAAGCAGCCCCACCGCCGATGAAGAAAACTTTAAACTAATCTCAGGCTTTAATGATATTTTTGTTGTCATCGCCTGTATTTTGTTACTGTCTTGTTCAGCTTGGGTTACTTTTAGTTTTAGCCCTGCTCTATCACTGGCTGTCGTTGCAACAATTTCTTGGGGGCTCGCTGAGTTTTTTGTTTTAAAGCGAAAAATGTCATTACCAGCCATCGTGCTATTAATTGCCTTTGTTGGTGGTGTTTTCAGTTGCTTTGCCTACCTTTTCAATGCCCCTTCTGAAAATGCCTTTATGTTCGCCGCAATAGCGTCATCTATTGCCGCTTGGTTGCATTGGAAGCGTTTTAATGTGCCTATTACGGTAGCCGCTGGTATTGCTACTGTTTTGATATTTTTTGTATCACTACTTGCCTCTTTTTTTCCACAGCTTAGAGATCATTATCTAGCAATCGTGTTTATTGCCGGTATCGTAAGTTTTGGTTTCGCCATGTACTGGGATTCCTCAGATCGGACCAGAACAACAGGCCGTTCTGATGTCGCCTTTTGGTTACATTTATTAGCAGCACCACTCATTGTTCACCCTGTATTTACCATGCTGCGCGGCCTAAGCAATGATCAAGAAATGTTGGCTATTATTATCATCGTTTCTTTATATTTGCTACTAACAAGCATTTCATTAATTATCGACAGGCGTGCTTTTATGGTCTCGTCTTTAATCTATGTTTTATATGCACTGAATCAGCTTTTTGATACCTATGGGCTTGCAAACAATAGCTTTGCTATCGCTGGGGTTATTATTGGTTTTTCATTATTATTACTATCGGGGTATTGGGCTAAAGTACGCCGCTCTCTACTGCAATATTTACCCGTGAACATCCAAGTAAAAGTCCCTTTAGCTACCTAAGGAATGCCTGATTAAACCTAGTTGAGTTTAGGCCGAGATAAAATGGGCTGAAGACCCTTTCTTATTCTTCACGCAAGGCCTCAATCGGATCAAGCTGAGCTGCTTTAGCAGCTGGCACGACACCTGCTAGCAAACCGATAACGGCGGAGATAAATATTGCTAGGCCTAAAAAAAGTGGATTAAAGGCCACTGGCAAATTCGGTAGCACGATATTTAAAAAAGCGGTGATAAGAAATAATAGAGCGATACCCAACAGGCCACCTAACGATGCCAAGGCAATCGCCTCACCCAAAAACAACCACAGGATTGTTGTTTTACTGGCCCCTACTGCTCTTAATAAACCAATTTCGCCAGTCCTTTCACGTACAGTTGTGGTCATGATCGCCAAAATACCGACTGAACCCACTAATAAAGAAATACTGCCTAAGGCGGCCACTGAAATTTTCAGTATATTTAAAATTTTCCCCATCGATTCCAACATATCGTTTTGAGATGTTAAGGTCACATCTTCTCTACCGTGCCGATCAATTAAATGCCGAGTAATTCTTTTCTCAATAGTGGCTAATGAGGTATTAGCTGAAAAGACCACATCAACTTCTATTAGCGACTCACGATTAAACATCTGCAAAGCACGTTGAGCGGGGATATAAACAACATCGTCCATATCTGTTCCCAACATTTGGCCCTTTTCTTCAATCGCGCCAATCACCCGAAAGCGCTGCCCACCAATACGAATATACTGACCAAGTGGACTTCGCTCTGCAAAAAGCTCTTGCCTCATGGTGTAGCCCAATACAGCTATCGCACGACCATCCCCTATCTCACCCGAAAAAAATTGTCCAATAGCGACATTAAATTTCCATGCCTCCGTCATATCCGCGCCCACACCTAAAATAACGCCACTACGCTGCCGCTTGTGATATTCGACGACACCCGCCCCTTGAACAACGGGAACCACTTTCTCTACCCCTGGGATGAGCCTTAAAGACTCCGCATCATCTAGCGTTAACGGACGTACCGTTGATAACAACCCTCCCGCACCATGGGTTTTTTTTAAGCCTGGGCTAATGGCCACAATACGCGCACCAAATTGTGAAAAACTATCCAATACATAATGTTGAACACCTTCACCTATGGCGGTTAACAAGGTGACGGAGGTAATACCAATGGCAATACCCAAGGCGGTTAGTATGGTGCGCGAGCGATGGCTTAATACGGCACGAAAAACCCAACGATTAGCATCCACTAGCCTCATGAAGCCTGCCTTTTTTGCTTGCCTTGTAATGCTTCAACCGGTGCTAAGGAAGAAGCTCGCTGAGCCGGTAACCATGCAAAAATAATGGCAAAACTCACTGCCAACAAGACAGAACCAAGCTGAGACCACCATGGCGAAAAGAACTGAATCGCATCAATAAAATGATTAGCGACTTGCATGATTAAAAAGCTGATCAACAAACCAGACAATGATGCGACTAAGGCTATAAGCCCTGCCTCATACAAAAAAAGCACCCGAATAGTTGCCGCTGTTGCGCCCAAGGCCTTTAGCAAACCTATTTCTTTAGTACGCTGAGATACGGTAATAATCATCATATTCATTATAAGAACACCCGCAACCAACATGCTGATTGCTGCAATCCCTGTAACAGCCATGGTTAAAATATCCAAAATACCCTGAACTGACGATAACATCGCATCTTGTGAAATGACCGTCACATCTTCTTCACCTTCATGACGCTCTTTTAATAAGGCAGTAATGGCTTGCTTAGCATTATCCATTGGCTCAAATACTTTCACTTCAGCGAATAAGCGGAATAAGCCCTCAACATTAAACAGTGATTGCGCACTAGCAACGGGAATAATAATTGAATCGCCCATATCGATACCAAAGCTAGTGCCTCTATTCTTTAGCACACCGATAACTCGATACCGGCTATCCCCAGCACGCAGCCATTCACCCAAAGCGGGTTTACCTGGAAAAAGTTCTTTACGTAATTTTTGGCCAATAACACAAACATTTTCAGCCTTATCGAGTGCTATTTCTGGCAATAACTGCCCTTGAGATACTTCAATATGACGAATAATAAAAAAGGTCTTATTCGTTCCCAGTGTCATCACTTCACGTAATTTGCCGTCATAAGACACTTCGATATTACCGACCACCAATGGTGCGACTCGGCTAATATTTGATAGTCTTGAAACCGCTTGCGCATCCTTTAAAGTAAGTGGCCGAGGTGACTCACCACTGAATGAAGGCATCCCACCTTGGGTTTCGGTTTTACCTGGTAGAACAATTAATGTTTGGCGGCCAAGTACATTGAATTCCTCTAGCACAAAAGATTTTGCGCCCTCACCTAAAGCGGTTAACAAATTAACCGCAATCACCCCAATCGCAATTGCCACCCATAATACAACGGTACGAAAACGGTGCCGTTTCAGCACCTGCACAATATAGCTAAAAATATCCTGCCAATACATATCAGCCTAGGTTACTCGCCCATCAAACATATTTATACGCCGTCTCGCCCTATCTCCAAGAGTTTGATCATGAGTAACCACTATTAAGGTGATACCTTCATCATTTAGCGATTCCAGCAAAGCAGTTACTTCCGACCCTGATACCGAATCTAAATTTCCCGTCGGTTCATCGGCTAACAGTAATTGAGGTTTTCTAACAATCGCGCGACCAATCGCCACACGCTGCCGCTGCCCACCTGATAATTGATTTGGAATATGATGCGCTCGATCCGTTAGGCTTAATTTCTCTAGCACCTCATCAACTTTCTGTTTTCGCAGCTTAGCTGGTACGCCGGCTAAAACCATCGGTAACTCAATGTTTTCTCGGGCGGTTAAACGAGATACCAAATGATAAGACTGAAACACAAAACCTATTTTTTCACTACGCACTTTAGTTCGCTGTGCTTCGCTTAGATCTGAAACATTCACCCCATCTAATAAATAACTGCCTGAATCTGCACGGTCAAGCAGGCCTAGAATATTCATTAACGTAGATTTCCCAGATCCAGACGGGCCCATAATCGCTATATATTCTCCTTGGTCAATGTTAAGCGTAATATTATCTAAGGCATGTACCGACTGGTCGCCAATTTGAAAACATTTATCTAATTGATTTAGCTTAATCATTCTTCAATAGTCACTAAAGCACCATCAATCACACCTTCCACATCAAATGATTGCACAACTTTATCGCCCGCACTAAGGCCAGATTTTATTTCTGTAAAACGCCAATTAACCAGACCAGGCTCAAATGTTGTTAGCTCTATTTTAGAGCTGGCAGGATTGACTAAGAACACACTATTACCATCAATAATGGTTTCCGTTGGCAACCGTAAAACATCAAGCTGCTGATGAATAACCACATCAATATCGGCGCTATAGCCAATCAAGAATTTTCTCTGCTGCTCTAAATCGTCAAGCTTAACTTCCACATCGACTGTCCTTGCTTGTTTTTCTAGCTCTTTAACATAGGGCGCAATACGAGTTACCTTGCCTTTAAATTGCTCACCTCGGAAAGCATCCAAGCTGACATTAACCTTCAAGCCCTTACTGATTTGCGCTGCTTCCACCTCATCAACCGGTGCGCTTATGTAGAGACAATTATCAGCAATCAAATCAACCGCTGGAGGTGTTGCCACACCTGATGGAGATGGCGTGATATATTCGCCAACTTCACCATTAATTTCTGCGATAACACCATTAAAAGGTGCTATTAATGTGGTTTTTTCTACTATTGCGGTATGTAGTATCACTTGGGCTTGCGCGCTATCTTTACTCGCTTTCGCTTTAGCACAGCTAGCATTTGCAATACGCGCATCGGTTGTGGCTCGATCTAATAACTCTACGGAAGCGAGTTTTTTACTAGCAAGCACTTTAATACGCTTTTGCTCTCGCACATTTCTTTCCGCTAACCGGCAGCTTTCAATAACCGCCGCTTTTGCTACATCCAAACCTGCTTTAGCGCCTAGCAAACGTGCCTGTTGGTCTTTATTCCACAAGCGAATTAATACATCACCTTTTTTTACATGATCACCTTCGGTAACAAAAAGTTCAGCAATTTGCCCTCCCACAGGCAGCGAAAGCTTTGAGCGCTGACAGGCTTTAATTGTTCCAGCCCGCGTATTTGAAACACTTGCCTCAACTAAACCTTTGCCAACTTCCACCACTTGGACAACAACAGCAGTTTGCTGGGTTCGAGAATAATAAACAGCAACAATGACCAATACTAAAACGCCCAAAAATATATATTTTTTCAACATAAGTTCCTACTGATGGCTCATTGATTAACCATAACATATTGTTGATAACTGTATCGCGAAGCAACACTAGCGACTAGCATTGCACTAACGATAGTTTTCTTTAATAATGGCAGCCAAACCATGCATAGAACATGGCACTTATAATTATCGAAATGTTACTCATTAGAGCGTTTCTTCAAGGAGGTTTTATGTCTAAATCAACAGACAGCTATTGGGCTGCAAATGTACGACTGATTATCAAGTTACTCATCATCTGGTTTATCGTTTCATTTGGCTTCGGCATTATTCTGGTTGAGCCTCTCAATATGATTGAATTTGCAGGCTTCAAACTAGGATTCTGGTTTGCCCAACAAGGCTCAATTATCTCCTTTGTTTTTTTGATCTTCTACTACATCAAAAAAATGGATCAGCTCGACACTAAATACAACGTACACGATTAAACCATTATGGAATTACAACTATTAACTTATTGGGTTGTTGGCGCAACATTTGCGCTTTACATTGGTATTGCCATTTGGGCAAATGCTAAAACAACTGGCGATTTTTATATTGCTGGCAAAGGCGTTCATCCTGTCGTCAACGGCATGGCAACCGCTGCTGATTGGATGTCTGCCGCATCATTTATTTCACTGGCGGGGCTTATTTCCTATTTAGGTTATGAATCCACTATGTACTTAATGGGCTGGACCGGCGGCTACGTTCTTCTCGCCATGTTGCTAGCCCCTTATTTGCGTAAATTCGGTAAATTTACCGTACCCGAATTTATTAGTGATCGCTATTACTCCCGTACCGCACGTGTGATTGCGGTCATCTGCTTGATCTTTATTTCCTTCACCTACGTGGCTGGGCAAATGCGTGGTGTTGGCATTGTTTTTTCACGTTTTCTTGAATTACCTATTGAACAAGGCTTATACCTTGGCATGGGCATTGTGTTTATTTACTCCGTTATTGGCGGCATGAAAGGCATTACCTACACCCAAGTGGCTCAATATATTGTGCTGATGTTCGCCTATTCTGTGCCAGCTATTTTTATGGCGATTCAATTTACTGGCAACCCAGTACCTCAACTGGCTTTCGGCAGCCAAATGTCAGATGGTTCGGGCTTTTTATTAAATGCTCTGGATAAAACACTTATTGATTTAGGCTTTGATTCCTACACCGAACCATTTAACGATAAATCGATGGTCGATGTATTAGCAATAACCCTTGCGTTAATGGTCGGCACGGCAGGCCTACCTCATGTTATTGTACGGTTCTTTACGGTCCCAAAAGTATCTGATGCCCGTAAATCCGCTGGCTGGGCGCTTATTTTTATCGCCTTGCTATACACCACCGCACCTGTAGTTGGCTCATTGAGTCGTTTGAATATCATCAACAGTATCAATGGCCCAGAACAAACGGGTACCGCTTATACCGACATGCCAAGCTGGTTTAAAACATGGGAAAAATCAGGCCTATTAGCTTGGTTTGATCATAATGGCGACGGTAAATTACAGTATGCAGCAGGTAATGCCTTTGAAGGTAAACCAAGTTTTAATGAAGTAAATACACTTGGAGAGCATGGCCAACGCATCGTCACCAATCCATCAAATGGTGACGTTATTAACGGTGCACCCTTTGCCAACGAAATTTATATCGACCGCGATATTATGGTATTGGCAAACCCAGAAATCGCCCAACTACCGAATTGGGTTATTGCGCTGATTGCTGCTGGTGGGGTCGCCGCCGCCTTATCGACCGCTGCTGGTTTATTATTGGTAATTTCCGCCAGTATTTCGCATGATTTATTAAAAAGCACCTTTGCAAAAGGCATTAGCGATAAAACAGAATTACGTGCTAGTAGAATCACCTCGGCTTTTGCTATTTTAATTGCCGGCTATTTAGGCCTGCATCCGCCCGCCTTTGTAGCCCAAGTGGTCGCTTTTGCGTTTGGCTTGGCTGCCTCGTCTTTATTCCCAGTACTCATCATGGGTATCTTTAGCAAGCGAATGAATAAATACGGTGCTATTTGTGGCATGTTAAGCGGGCTCGTCTTCACGATGGCTTACATTATTTATTTTAAAGGTATTTTTATTCAACCGATGGCGGCCAATATTTCTGAAAATTGGCTATTTGGCATTTCACCCGAAGGCATTGGCGCTATTGGCATGTGCATTAACTTCTTAGTCGCATTTACCGTCTCCAGCTTAACCCCGGCCCCACCAAAAAGTGTGCAAGACATGGTTGAACGTATTCGTTTGCCTAATGCTGCCTCGGCAGCTCATGATCACTAAAACACCTTAAGCAATCTTTCCGCTAATTAGAGCGCCAATTACCTTATAATTAACGTTCTAATTTATCGGAAAGCCTTATGCCTAAAGCCAGTGATTTGAAATGTGGGATGGTTGTTGAAGTTAACGACGAGCCTTATTCTGTTAAGAGTATTGATGTGCGGAATCCTTCCTCACGAGGTGCTTCTACACTTTATAAAGTACGTTTCAACCATCTAAAAACCAAGCAGAAACGTGATGAAACCTTCAAAGGTGATGACTTTTTAAAAGACCTTGATTGCGAGAAAGTGCAGCTTCAGTTTTCCTATCAGGATGAAACCAGTTACACCTTCATGAACTTGGAAAGCTACGATCAATACACCGTTGATACCAACGATATTGAAGAGCAAATCAAATACATTAGCGATGGCTTAGACAGTATTGTTGGTATTTTACTCGACAGCTTATTGGTTGCGATTGAACTACCTGCCACCATTAGTCTAAAAATTACCGATACCGCACCAGGCCTAAAAGGTGCTTCGGCTACCTCGCGCACTAAACCCGCTACTTTAACCACCGGTTTAGAAGTGCAAGTACCTGAATATATTGATAATGGCGAAACCATTAAAATCAACACTTCAACCGGCAAATTTATGTCGCGCGCATAAGGGGCATACTATGGATTCATTACAACAACTACGCCAAGCATTAAAAACCTTACAATTTAGCGATACCATGAATGTGATTGATGCGCTTTATGACTTTACGCCCTGTGCTTTTAGCAATGGCGACACAAAGAATGAGGCCGATCAAAATAACGGTTCTTGCAAATTATTTGCATTTGCACAGTTAAATGACTTTAACGAAGCCCAAACACTGGCTTTATTCGGTGAGTTTTACCGCGATGTATTGGCCACACCAGATGGTGATGACCACCAGAATATTCGTAATTTTATGAAAACTGGCTGGGTAGGCATTCAATTTGAAAGCACCGCTTTAACTGAAAAATAAAGCGCTCTTTTTATGCAACGCGCCCAAGCAATATTACAAGCTACCTTTGGTTATGATGAGTTTCGTCATTCTCAAAAAGACATCATCCAAGAACTGCTTAATGGTAACGATGCACTCGTTTTAATGCCAACTGGTGGGGGTAAATCACTTTGCTTCCAAATACCAGCGCTGGTGCGTGATGGTGTTGCGATTGTCATCTCGCCGTTGATTGCATTAATGCAAGATCAAGTAGATGCTTTATTACAGTTAGGCGTTAACGCAGCCTTTTTAAATTCCAGCCTCGACCAACAAGAAGCACAACAAGTAGAGCAACGTTTACGTAATAACGAGCTGGATCTGCTTTATATCGCGCCCGAAAAGCTCCTCAATAGCTACACGCTAAATCTGCTGAAAAGCTGCAAACTATCTCTTTTTGCAATTGATGAAGCGCATTGTGTTTCCCAATGGGGTCATGATTTTAGGCCAGAATATCAAAAGCTTAGCCTGCTACACGAGCAATTCCCTAATGTACCGCGTATAGCCTTAACAGCCACGGCCGATCAGCGGACTCGGCAAGAAATCATTAGCCAATTAAAACTTGAGTCTGCACAGGTCTTCATCAATAGCTTTGATCGGCCCAATATTCATTATGCTATCTCCGAAGGTAATAACCCGCGCCAACGATTACTTAATTTTATTCGTAATAATCATGCCGATGATGCTGGCATTGTTTATTGCCTATCCCGTAAAAAGGTAGAAAGCACAGCTGAATGGCTGGTGAAACAAGGCAAAAAGGCTCTTCCCTATCATGCAGGGCTTAGCCAACAGGTTCGGCAACAAAACCAGCAACGGTTTTTGCGTGAGGACGGCATTATTATTGTTGCTACCATTGCCTTTGGCATGGGTATAGACAAGCCCGATGTGCGGTTTGTGGCGCATTTAAGCTTACCTAAAAGTATCGAGGCTTATTACCAAGAAACAGGCCGTGCCGGTCGAGACGGTGAACCCGCTAGCGCGTGGATGGCGTATGGCCTACAAGATGTGATTACACTGCGCCAATTCCTGCAAAATTCCGATGCCGACGAAGCCCATAAGCGCGTTGAACACCAAAAACTAGAGTCCATGCTAGGGCTTTGTGAGCTAATTAGCTGCCGCCGACATGCGCTGCTAAGTTATTTTGAAGAAGATTCTGTTGAAACCTGCGAGCATTGCGATAACTGCCTTAGCCCACCCGAAAAATGGGACGCAACGATTGCCGCACAAAAACTACTGTCTAGTATTTACCGTACTGGGCAACGTTTTGGCGTTAATTACATTATTGATATTTTATTAGGTAAATCTAATGATCGCGCCGTTGCCAACGGCCACACGAGCATTAGTACCTTTGGCCTAGGCAAAGACATTACTGCTTTAGAATGGCGCACTGTTTTCAGGCAATTAATCGCCATGGGCCACCTCGATATTGATACCGAAGGTTTTGGCGCACTCAAGCTGACCGAAAAATGCCGGCCTTTATTACGCGGCGATATTATCTTAAACCTACGTAAACAAACTACCACCGAGGTGGTGAAAGAAAAGAAACAAAAAAGCCCTGTTCGCCCGCAAGATGAAGCGTTATGGGAAGCATTACGTGACCTAAGAACTGAACTTGCCCAAGAACTAGGTGTACCACCCTACCTTATCTTCCATGATGCCAGCTTGATGGAAATGATAAAAGAACGCCCTGCTAACCTCGATAAAATGCGCAATATTTCTGGTGTTGGTCAACAGAAACTACAGCAATATGGTCAAAAATTTCTCGACGTTATCAGCCAACACCCTCTCAGCGAATTGCTTAATAACCGTTTGAGCGCAACCGTTAACAATACCTTAATGCATTATCAACAAGGCCTTTCGCCCAGCGATATTGCCAAACAACGCGATACAAGTATCAGCACCGTCTACGGTCATCTAGCCGATGCTATTGAAGTTGGTTTACTGGATGTATTTGAAGTGACAGAACTTGAGAAAAGTGAATTTGATGAAATCGTGTTAATTATCGAATCACTTGAAGATGACAGCAAAGGCCGCTTAAGACCTATTTATGAAGCACTCGATGAAGAATATGATTATGGCGTGATTAAATGCGTAATGGCATCTATATAGTTTTTTTAGCCAACCAATAATTCAACTTATAAATCGCCAAACCAGCCCCCACGCTATCGGCTAGCCAATCTAAGGCATCCGCATCGCGGCCAGCTACGAATGACTGATGCCATTCATCACTTAGCCCATACAAAACACAGAATATCCACGCCAAAAAGCCAATATATCGTAAGCGGAAGTAATGGCGAAGCAGGGTATAGGCTAACAGCCCCATTACCGCATAAGCTGCGGCATGAATTAGCTTATCCTGATGCAGGAAAAGTGGCTCTATCGGCAATGATGATTGGCTAGAAAGGTAATAAATAAGGCCGCAATATACCCCTAATAAAATAGGCGAAATACGTCCAAAAGCAATCAAGTAATTATTAATTAAAAACCTCTTTTGAATCAAACACTGGCCCATCAACGCAGATACGTTTCATTGCATCACCTTG
>Ga0209826_1002835_pt1 | contig 11183 bp, 8 predicted proteins | sample GOMGulsemesocosm_5_FD_184637 | JGI IMG/M metagenome (GOLD analysis project Ga0209826, IMG submission 184637) | Methane-oxidizing microbial communities from mesocosms in the Gulf of Mexico - GOM15C Gulf of Mexico (SPAdes) (version 2) | ecosystem: Environmental > Aquatic > Marine > Cold seeps...
TTCCAAGCGCGCGTCTTCAATTTTAATGTAGGCGAGGAACATGTCTTCAATCGAGTTCGCTTCCACCTCATCTGGCAGTGCCGCAATTAATTCATCTGCAGGGCCAATACCAATTAATCGCCCCTGATGCATCAAGCCCAGGCGATGGCAGTAATTGGCCTCTTCCATATAGTGAGTGGTAACAAAAATGGTCGTACCACTTTCTGCCAACGTTTGAATCAACTGCCAGAATTTATAGCGCGCCGCTGGGCTCACCCCCGACGTAGGCTCGTCAAGAAATACCACTGCAGGCTCATGCATAATCGCGCAGGCCAGGGCCAAACGCTGACTCAATGCGCCCGACATATCGGCCACTAATTGATTCATCACACCACTGAGGTCAGTCACGCTGATCGCCCAGTCCATCGCCTTTTGCTTATCGCCTTTTTTCAGGCCGTAAACGCCGGCAAAAAACGACAGATTCTCCGCGACTGTGAGATCGGGATAGAGAGAAAAACGCTGAGACATATAGCCAATGTGATTACGCAAGCGCTTGGGGTCGTCAAGAATGCTGACACCACCAATCCAGGCATCGCCACTGGTCAATTTTTGCAGCCCACACAGGGCGCGAATAAAGGTGGTTTTACCCGCGCCATTGGCACCGAGAAAACCAAACACTTCGCCCGCTTTAATCTCTAGCGTAACGTCGTCATTAGCGACAAAGTCACCAAATTCCACGCGCATATCTTTGGTGCGAATCAAACCGCCTTCGGGCAAGCGTTCGGGCAGGTCGATTTTCGGTGGTGACTCCGCATAAGCGCTGCTTTTTTCGCCACCACTGAGCATGGTGTAGGCATCATCCAGAGTGGGTTCTACCGGCTCAATGCGCGCACCGTCTTTTGTTAAGTCAGTCGCTAAACTCTCGTCAATATGATGGGCCGTATGCAATTGAAAATGCACACTCTCTGACAAGTGGCGAATACTCAGCACATCGGGATGCTCGACCAGGCGGTTATGGGCTCCGCCCCGATCTTTGGTGTGCAGCTCATAAACATGGCCTGCACAGCGGGTATGGAGGTTTTCAACCTTATCCACACCAATGATTTGACCCTCATGCAAAAAGGCAATGCGGTCGCAATGTTCGGCCTCGTCCATATAAGGCGTGCTCATCACCACCGTCACACCGTCATCGCGGAAGGCCTTGAGCATCGCCCACAGCTCGTGCCGCGAAGCCGGGTCAACACCCAGGCTGAGCTCATCAAGCAGTAACAGACGAGGCTCGTGCATCAGGTTGGTACACAGCGACAGCTTTTTGCGCATACCGCCGGATAAATTACCCGCCGCCCGATCAAGAAAGCGGTACAGGCCCGCCATTTTCAGCAAGCGCTCCTGACGTTCAAGATAAAGCTCTTTGGGCAAGCCACGAATATCTGCCGAAAACTCCATGTTCTCAGCGATACTCAATTTATCGTAGAGGGTAAAGCCCTGAAACATGTAACCGATGTGGGAGTTGATCCAATAATCGTCCTTTACCGTATCGTGGCCCATCACCGTGCAATGCCCCTCACTGGGGTTGAGTATCGCCGCCATCAGCTGCATTAAGGTGGTCTTTCCCGCGCCATCCGGCCCCAGTAGGCCGAAGATCTCGGCCTCGTAAATGGTCAGATCGACTTCTTTCAGCACCAATTGTTTATTAAAGGCACGACCGAGATTGTGCGCCTCAATAATGGGCTTACGCTCGATAATGGGAGCACTCGTATCGCGCTGTTGCGAACCATCAAGCGCTCGTTCAATACTCGTTAAACGACTCATATCATTCAGCCTCGCTATCTCTTTACGCGCCAAGCCAGATTAATGGGGGACGACGAGAGTTTGCGGCCAACCTTTAGCTTCATCCCAGCGAATCCACGCGTCGGCGGGCATACCGGGCTTGAGGAAACCCTCTTTATTATCGAGGGCCAAGACCACACCGAAGACCATGCGCACACGCTCTTCAGGCATGTTGATATCGCGCGGCGTGAACTGTGCGCGCTGATCAACGCGCTTCACTCGCGCATCAAAGTAGCGATCAGAGAAGGCACTAACGCGGACTTTAGCCGGGGCATTGAGCTTGATTTTGCCGATCACTGCCTCGGGCAAGTAGGCTTTGAGTTCCAGGTCTTGCATATCGACCAGCACCGCAATCAAACGCTCTGATGTTGCCAGCTCACCCAGCTCAATGGATTTTGCCAAAATTGTCGCATCCATCGGCGTGTAAATTTTCGATTTATCGACCTCAATCTGCCGTAATTCAACATTTTTTGCCGCCACAATGGTATTGGCCTTGGCCTGTTCCAATTGTGCTTTTAAGGCCCGCACCCGGCCCAGAGCCTCAGTGCGCACCAAGGTAATTTGATCCAGCTTTTGCACGGTGACAATGCCACGTTTACGCAGCGCCGTATAACGTACCAAGTCTCGCTCAGCCGTGGCCAGATTGTCCTGCCAGGTTTGTAATTGTTCAACAATATGTTTTTGCTCGTATTCCCGAGCGGTGCGTTCAGCACTGGCAACAGCCAGCGTTGCCGTCTGCTCACGGGTGTCGAGTTCAACGAGTAGAGTGTCCTTTACAACCGTCGAGCCCTCCAATAAATTGGAGGCCAAGACACGCCCAGAGACCTCGGCACTGATATTTACTTCAGTACCTTCAACATGCCCATTGCCGTAGAGAAAGCCGTCCTCGAGGACGGGGGGCAAAGTAGAAATATAAAAAAAGTAGGACCCTGCAGCGATTAAAACCACCGTTAACGGCGTTACTATCCAGCTCTTCATTTAAAACCACCCCTGTCAAAATTATTACGTATCAAGTTATTTGAAAGCCACACAAAAAACTTCGCAAGCGAACCGACTTAACCGGTATTTGCGTAACTCAAGCAATCCATTGAGAGTTTTCTGCTGTGCCCCTTCGGTATCTTTTGCCGAAAAAACCATTCAGCTCTAATGCCTATTACTGGCAAATTGGCTGCTGTTATGCGGCGAAGAGGCAATGTATTCATTTATTTTTATGTAATCAAGTCCTAATTTACCCCCCGGCCATTTTACAACTGCCGTCTACACTATGCTTTATAAGCAATACAACTGCGCCAAAAACAAGAGACTTTACATGCCCTATCTATCTGTTATCGAGTTCTGGTTTGAGGAAATCACGCCCGCCCAATGGTGGCAAAAAAGTAACGACGTGGACACTCTGATCCGCAACAGGTTTGCCCAACTACTCCTATCGGCAAGCCGCTGTGAGCTCTTTGCCTGGCGCCGTCGCCCCCTCGGCCGACTGGCAGAAATCATTGTTCTCGATCAATTTTCTCGCAATATCTACCGCGACCAGCCCACGGCTTTTGCCCACGACAGCCTAGCGCTGGCGTTGGCTCAGCAGGCCATCGCCGCCGGTATAGCCCCGCGACTGAGTGCCAAACAGCGGGGCTTTCTCTACATGCCCTTTATGCACAGCGAGTCGCGAGTGATACAAAAACAGTCAATGGCGCTATTCGGCCAAGCCGGCTTGGCGGCCCACTTGTCATCCGCCCAGCGTCACTGCGATATCATCGAGCGCTTTGGTCGCTACCCCCATCGCAATAAAATATTGGGCCGGGCCTCGACAGATGAAGAGCTGGCCTTTCTTGAGCAACCCGGCTCATCGTTTTAAACAATATCAACCCAGGCTTCACTGTCACTTAATGCGCCCCTTTTGTCGTAAACGGCACCCCGTGCGCTCGCCATGCCTCTTTGCCGCTCAGTGCCGTAAACTGTCTGCCCCTACTGACCGCTAATTTCCCCACAGCCTTTTCACCGGATAACCCTAACGCATGTCCGCAACCACCGAACGCCCCGCCGCCACAAAAATGTCATCTATCCGCCAGCTCCTGCGCCTGATTGCACCCTACCGCTGGCGCTGGGTGTGCGCCATTATTGCCCTGCTATTTACGGCGGGCATTACTCTGACCATCGGCCAGGGTGTGCGCAGGGTGATTGACGACGGCTTTGTCGCCGGCTCAGCCTCGCAACTACAGCAGGGTATTTATCTCTTACTGGCCCTATCGGTATTAATGGCCGCCGGCACCTTTGTGCGCTTTTATTTGGTGTCGTGGCTCGGCGAGCGAGTCAGTGCCGACATTCGCAGTGCGGTGTTCAACAACATTGTCTCCCTCAGCCCTGGCTATTTTGACAACAACCGCAGTGGCGAGATTATGTCCCGACTCACCGCCGACACCACCCTGCTACAAAGTATTGTTGGTAGCTCCTTTTCCCTCACTTTACGCAGTTTTATTTCCACCACGGGTGCGCTGATTATTTTAATTGTCACCAACCTCAAGCTAACACTGGTGATTCTCGCCTGTATCCCTGTCGTGCTACTGCCCATATTGTTTTTTGGCCGCCGGGTGCGCGCCCTCTCCCGTCAAAGCCAGGACTCCATCGCCAATGTGGGCACTTACGCGGGGGAGATCATCACCCAGCTAAAAACCGTGCAAAGTTACACCCGCGAAAATTACGAGCGCGGTGCTTTTGGAAAAGAGGTTGAGAGTGCCTTCGCCGTCGCCCGTCGCCGGGTCAAACAGCGGGCCGTGTTAATGGCAGCGGTGATCGTACTGGTATTCGGCGCGCTGAGCGGCATGCTCTGGGTCGGCGGCAACGATGTTTTAAATGGCACCATGAGCGCCGGTGATCTCGGTGCCTTTGTGTTTTACGCCATGCTGGTAGCGATGGGCGTGGCGACAATGTCGGAAGTCTACGGCGATTTGCAGCGGGCGGTGGGTGCCACCGACCGGCTAATCGATTTAATGACGGCCGAAGCCACCATTCTTGCGCCGGATTCCGTAGAAATTGCCGCCAGCGAACTCGCCGCCGAGGTCAGCTTCAAGCAGGTTAATTTCAGCTACCCTTCCCGCCCTGGACAAAAGGCACTGGAAGAATTTTCCATCCATATTCCCGAAGGCAAGGTAGTGGCCTTAGTTGGCCCTTCGGGCGCGGGTAAGTCCACCGTGTTCGAATTGATGCAGCGTTTTTACGATCCGCAAGCAGGAGCCGTACTGCTCGGTGACACTGATATTCGCGAGCTTTCTCCCAACGATTTACGCCAACAACTCGGCGTAGTTTCCCAGCACCCCGCCCTGTTTAGCGCCGATGTCAGCCACAATATTCGCTACGGCAAACCCGATGCCAGCGACGAAGAAGTACAGGCCGCGGCAAAAGCCGCCTATGCCCACGACTTTGTCGAACAGTTGCCCGAAGGCTATGCCAGCTTTCTCGGCGAACAGGGTGTGCGCTTGTCGGGCGGGCAAAAACAACGCATCGCCATCGCCCGCGCCATTCTCAAAAACCCCCGTTTACTACTGCTCGACGAAGCCACCAGCGCTCTGGATACGCACAGCGAACAGCAGGTACAACTGGCGCTGGAAAAACTGATGGAAAACCGTACCACGCTTATTATTGCCCATCGCCTGTCGACCATTCTCCACGCCGATCACATTGTAGTAATGGACCACGGCAAGCAGGTGGCCAGCGGCACTCATCAGCAACTCCTTAAAGAAAGTGAGCTTTACGCCAAACTCGCGGCGGCGCAATTTGGTGGCGATAAATAAGCGGCCACTTTTACCTTTTCTTTTTATCTTCGTCTTTTAAACGGCACGCAGATGCAGTAACTTCAATGCCATTAAAAATATAAATAAGGACGTCCGTATGATTACCGAAAAAGACATGTACTTTCACACACCCACTTCCGACGACCATTATTGGGCGGAAACGAATTACTTTGGCTTTTACATACCCGAAGAAGCAATCCACGTTAACGTCTATGTACTGACGCGCCAAAATGCTGGCGTGGTGTTATCCAGCGTTACCGTTACCGATGGCTTTTCAAATTCACCCCACCTGGTGCGCTACAGCAATAATCAGGTGCATTTACCTTTCCCGAAAACTGATTTTGACGATTACACCCTCGACAATGGTTTATCGATTAAATGCACCAAACCGGTGATGGATTACGACATTACATTCGACGACCAGCGCGGCGTTAAGATTGACGTGCAATACAAAGCACTGATGGCACCCTACGATATTCACGATCCCGCCCAAGACCCATTAGCTGACTCGACGAAAGATAGCGTTTCTGACACCGCCTACGCGGGCCACTGGGACCAAACCGGGCGCGTTACCGGCACATTCACCATCGACGGTAAGACCTACGATGTTAACTGCGTGTCGAGCATGGATCACAGCTGGGGCGAGCGCAAAGAAGACCAGTTTAAGGATTTCTGCTGGCTCAACGCCAACTTCGACAACGATGTCAGCATTCACTGCATCTGGATCATCAACCCCGACGACCCCAACCATTATCAAGCTATTGCCCACGGCTATGTGCGTGAAGGCGACCAGGTTTACGGCCTGGTTAAAGGCTCCGGAAAATTGCGCCGTAACGGCCGACTCCATCAAAACATGGATCTACAGGTGGAAGATGAACGGGGCAAAGTACACAACTTTAGCGGTGCGGCCTTCACCTCCAACCCCTGGCAGCCGTGGCCCTTCGTTTACTGCACCCAGTCTTTTTTGCGCTGGGATCTCGACGGCGTTACCGGTTGGGGCGAAGTGCAAGACGTCAGTATGTAGCTATATAAAATGTAGCCACATAAATTCAAGAGCACGCCCATAGGCCAACGCAGTGAGTCAAAAGAGTTGACCCGTTGGGTGTGTTGTTCGAAAAATAAAACCCAATAAAAAAACAAAGAACCGCTTTTAAACGACGCCATAGATTGCTGGGCAGCAGAATCTCAACAGCCTGTAAGCGCTATATACAGCTGAACCATTAGTACAAAACATTATAGACTTTAAGCGAAATAGCTCTTAAGTTTTTGTCAATTAAACCGATACGGTAATGACAGAAGCATCTATAGCTGCTTTCACAGAAAACCACATGCAGATACAGACACAGGTAAACACCATGGAAACTGCAAATTTTGGCGCCAACATCTCCAACCTGGCGCAGACTCCCGATAAACGGACAGAGCCCTTCGGACAAACTGTTTCAGCCCTGGCTCATGAGAAAAAAGAGGCGGCTGAAGCTGTCAGTCTCGACGCTGCCATTGTGAATACCAGCCTGTCTCTCAGCAGTAGCGATGCCAACCAATCATTAACACTGATATTAAAATCCGCGATAGAGGGCATTAATGCTGAACTGGAACCAACCCTCGGGGCCAACGCCATTCAAGCGGCAGTCGACAACGGCATTGATGTCAGCCCGGAAGCCACGGCCGAACGCATCGTCTCTTTAAGCACCAGTTTCTTTTCTGCCTACCGAGACGCCAACCCAGATTTAGATTTCGACACCGCGCTCAATCAATTCGTCGACGTGATTAGCGGCGGTATCGACCAGGGCTTTACCGAGGCGCGAGAAATACTCGATGGACTGCAGGTACTGAACGGCGATATCGCCAGTAATATCGACACGACCTATGACTTAGTACAGGACAAACTGGCGGCCTTTGTTGAAAATTTGAGCCATGGTGAATCTCCACCAGAACAGTCCGCTGAACAACAACTTGGCCTTGAATAAGGCTTAAACAAGACGCATAAAAAAGGCGCTCCATTGAGCGCCTTTTTTATTGCTTATTATCAGGCCCCATTCGACAGCCTGACAGCTGAGTATTTCTACAAATACAAAGCGCTAAAGCTAGCCGACTATCGCCAGCAACTCCACATCAAAGACCAATGTGGCGTGGGGACCAATAGCACCACCGGCACCTTTGTCGCCATAGGCCAAATCTGATGGCACGTACAAACGCCACTTAGACCCTTCTTTCATCAACTGCAACGCTTCAGTCCAGCCGGCAATCACGCCATTGACGGGGAATTCTGCGGGCTCGCCTCTATCATAAGAACTGTCGAATACAGTGCCGTCAATCAAAGTACCGTGATAGTGCGTTTTGACTTTAGCCGTGTTACTCGGAATATTGCCATCGCCTTCGTTTAATACTTCATATTGCAGGCCCGACGCGGTGACGGTAATACCGTCGCGCTTAGCATTTTCAGCGAGAAATTCAACGCCCTCGGCCGACAGTTTACCTGCCTGTTCAGCCTGTTTTGCCTGTACACGCGTATTCACAGCCTCAAATGCCGCCTTCATAACCTCAGTATCAACTTGGGGGGGCTGGTCCGTGTAAGAGTCCCGAACACCCTCTAGCACTGCTTCCAGAACCAATTCGTCAAAAGGGCTGCCCGCCAATTGATCGCCCATCTGGCGGCCAATGCCGTAGCTCACTTGTTGTTCAACCGTCGTAAATTTATCAGACATTCATCATTACTCAGAAAAATAAAGCGCCATCTTAGCACGACAGAATTCAGCAAGGGGCACTCAAAGCGGGGCTATATTCATTTGAGCTACAGGTTTTTTTGGTGTTGAATTGGCGTCCAAATATTCATTTTAAATTAACCAAAACAGGAAATAATTATGTCTGGAAATATTGAAGGGAAAATCGCTCTGGTCACCGGGGCTGCCAGCGGTATTGGTGCAGCGGCAGCAGAAATACTCGCCGAGAGAGGCGCGAAAGTCGTAGTCTCCGATATTAATGAAGAGGGCGGCCTGGCAACAGTCGAGCGCATAACTAGCGCTGGTGGCGAAGCTGTTTTTCAGCGCTGTAATGTCGCCAGTGAAGAAGACGTTATCGCACTGGTCAAAAAAGCCGTGGACACTTACGGGCGACTCGACATCGCCTTCAATAATGCAGGGATTGAAGGCGAGGCCGCGACCACACCCAATTGCAGCATCGAAAACTTCGACCTCAATATCGATGTGAACTTGAAGGGCGTGTTCATGTGCATGAAATACCAGATCAACCAGTTCCTCGCCCAGGGTGATGGCGGTGCTATTGTTAACACCGCTTCAGTTGCCGGACTCGTCGCCGCCAAAGGTGTACCCGCCTATGTCGCCGCCAAACATGGCGTTGTTGGACTGACAAAAACAGCGGCCATTGAGTTTGCCAAGAAAAATATCCGCGTTAACGCCGTATGCCCCGGTGGTATTCGCACCGAAATGCTGCAGCGCGCCCTCGATGAAAAGCCCTGGGTTGAAAAACAACTGCTCAAGTTACAACCCATTGGTCGCCTTGGTGAACCGTCTGAAGTGGCCAAGGTGGTCGCCTTTTTATGCTCCGATGACGCCTCCTTCGTCACTGGCCACGCGATGCCCGTCGATGGCGGTTGTGTGGCAATATAAACCTACCGGTCAGATGAGCTGAGCTTCTTACCTGACCGGTTTATCGAATCTTTAAATCAAACCGGAGAAACACCATGTCTTTTGTCGCCCTAGTCACTCTGCTTTTAGTTTCCCAATACCTCTATTTTATGGCCATGACCGGTAAAGCCCGTGACGAGCTGGGTATTAAGGCACCTGCCACGACGGGTGATGAGGTCTTCGAACGGATTCTACGAGTGCAGCTCAACACCCTGGAACAACTAATGGTCACCCTGCCAGCAATGTGGCTTTGTGCTAACTATTTCAGCACCAGTTTTGCGGGGATTATGGGGCTGGTATTTTTCGCGGGCCGCGTGCTCTACCGCAAAGCCTATATCGCCGACCCGACAACACGAGGTACTGGCATGATGACAGGATTTTTAGCCAATATTTTTCTGCTTGTTACAGCCGCTATAGGGATTATTTTTTAAGCGCTTATCTAAATATCCCGCGCTAGACAAGCGTCTCGCTCAATCCGATATTATGTAAACACATTGACGCTAAGTTGAATCCGCACAAGTGGTTTGCTAAATTCCAACCATCAAGGTTGACGTTAACGTCAACGAAATGCTGCCAAGCTGAATTGGCAGCATCTATTTACTCGATTTCCAGGGTACAAATAGATCCCCTAAAGAGATGCTGTATGAGCCAAATTCAATCCTCGATCAACCCCCAATCCGCCGCTTACAAAGAGAACTTTGAACACTACTCAAAGCTGCTCGAACTGTTGCGAGAACGCCATAGCGAAGCGGCAACCGGCATCCGCGAGAAGCTGATTGTCCGCCATCGCGAGCGCGGTAAAATGCTCGCCCGCGAGCGTATCGATCAATTGGTTGACAGCCACACGGCCTTTCTCGAACTCTCGCCTCTGGCTGCCTACGGGCAGTACAAAAACGAGGTGCCCTCGGCAGGCATCGTCACCGGCATCGGCCAGATTTGCGGTATTACCTGCATGATTATCGCCAATGACGCAACGGTAAAAGGCGGCTCCTTTTTCCACGAAACGGTGAAGAAACACGTCCGCGCTCAGGAAATTGCCGAGCAGAATAAATTGCCCTGCATCTACTTAGTCGATTGCGGTGGTGCTTATTTGCCCGAGCAGGATCGCGTCTTCCCCGACAAAGAGCACTTCGGCAATACCTTTTATCGCCAGTGCCAGATGTCAGCTCAGGGCCTGCCGCAAATCTCTGCGGTCTTTGGTGGCTGTACGGCGGGCGGTGCGTATATTCCCGCCCTGTCGGATGAGAATATTATGGTGCGCGGCAATGCCCGCATTCACCTTGGCGGGCCATCTATTGTAAAGGTGGCTATTAATGAAGAGATCGACGGTGAAACCCTCGGTGGCGCCGAAATGCACAGTAAGGTGTCTGGAGTCAGCGACTATTTAGCCGAAGATGAAGACGAGGCACTGGCGCGCATTCGCGAAATCATGGCCAAGCTCAACTGGCCCACCAAGTGCCACGCCGCTACTCGCCCGGTACTGCCGCCCCGCTACAGCCCGGAAGAATTGCCCGGCGTGGTGAGCGCCAACCCGAAGATGCCCTACGATGTGCGGGAAATTATCGCGCGACTGGTGGACGACAGTGACTTCCACGAATACAAACCCCTTTACGGCGACACGCTAATTTGCGGCACCGCCTATATTCACGGCTACCCGGTTGGCCTGATTGGTAATAACGGTGCGCTGTTTTCAGAATCGTCTTTAAAGGGGGCGCACTTTATCGAGCTGTGTAATCAACGTAATACACCGCTGTTATTTCTGCACAACATCACCGGCTTTATGGTGGGCAGCGAAGCCGAGCGCGGCGGCATTGCCAAAAACAGCGCCAAGTTCGTTTACGCCCAGGCCACATCACGGGTAGCCAAGTTCTCCGTTATCGTCGGCGGTTCTTACGGTGCGGGCAACTACGGCATGGCCGGTCGTGGCTTCTGGCCAAACTTCCTCTTC
>Ga0209826_1002837_pt1 | contig 11173 bp, 8 predicted proteins | sample GOMGulsemesocosm_5_FD_184637 | JGI IMG/M metagenome (GOLD analysis project Ga0209826, IMG submission 184637) | Methane-oxidizing microbial communities from mesocosms in the Gulf of Mexico - GOM15C Gulf of Mexico (SPAdes) (version 2) | ecosystem: Environmental > Aquatic > Marine > Cold seeps...
AAGGAATAGCATTACAATTAGGTAGTAATGGACCAAATCCTTCTTTAAATATTTCTTCACCATTTAAAGATAGTGAGCCTAAAGTTAAACCATGAAAACTATGTTCACAGTGAACAATACGTTCACGTTTTGTAGTGTAGCGAGCGAATTTAATGGCGGCTTCTACCGCTTCTGTACCTGAATTACTAAAAAACATTTTATTGGTATTTTCTGGTGTAGTTTCCAGAATTTTTTCAGCCAATAAACCGCTTAGTAAAGAAACATCCATTTGTACCAAGTTAGGTAATTCTAGAGTTAATGTTTCTTGTAGTGCACTAATAATAGTAGGGTGGTTACGGCCAACAGCAAATACGCCAAAGCCACTAAGTAAATCTAAGTATTTATTATCATCTTCATCAAATAAATACTGGCCCATGGCTTTTTTATAGTTTCTATCGTAACCAATGGTTCTTAAAACCCTGACCATTTGATTATTAAGATGCTGCTCATGTAAATCGAATTTATTATCGAATTGCTGAGAAAAAAGTTCGGCGATGCTGAAAGACATGAATACCTCGATTAATTTCTATTGCCGTAAAATGCGGGAAGTACAATAAGCGTACAGACTAATGTAAAGAAAATACCAACTGCCAGTAACAAACCCATGCTGGCTGTGCCAACGTGTGGGGTAAAGGCGAGACTGCTAAAACTACACATTGTGGTTAAAGAACTAAAAAACACACCACGTGCTGTACTGCTTTGTAAAATTTCTTTATGGTCTGAAAGGCCTGATTCCAAACGTTGGAAAATATGAATACTACTGTCAACACCCATACCCATTAATAAGGGAAGGGCGATAATATTGGCAAAGTTAAAACTATTGTTGAGTAATACGTTAGTTGCGCCTGTTAATAAGCCTGCGAGTAATAATGGCCCAATGACTAATAAGGTGCTTCTCAGTTTTCTAAGCATCAGTAATAACAGCAGGGTTATGGCAATAATGGCACCAGAAAATGCTTCTATAAATGCTTTTACAACAGCTGTTCCTGATGCTTGGTCGGCTACAGGTAAACCAGAAGATTGAGGGGCTGCTGACTGAACTTCGGCTACAAATTGTTTGAGGTTCTCTAATTTGTTTTGATCATAAGCTGGCGTAATAAGTACCTTATATTGGCCATTTTGGCTTAGCCAGTTTCTTTGAATATAATTAGGTAAGTCAGCTAATTGATAGGGCGTTGCGGCTAAGCTGGTTTGTAAGCGGTTCATGGTATAAGGAAGTAAACCTAGTATATTCTTTTCCAGTGTCTTTGCTGAAGATTCTGTTGTTTCTTTATAGCGTTCTGTAAATAAATTTAAGTTGTTTTGTAATTGCTGTAATGTTTCTCTAGGGGCAAGGGTGGTTTGTTTTGTTAGGGCATTAGTAATGGCTGTATTTAACGCGATAATCGCTTGATAAGGGGTGGTATCAATCAAGTTCTGGCTAAAACTATTCAATTGATCTCCGAGGATTAAATCAAGCTCTTCAATAGTTTCTAGTTTTTCATCTTGTTGTTCTGCAACAAAGTTACCGAGAAAAATAGCTTCGTGAACGGTAGGTAATTGCTGTAATTTTTTGGCCAGCTTTTCAGCATTATCATAAGAGGGTGCTAGAGCAGAAAGCGCAAAAGGGGAGTCAGTTTGTGATGCAAGCAGTTCTTTAATCGTAGAAACAGATTCACTGCTTGGGTCTCTTAGGTTAATGGGATTAGAGTCAAAGACCAGTTGGGATAAGATACCTGTTGCGAAAATAGCGCAAATAATAGTAACAATGCGAATATGAGTGGCGTATTTAAAAGGAATTTCAGATAATGACCCCAAGCTAAAGGTTGGGCGCATCGGTTTAATATTTTTAATAGAAAAAACAGTTAAAAGTGCGGGTAATAATGTCAATGAAATGACTAAACCAATTATCATACCGCCAGCAGAAATAACGCCTAATTCAGAAACACCTGAATAATCGGTGGGAATGAAGGCTAAAAATCCAAGGGATGTGGTAATGGCACAAAGAAATAGAGAAAAACCTACGGTATGAATACTGTCGTTTATAGCTTCTCTGTTTTCCATGCCTTGAGTGCGGCATTCTCTGTAATGTAGACAAATATGAATAGCGAAGTCTACGCCTAAGCCTATATATAATACGGCAAATGCAATGGAAATTAAGTTCAGATGGCCAATAGATATTGTTGCAAAACCCGCTGTTAGAATTAATCCTAGTATTAAAACAATAAAGGTAGCAAATAATAACTTAAAAGAACGTAGTCCAATCCAAAGTGAGGCTAAAACCAAGATAAGAGAAACAAAACCAGCAAAGATGGAGCCATCTCCCACGCTTTCTAATTCTTCATGCTCTAAAGCTGTTTCACCCGTCATACGTATTCTGACGCTAGGGTTATCTAGCATAATACGGTTAGCTATTTTTCTTGCAGATTCTAATGATCGTGCCGCAGGCATAATTTCATTAAAGTTTAATATTGACTTTGCAAGAACAAGTGTACGATTAGAACCACTATTTAGTTTGTTTGCCGCTAATAGTTTTTGCCAAGAAACCTGGTAAGGCTGATCATTAAGTTGATGGGTAATTGAATCATTTATGACAAGTAATAAAGGATCAAGATCCATAGGTAGGGATTGATCTTTTTGCTCCAATGCTTTGGCAATAAGTTCAAACAAACCTTCTAAGTGGTAGTGATGAGATAAATAGCCAATAAAAGGTTGAGCATTAATTAATTTAGTGGAAAGTGCATCTAATTCATCCTGTTCTAGAAATAGTAAAGCCTGTTGACTAAAAAAATCATTTTCAGTGGGGATATAAACGGATGAAAAGCTTTCAGGTTGCTGCTTTAGTCTTTGTTCTAGTAAAATCGCAGCTTGAGTTGTTTGTTCTGGTGTTTGACCATCAACAACTAAAATTATAACGCCCGCATCTTGAGGGAACTCCGCTTCTATACGTAAACGGTTTTGTTGATAGGGTAGATCATTTGACAGCATTTCTGATGTGTTTGTATTAATACCGAGATTGTTGATGGTGTAATACAAACTAGCAGCGGTTATAACAAGAGATAATATAATTAAAACCCATGGGAAGCGAAGGATACTCTCCCCCCACCAGCATAAAAATTTATCAACTTTTGAGCTTGATGATGTATTCATTTGCTAGGGACTGTCCTTGATTCAAAACCGACTATTATATCAAGTTGTTTTGCAACCAACTTTAATTTGTTCTTTGCTGCATTAAAGTGTAAACCTAGTTTAATGAGGCCTGGTAGTTCAGTTGGGTGAGCCAATAAAAACCAAAGAAGTTTGGATAAAACAACATCACCCTGTTCATTTAAGGCATAACTCACAGCTTTGGGTAAACTCATTTCTACGGGATCAGCGATACAGCGAATCACTAACGAAGGTAAATTATTTTGTCTGGCTGTTTGAGCAATGGCAATGCTTTCCATATCTAATGCAATCGCATTTGATTTTTGATGTATTATTTTTTTATCTGAGCTTTCGGCCACAAGAATGGAGCTTTCGATCAATGTCCCTGTGTTGGGTTGTAGTTCTGATAATTGCTCAGTGGTATAGTTTAGCCAAGAGGAGTCTAGTGAAATAGATTTATCTGTTTCTGATTGTAGTTGTTGAGGTATAACTAAATCGCCTGGCTTTAAAGAAGGACTTAAAGCGGCTGCACATCCCCAACTTACGAGCCTGTTCGCTCCTTTCTCAATAAGTATTTTACTGGCTTTAGTCGCATTAATGGGCCCTGCGCCAGAGCAAGCGAGTAATGTATTTTTATTAATTAAAATACAGTCGCCTTTATTTACTGATTTGTTAGTTAGGCTGTTAATTTCATCAGGGAGAGCAATAATAATTCCAGTAATCACTTTTTCGCCAATTCATTGCGGTAACGCGCTAAGGCCCAAAGTGGGAAAAACTTATCATAGCCATGATATTTTAAGAAGAATACTTTAGGAAAGCCGGGAGCCGTGAAACCTTCGTCATTCCAAACACCATTCTCTAGTTGCTGGTTTAGAATGAAATCGATACCCGCTTTAACTTCTGGGCTATCTCCTTCACCTGCAGCCATTAAACCTAAAACAGCCCAAGCTGTTTGGAAAGATGTGCTGAAATGATATTGACCACTGTATTTTTCAATATCGTAGTAACTTTTATTGTCTTCACCCCATCCTCCGTCTTCTCGTTGAACCTTTTTAAGGTAGGCTACTGCTTTTGTATATAAGGAGTCAGTTTTGGGGATATTAGTTTGCTCTAATCCTAATAAGACAGACCAAGTCCCATAAACGTAATTTGTTCCCCAGCGACCAAACCAAGAGCCATCTTCTTCTTGTTCGGTACGGATATATTCAATAGTACGTTCTAATGCAGGTAAATATTCATCATGATCTTGTGCTACTCTTGCCATTAACATAGCACAACGAGCACTTACATCTGATGTCGGCGGGTCTAGTAATGCGCCGTGATCAGCAAATGGTATTTCATCTAAATAATAATAGGTGTTATCAATATCAAAAGCACCATAACCACCATTTTTTGATTGCATATCAACTATCCAGCGTGTTGCTCTATGGATAGATTCATCAAGATCGGGGAAATTTGAATCTGCCATCGCAAAAGCAACCACAGCAGTATCATCTACATCTGGGTAATGTGGGTTTTCAAACTGAAAAGCCCAGCCGCCACCCTCGGAGTTGGGTCTGTCAATACGCCAATCGCCAGGTTCATCAGATAATTGTTTGGTTTTTAACCAGTCATAAGCACGCGTTAAACTTGCGCTATTACCATGCTTGTCTGCTTCTTGTAATGCGAGTGCTGCAAGCCCAGTATCCCATACGGGTGACAAGCAGGGTTGGCAATAGGCATCATTCTCATTGATAACTAAAAGCTTATCAATTGCTTTACGAGCGGTAACTACATGTTCGTGATCTTTAGGGTAACCAAGAAGTAGCATGGCTTCATAGGCGTTAACCATTGCAGGAAAAATACCACCTAAACCATCTTCACCATTTAAACGTTCAGTAAACCAAGCAACCGCTTTATCAATTGCTAATTGATGCATTTTGTTTGGAATCAGTGGACGAGTAACTCGACCTAATTTATCCAGTCCGAGAAAGACTTTATTTAGTAATGTACGTTCAGGAAAATAATGTTTTTCTTTATCTGGATCGATAAGAAATAGTTCTCTTATGCTAATTTTATTAGGGTTTTTAGCCGTTGCTTTTAATGTACAAAGAATAAAGAGAGGTACCATAACGGTACGCGACCAATAAGAGACCTTGTCTAAATGGAAAGGAAACCATTTAGGGAATAACATTATTTCAACTGGGATGTAAGGAACGCCACGCCAAGGCAGTTGCTCAAAAGTAGCAAGAGCAATTCGTGTAAAGACATTACCTTTAGCAGCGCCACCTTGGCTAAGAACGTAATTTCTTAGTTTTTCCATATGAGGCGCATCAATTGAATCACCAGCCATTTTTAAGGCATAGTAAACTTTAATGCTACAGCTTATATCGCCTTCGCCACCTGTAAATAGAGGGTAGTGTCCTTGTTCAGATTGGCGTGATCTAAGATAAACAGCAAGCTTTTTTTGAAGTTCAACATCAATATCATCCAGATAATGCATCATCATGATGTATTCAGCTGGTATTGTACAATCAGCTTCAAGCTCAAAAACCCAAAAGCCGTCTTTATCTTGAAGGCTAATAAGTGCTTCTTGTGCTTTGTCTATTGCTACATCAAGCTTGCTATTTCTTTTTGTCATAGATGTTGAGCTGTTGTGTGATCCACTATTATCCAGTTGATGAGTTGATTCATTAAACATGAATAGATCCTATTTGTTTGCAGTTTTCTCTGCAGTATAAGTCCAATCTGGTGTTTTTAAACTACCAGCAGTCATGTTAAAAACTAAAGATAAAAGCATATTGCTACGAGCCGTTGCTTTGCAAACAAAAATGGTTTTTTTAACGTCTTTTCGAGTTATTTTAACTTGGTCTGAATCATTAAAATTCAGATCATTTTTAATGTTTTTAAGTGTTAGAACAGCCATTCCTAATGCCCATAAACAGAAATTTCTAATACCTGTTTCATGTGCAGGCAAAAGTTGTGTGTATTTCAAAGCATTGTGTAGATGTCCATGTGCAATGCTTATTAAATGCTCTAAACCTTTACGGAAATTTTCATCATCAGTTTCAGGTGTTAAGTCTTTCAGCTCAAAGCCTGTTTCTGTAAAAATATCTTGGGGTAGCCAGCAAACGCCACGTTGAGCGTCATCCCAAATATCTTTAAGAATATTGGTCATCTGCAAACCTTGACCAAAAGAGACTGATAATTCGAGTAATTCTTTTTCATGCTGTTTTATTTCATCTGAATAATGACAAAATAGTTTTGCAAGCATTTCACCAACACAACCAGCAACGTAATAGCAGTAACTATCCATATCTGCCATTGTTTTTACACCTGCATGTAAGTCTAATGCTTGAAAAATTGGCATGCCTTTAGCCATGGTTTCAACACAGCCAGAAAGAGCTTCTATTTGGTCTTGATCAAAAGTATGCGTAATTTCTATAACTCTTGAAATAAGGTGGATAAGTGTGTGTTCGGCAGGAATTGTTTGATCTGAAAGCAGAGGCGCTAATTCTTCAGCAAAGGGCTGTGCGTTTTTACCTGTTTTAACGATATCTATAAATGCTGTACAAAAATACTTTTTTTGATCTGCATCAAGAGAGACCTCATCTTCAATTGTATCAACAATACGACAAAGCAAATAAGCATTTGCAACAGCAGGATGAAGAGCATCAGGTAACTGAGGAATTGTTAGGGCAAATGTACGTGATACACCTTCTAGTAAAATAGCTTGAAGTTCATCGTCAGCTAAATTGATGAGGGATTTTGGATTATTTATTGATATTTGAGATCCGTTCATAGTTGTAGCTGAATATGCAGTAATAATTGTAAGGTCATAATAGACGTTTTGTTGGTGATTTGCAAAATAATGTTGTTTTTAATGCAAAATTTTATTTTGATTAACTAACTATATATTAGAATAGGTATATTATTTAATAAATAATAAAAATCCTTTAATTATTAGTTGTTTATAGTTTTTCCTGTTTTTATATTGAATTAGATGTAGTGTCTCTATGTCTTTAAATGCAAATTATAAAAATTATAAAAAACGTGATTCTGTTGTTTTTTTGTATGGTTTTTGTGGTTTCTGTTTTAAAAAGATAGTATTCTACTCAGGAAATTATACATATGTTTAAAGCCATACTATCGTATCAAAAATTAACTTGTTAATTTTGTTGTTTTTATGCAACTGAGCGAAGTAATGGTTTATTTTGAGATCTTTGGAGAGGCTAATTTATGAGTGTTCCTTTACGTCAGCAACTGGCAGTTGGAAGTTATTTAATCAAACAAAAGTTAAAGGGCGTTAAGAAGTATCCCTTAGTCCTTATGCTTGAGCCTTTGTACCGTTGTAATTTGGCTTGTGCAGGTTGTGGGAAAATTGAACATCCTGATGATATCCTTGATAAGCGTCTTTCTGTTCAAGAGTGTTTAGATGCTGTAGATGAGTGTGGCGCTCCTATGGTTTCTATTCCAGGTGGTGAACCTTTAATACATAGAGAAATGCCTCAAATTGTAGAAGGTATTGTAGCTAAGAAGAAATTTGTATATTTATGTACGAATGCATTGCTGCTTAAAAAGAAAATTAAAGATTATACTCCTTCACCTTATTTAACTTTCTCTGTTCATTTAGATGGACTTAAAGATAGACATGATAATTCAGTATGTCAAAAGGGTGTTTTTGATATTGCGGTTGAAGCAATTAAATTAGCTTTGGGAAAAGGTTTTAGAGTTAATGTTAATTGCACCTTGTTTCAAGGTGAGAATGCTGAAGAAGTTGCTGAATTTTTAGATTATGTAACTGAACTTGGTGTGGAAGGTGTAACAATTGCACCTGGCTTTAGTTATGAACATGCGCCAAAACAAGATGTTTTTATTAAAGGTAAAGATGTTAAAACTTTATTTAGAGGTATTTTTGCAATAGGCAAAAATAAAAAGTGGAAGTTAAACCACTCATCTTTATATCTGGACTTTTTAGCAGGAAACCAATCATATGAATGTACACCTTGGGGTAATCCAACGCGTAGTGTTTTTGGTTGGCAGAAACCTTGTTATCTATTAGATGATGAAGGTAATGTTGATACCTTTAAAGAACTGATGGAAACAACACCGTGGGACAAATACGGTAATGTTAATAACCCTAAATGTACAAACTGCATGGCACATTGTGGGTATGAAGCTACTGCTGTTGAAGACATGTTGAGTAATCCTTTAAAAGGTATGATGGTTTCACTTAAAGGACCTCGGACTACTGGTGAAATGGTTGAAGTTGCAGCGCCTGATTCTGACGGCTCTGATAAACCAAAGTCTATTTCAGATATTCCTGTAAAAGTTGAATCTTAAGTGAATTGATGTTCGATATTATGGGTAAGCAATCGCTTTTAATATCGAACAATACTCTAGGAGTTTTTATTTTGTTTGCATTTAATAAAATTAAGTTATTTTGTTTGATAATTATTTATTTTGGAATAACGACTACCGTTGTTGCTACCGAAAATAATGATTCAACGGCTGCTATTGTTGAAGAGGTGGTTGTTAAAGAAAAGTCAGGTATTGTTGCTAAAGTAATAGTTACTGATTTTCAAAGTGTTCTTATTGATGCTATGAAGCAAGGTAAAGCTCTTAGTTTTGAAGACCGGAGTCTATATTTTAAAGATGCTATCTTAAAAAGCCATGATGTGCTTAAAAGCCTTAGAACAATTGTTGGTAGTAAAGAATGGCGTAGTTTTACTGATGAGCAAAAAACGCAATTAACTAATGTCTTTACAAAATTTATAGTATCAACTTACGCTTTTAACTTTAATTCATTTTCTGGTGAATATTTTAATTATGTTTCTGAGCATACTACAAAGAAAGGTAATATAGTTGTTAGAAGTATTTTGTATATTCCTGAAGGAAAGAGAAAAAAAGTCACTTTTGATTATGCGTTGAAGAAAAACTCTGAAGGTTGGCGTATTTATAATATTGCTGCTGATGGTGTGAGTGACTTGGCAACTAGACGATCAGAATATCGCCGTATCTTATCAGGTGAAAATGGATTTAATGCATTGATTGCAATTATCAATAAAAAAATTGATAATTACGCTAAATAAATATTTAAGGTTAATTATATGTATATGACTTCGCACCATAAAAGCGACTCATCTTTATTTGCGGTATCTTTTGTTGCAATAACACTTCTTTTGTCTGGATGTTCAAGTAAACAACTAACAGAAGATGGTGTGGAAGTTGTTGAAGTTGTTGAAGTAGATCCTTATGAGGGGTTTAATCGTACAATGTTTGATCTTAATGATGGTGTTGATAAATATTTTGCTGACCCAGTCTCTGATGCATATACATGGGTAACACCACAATTTGTTCAGACAGGTGTTACTAATTTCTTTGATAATCTTAAAGGGATTAATGTAGTCTTAAATGATTTAATGCAAGGGAAGGGGAAACAAGGTGCTGAAGATACAGGTCGCTTTCTAGTTAATTCAACTGTTGGTTTGTTAGGTTTGTTTGATGTAGCTACGGAAATTGGTCTTGAACAACATAATGAAGATTTTGCTCAAACATTAGCCGTTTGGGGAGTTTCTCAAGGACCTTATTTGGTATTGCCATTACTTGGACCATCAACAACTAGAGGGATTCCTGGAGGGATTTTTGATGCAGCGGCAAACCCTGCAACATATGTAGGTGTACCTATACAAGTGGTTCAAATGTTAAATGCTAGAGCTAATGCTGATAGTGAAATAAATTTTGTTGAAGAAGCTGCGTTGGACCGTTATGTGTTTACTAGAGAGTCTTTTTTGCAATATCGAGATAATCTAATTAATGATGGGAAGATAGATGATTCTGATGCTCTTTTTGACTTTGAAGAGGAAGATGATGATTTTGGCGATGAAGAGCTGACTAAGGAGGTTCTTGATAAGAAAGCAGAGGTTTCTGATGATGGTATTGCTGTAGTCGATGAAAATAAAGAAATAATTGTTAATGAAAAGGATGCGGCTGTACAGGTTGAGCCAGTTGCTGATTCTTCAGATGCTTCTTTAGATTCTACAGAGTAGTTAATTATTCTATTCTGCAATAAAAAAAGCCACTTTCAAGTGGCTTTTTTTGCTTTGGTAGATTGCTAAGGCGGGTACTAGTAGTGCAAAAGAGAGTGGGTCTCATAACCCTCAAGCTTTTCTCTGCCTTGTAAAAAGTCTAGTTCGACCACAAATGCACAGGCTTCAACTTTCGCCCCTAAGCTTTCAACTAATTCACAGCTTGCTTTAGCTGTTCCACCTGTAGCTAATAGATCATCAATTAGTAAAACCTTTTCACCTTTTTCAAATGAATCTATATGTGCTTCTAGTGATGCAGAGCCATATTCAAGATCATAAGAAACACTTTGTACATCATAAGGTAGTTTGCCAGGTTTTCTTAGTGGAATAAAAGGAATACCTAATTCCCAAGCAACTAAAGAACCAAAAATAAACCCTCTTGCCTCCATACCCGCTACGGAATCAATATCTCTACCTAAAAAAGGATGGATTAGTTGATGTACTGCTAGTCGTAGAGCTGCAGGGTCTTTTACTAGGGGGGTAATATCTTTAAAAATAATACCTGGTTTTGGAAAATCGGGTATATCTCTAATTTTATTTCTTAATCTATCCATAAGTTTTAACTCAATTAGGTTGTTGATGCGGCCATTCTCGGCTCGAATATTTTAACTGGTGGAATAAAGAATTATAGGGTTGTATGATTACGCTTCGCTAATCGGACCTACATTTTTTATAAGGCTCTATATGGTAGGAGGGGCCTTTGGCCGCGACCAGAACAGATCAAGAGCAGTCGCGGCCAAAGGCCCCTCCTACCTATAGATAGTATTTTTTATTTTATTTTATTTAAGTCTATGCGCAAAAAACCTCAATAGCATCAAGAACACCTTTGCTATCTAATCCACATTCAGTCAATAATTCTTCACGAGTACCTTGTTCAATAAAAGCATCTGGTAAACCCAAGTTTAAAACAGGCATTAAAATCTGTTGAGCCTGTAAGAAAT
>Ga0209826_1002838_pt1 | contig 11173 bp, 9 predicted proteins | sample GOMGulsemesocosm_5_FD_184637 | JGI IMG/M metagenome (GOLD analysis project Ga0209826, IMG submission 184637) | Methane-oxidizing microbial communities from mesocosms in the Gulf of Mexico - GOM15C Gulf of Mexico (SPAdes) (version 2) | ecosystem: Environmental > Aquatic > Marine > Cold seeps...
TTGGTGACAAGGTATCTGTTAAATCAGGTTATGCACGTAACTACTTATTACCAAAAGGTAAAGCAGTTTTTGCATCAGAAGCTAACGTTGAGCACTTTGAAGCACGTCGTGCTGAATTAGAAGCTAAACTAGCTGACGTTTTAACAACTGCAGAAGCTCGTGCTGCTAAAGTTGTTGAATTGGCTGAAGTTACTATCGCATCAAAAGCTGGTGACGAAGGTAAATTATTCGGTTCAATTGGTACTCGTGATATCGCTGATGCGATCACTGAAGCTGGCGTTGAAGTTACTAAAGCTGAAGTACGTTTACCATTAGGTGCAATCCGTGAAACTGGCGAATTTGATATCGCTATTCACTTACACACTGATGTTGATACTAGCATCAAAGTGATTGTTATCGCACAAGCGTAGTCTGTAGGAGCGACTTTAGTCGCGAGAAACTACTTTAACGTTAGTTTTAACTACAAACTAAAAACACCGTATTCTCTTAGAGATTACGGTGTTTTTTTATGTGTCCATTTTGTCGGAGCGGTTTTAGCCGCGATCAGATGGATGTGAAAGAGCGTGTATGTTCAAGATGAATATTGCAGCGATAAGTAGGCGGGAACTTGTTCGCGCTTATTGTTTCTTAACGACAAGCGCGGTGAAAACCCCGCCTACCATTCATTTCGGTATTGGCCATTTATCCTCAGTAAGTATACCTCGTTCAATCATACCGCCAAGTCCTTGCATACCGCCAGTGTGCAACAATACAATATGCTCACCTTTGCTAAAGTAACCTTGTGCAAGTAAATCTAGCAAGGCAAGCACCATTTTCCCTGAATATACCGGCTCAAAGTCAACAGCTGTTGTCTGGTTAAATTCAAGTATGCGTTGAGCATCTTGAGCTGAAAACTTTGCGTAACCACCCCGGTGAAAGTCAGTAAGTACTTGCCAGTTGTTATGTTTTTCTGCTGGTCTGGGTAATAAGGCTTTTACTTCATCAACCAGATATTCAGCACCTTTTAAAACCGCAATGCCTAGCAGTTTATGTTCAATGTCATAATGTTCCTTATCGCCAGTAATTAACCCTGCTAGCGTACCGCCACTACCAACAGGTGTCATCAAGGTGTTGAATTGTGTTTGCTGTTTGAGTTCGCTCATCACCTCGGCAACACCGGGAATAGCAAGCTCATTACTGCCCCCTTCAGGGATGACAAAATAATTGGGGAATTGTGTTTGTAGCGCTTCAATAAAGTCAGCGTCATTGCGGCGGCGATAGGTTTTTCTATCAACAAAATGTAGCTTCATGCCCCAATGCCGTGCCCAAGTTAAGGTGAAATTATTGGCGTAATCGCTTTCACCTCGAATAACACCAATACAGGGAACTCCTTGCTGGTAACATGCAAAAGCAAAGGCATGAATATGATTTGAATAACTACCGCCAAAACTTATCGCCCCTTTAAAATGTGATTGTTGTTTTAGGAAAGTTAAATTAAATTTTAACTTTCGCCATTTATTGCCAGCAATAATAGGATGAATACAATCGTCACGTTTTACTGAAACTTGTACCTTGTGATGCACAAATAAAGGGTGTTGCAATAACTGAATGTTGGAAAGACAAGTCATAATTACTAAAATCAGAATAATTGAGATTAAACAGCAGTAATATACTAAAAAATAGGCAAAAATACTTGCAGCTTAAGGTTAATAAAGGATAATGTTAAAAGTACTTCTTTTAAATGCTTTTAAAGCGTTTTATATAAAACTTCATAATAAGAATAAGATAGCGCTAATTGATGTCTCTACTCACACGGATAAGTCAGTTGTTTTCAAAACAACAATCAAATCAAGTTTTGGGCATTGCTCTACAACAGGGATCACTTACTTCTTGTTTAATGCCTAAGATACAACAATTAACTCAAAACGAAGGTATTGAGTTGCCTCAACCCTCTTGTCAAAATACTCCGGTTATTTTATCTGATTTTGCTAAAGCTATTGCCGCATTGCACACAGATAGCCCACTAAAAGGGCAATGCCATCTTGTGCTTAATGCTCAGCAGTCACAAATTGTGCAAGTAGATAAACCGAATGTACCAGCCAACGAAATTATTTCAGCGTTAAAATGGCAAATTAAAGATTTGGTGACTATTTCGCCTGATAATATGGTGGTAGATTATTTTGATGGGCCTTTACTGTCTGGCGGTAAAGAAAAAATTAATGTGGTTTGTGCGCCGTTAAATGAGTTAAAAAAATTGGTTGCCGCCATTAATAAAACCGATGCTGAAGTGACAAGTATAATTACCGAAGAGTTTGCCTTTGCTAATTTATTGCCGGTACAAAATGACGCTTGTTTATTGGTGTGCCAGCAGCCTAATGAAGAAATAACTCTGCTTATTGTCAAACAAGGGCAGTTATATTTTCATCGCCGCTTGCGTGGTTTTAGCCAAATAGCTAAAAAAAGTGAAGACGAGCTAACCATGACCATGATTGATAGTTTGGCGTTAGAAATTCAACGTTCATCTGATTATTTTGAGCGTCAATTAAAGCAAGCGCCAATTAGAGCTATTAAAATCTTGATACCTATGGCATCGGAAAGCTTTTTTGCCCGAAAATTAGCTGAAAACACCCATCTTGCTGTTGATTTATTAGCCTTGCCTGACACTTTTGAACAATATAAATACCGAGCGCATGCTGCTGCAATAGGAGCAACATTGCTTGCAACTCGGCTTGCTGAAAAAGAGCAATGGCAAGCTCAGGAGTTAACTCATGCTAGCTAGTAGTCAAAATAAATATCAGATCAATTTATTACAGGCAGAATTATTACCCGAAAAGGCCGGGTTAACCTTAAAGCGTGTCGTTATATTGTGGGTATTGGTGTTGGCCTTGATGGTAGCTTGGGCTATTGCTAGTCATTACACTCAAACATTACTAACCACAAAGTTGACGGCTGTTCAGCAAGAAAATACCAAGCGTACTAAGCAGTTAGAGAACTTAAATAACGCGTTAAATAATCGCAAGGTCAATAGTGGCCTAGCAGAGCAACTTGAAACGATCAAATTGCTGATGATAAATAAGCGAGCTTTGCATGCTAAGCTAACTAATCCCAATCAAACCTATGTTGCTGGTTTTGCCGCTGCCATGAAAGAATTATCTGACCTGCATCGTAAAGATATTCGCTTGCAAGCTATCCATATTAATAATGAACAAATGACTTTTAGCGGTTTAGCATTATCGCCAGAAGCGGTACCGGCATGGTTAGCGGGCTTTGAAAATTCATTATTACTATCAGGTAAATCGTTTGAACATTTTAAATTATCAGAAAATGAGCAAAACATTACTGAGTTTGTCGTTAGCTCTAAGAATGCGCCGGAGATGCAACCATGAATGAGCAGTGGCAAACATACAGTGAAAAATACCTGCAGTTGAGTGCTCGAGAGCAGTATTTAATTTTATTGACGGGTTTAGTCATTTTGTTTTTTATTGTTTTTCATTTTTTCGTTGACCCCACTTTAGTCGCCAACAGACAAGCAAGTAGTAAAATTGATCGATTAACGAGCAGTAACTACTCATTGAAAAATTCAGTCGCTGAATTAGAAGCTGCTTTACATAATGATCCCGATGAAGCGGCCAGAAAAAAAATCGCTCAGTTTGAAGCTAAACTGGCCAAAGTTGATGCAAAATTGCTGACCTTAACCTCAGACTTGATTAACCCTATTCAAATGCGCCACGCTTTGCTTGATTTATTAAAGCTTGAAAAAGGCGTGTCGTTATTATCTTTTGAACTGTTAGGTGCGCAGCCTTTATTGGCCTTAGAAAGTCAAAGCAAAGACGAAAGCATATCAGTAAAACGACAAAGCAAAGTAGGGAAAAACTTATATCGACATGGCATCAAGATCAAATTATCGGGTCGCTATTTCGAATTACAAGATTATTTAAAGCAACTTGAACTGCTGCCGTGGAAGTTTTTTTGGCAAGATTTTGATTTCAAGTCAATAGAGTATCCAAACAGTGAACTAGACATCATCATCTACAGCTTAAGTACTAAAAAGGAGTTTGTTGGTGTTTAAATTAACTCAGCTAACATCACTTATTACGGTGTTTTTCTGCGCAAGTATTTTATTTTCTACAGCTGTTTACAGTGCCAAAGTTGATCCTACTGGGCCTTTTGGCCACCGTGGTTCATCATCACAAATGGCCACTGAAAAAAAGCTAATTTTAGAGTCTATCATTCATGGTGATGGCATACATACCGTAGTTATTAATGGCAAGGTTATGAAGCCGAATGACACTATTGGTGAATATAAATTAACGGCAGTAAATGATAAAAGTGTGGTGTTACGCAGCGATACTCAGCGTATTAAACTGCATGTTTTTAAAGAGAATATCGTTAACGTTAGTGTCATCAAATAACGTGGTAGCAAATAATGAGAATAATAAAAAACCTATGAAACATTCAAAACTAAAAATAGCGTTATCTAGCTTGCTATTAACTTTAACTGGCTGTCAAACAACACCCGATGCGCCTGTTGATATGAAAGATGGTTTAGACCTTGCTATTGAAGATACGCGCAAACTTAATGCGCCTAAACCGTTAACGCAAGTGCCAAACTCGGTACAAAAAGAGTTAATGCAACAAAACATGGCACAAGCTAAACGAGGCATGTTAAGTGAAAAAAGATTAGCAGTGTCAGCAACTTCTGTTGAGGCAAAAGATTTTTTTACCGCCATTGTTAAAGGCTCTGCCTATAGCATAGCTATTCATCCCGATGTTACTGGCAGCGTGTCACTAAGTTTGTCAGAGGTTACCTTAACTGAAGTGTTAACCGTAGTGCAGGATATTTACGGTTATGATATTCGTGTTAACGGCAATATTATTCAGGTTTATCCTGCGGGTATTCGCACCGAAACTATTGCCTTGAATTACTTATTTTTAAAACGTTTTGGTAGTTCTAATACCACGATAAACTCTGGCGGTGTTTCAGAGAATGATCCTAATAATGGTAACAGCAGCAATAACAGTAGTAATAGCAACAGTAATAGTAACCGCAATAGTAGCAACCAAGGTAATCAGAGCAATCAAGGTAATAGCGGTATAAACCTTTATACTGAAAATGAATCTGATTTTTGGAGCGAGTTAAAAGAAACCTTAACCGCTTTTGTTGGTAATGAAGGTGGTCGCTCGGTGATTATTTCTCCGCAAGCAGGTTTAGTGACGGTGCGAGGTTTACCGGCAGAAATTACCGCGGTTAAAAACTTTATTAAAGAAACCGAAACGCATTTACATCGCCAAGTTATTATTGAAGCGAAAATCATGGAAGTCACCTTAAGTGATGATTATCAACAAGGTATTCATTGGAATGAAGTATTAGGCAGCTTAGGCGATACTGATTTTACTTTCGCAACTACCGGCAGTATTGCTGGCACTGTTATTTCTAATAAAGTTGGCGGTACATCGTCATTGAGTTTTTCAGGCCCAGATTTCAGTGGCGTGATAAGTTTATTACAAACGCAAGGAAATGTGCAGGTACTATCAAGCCCAAGAATTACCGCGACTAACAACCAAAAAGCGGTAATAAAAGTAGGTGAAGATGAATACTTTGTTACTGAAGTATCGAGCACGACAACGACGGGCACCTCGACGACAACAACGCCCGAAGTTGAATTAACCCCCTTTTTCTCAGGCATTGCTTTAGATGTAACACCGCAAATAGATGCAGAGGGCGGCGTTATTTTACATGTTCACCCTTCAGTAACCATCACGGAAGAGCAAAATAAAGTTATTCAAATTGGCACTCAAGAATTGATTTTACCACTGGCACAAAGCCGGGTTCGAGAATCTGATACTATTATTCGGGCGAAATCGGGCGAAATCGTGGTCATTGGTGGTTTAATAGAAACCTATACGGTTGACCAAGAATCAAAAACGCCATTGTTAGGTGATATTCCATTTTTGGGTGAACTGTTTAAGAGTAAAAGCGAAAGCACACAAAAGCGCGAACTAGTTATTTTGCTTAAACCAACCGTTATCGGCCAAGATACTTGGAAGTCACAATTACAGGATGCTCGGGCATTATTGAAAAAATGGTTCCCCGAAGAAGCCGAAGAAAACACTTCTCAACAGCTGGACATTAGTCAAAGTAATTAAAATAGCCGGTAACTTATGTATTTGTATCACTTTGGCTTAACTGAATTACCTTTTACCTTAACGCCAAACACTAACTTTTTTTTACCGCTAGAGCCTCATAATGAGGCGCTAGCCGTATTAATGACAGCGCTGAAAACGGGCGAAGGCTTTATTAAAGTTGTCGGTGAAGTGGGGACAGGTAAAACCTTGCTATGTCGTAAATTACTTAACGAAATTCCTGAGCATTTTGTCACCGCTTATATTCCTAATCCTTATTTGAACCCAGATGAATTAAGGCGTGCGGTAGCATTAGAATTAGGAGTTAAACAAGCGCAGCGAATGTCAGCGCAATTATTAACACAGCGCATTCAAAATAGATTGTTAGAATTACACACCAAAGGACATTCTGTGGTGCTAATTCTTGATGAAGCGCAAGCTTTGCCTGCCGAGAGTTTAGAGGCGTTGCGATTGTTTACTAATTTAGAAACAGAAACTCGAAAGTTACTGCAAGTGGTATTATTTGCTCAACCAGAACTAGATCAACGCTTGGCACAAACTGAGTTTAGGCAACTGCGTCAACGCATCACTTTTTCATATCTGTTGCGAGCAATGAACGCACAAGAAGTGCAGCAGTATATTCAACACAGATTGCAGGTTGCCGGTTATAAAGGCGCGGCATTATTTTCAGCAAGCTTGTGTAAAAAAATGACCAAGGCCACTAAGGGTATCCCTCGTTTAGTGAATGTACTTTGCCATAAAATGCTGATGTTAAGTTATGGTCAAGGACACTATCAAATGACCAAAAAAGAGCTTGCGGCTGCGATAAAAGATACAGAAGCCGTCTCCGCAAACAGCCTTGGTTACTTTAGTAATAATTACCTATTGGCCGCTTTGGGATTATTGATGATCATGTCGAGTTATGTTGTTTTATCGTTTTTCTTAAACACTGACTTATTAGGTGTTAACTTTTTAGGTGTCAGTTTATGAGTGTTATCAACCAAATGCTCAAAGATTTAGAGCAACGTACACCTGAGCAAGGACATGCGCCTAATGCTGTTATGGCGAGTAATAAACCGTCGACGGTGAAAATAGTCGCTATCTCTTTAGTGGTATTACTAAGTTTAAACGCGCTGGGCTTTTATATTTGGGATTTACAAACTCGACTCTCTAGCAGTGAGTTAAAAGCCCAAGAAAATAAAGAGCAGGTTTTAGTCCGTCAAGCAGAGACAAAACAGCCAAATATAGGGCAGGTTGCAGTTCGTCAGCCAGAGACAAAACAGCCAAATGTAGAGCAGGTTGCAGTTCGTCAGCCAGAGACAAAACAGCCAAATGTAGAGCAAGTTGCCGTTCGTCAGCCAGAGACAAAACAGCCAAATGTAGAGCAAGTTGCCGTTCGTCAACCAGAGACAAAACAGCCAATTATAAAACAACCTACTGTTCAACCAGCTATTCAACCAATAAAAGCTGAAAAAACCGTAACAACAAGCAAAATGACCGTTTCACGCCGTCAATTAACCACAAAAGAATTAGTCACACAAAAACTAGTTAACGCTGAAAAAGCAATAAACAGCAACCAAATTACCAAGGCTGAAACATTATTTGAAGATGTGTTGATCATTGAGCCGAGTAATAAACAAGCGCGCAAAAAACTTGCCGCATTATGGTTTGGCCGCAAGGCATATCAGCAAGCTGTTAATTTACTCTCGCAAGGAATTGCGTTAGACAAGCGCGATAGTGAGTTACGTATGCTCAAAGCCCAAATACAATTACAGCAAGGCCAGCATAAAGGCGCCTATCGCACCTTGAAAGCTTTACCAGATCTTAAACAACAAGATTATCAGGTCATGTTAGCCAATGTTGCCCAACAAGTTAACGCTTATGAAAGTGCAATTAAGGCTTATCAAACACTAATCAACATGCAGTCTTACAGTGGTAAATGGCATTTAGGGTTAGCAATTGTGTACGATAAAAACAGCCAGTTTAGGTTAGCTGAAAAAGAGTATGCGTTGGCATTAAGTAAAAGTGATTTATCAACTGCATCAGCAGAGTTTGCCACGCAACGTATGCAAGCTTTAGGAGAATAAATAATATGGTAGCCCCCAAATTAAAAATGCGCTTAGGCGACCTGCTTGTTCACGAACATATTATTACCAACGAGCAATTGATGCAGGCGTTAAATAGCCAAAAAATGACCGGCAGAAAATTAGGTGATACCTTAATTGAACTCAGTTATTTGTCAGAACGTCAGCTGTTAGAGTTTTTAGCGCAACAATTAGGCTTACCTTTTTTAGACATTAGCCAGCGCCGTATTGCTACCGAAACCGCTAGCTTACTGTCCGAAGTTCACGCCAGACGTTTACGGGCACTTATTATCGAAGACCGAGGTGACTCTGTTTTACTGGGTATGAGTGATCCCGCGGATTTAAGCGCTATTGACCAACTAGAGCAAATGTTAGCACCTAGACGTCTTGAATTAGCTGTGGTGATGGACTCACAACTTTTTGACGCTTTTGATGGTCTTTATCGTCGCACTGCTGATATAGAATCTTTTGCCAGCCAGCTTGAAGAAGAATATGAGCAGTCTTCAAGCTTTGATTTATCCACTTCATTTGTTGATGAAGCCGGTGATGCCACCGTGGGTAAATTATTACAATCGGTGTTTGAAGATGCGGTGCAAATGCGCGCTTCAGATATTCATATTGAACCCGATGAAAATCAATTGCGTATTCGTCAGCGTATTGATGGCGTGCTACAAGAAAATATTTTAAAAGAGAATAAAATTGCCTCGGCGATGGTGCTGCGGTTAAAACTGATGGCAGGCTTAGATATATCAGAAAAACGTATTCCACAAGATGGTCGCTTTAATTTGCAAATAGCAGGGCATAATATTGATGTTCGTATGTCAACCATGCCAGTTCAGCATGGCGAGTCAGTGGTGATGCGTTTGCTTGATCAGTCGGCAGGTTTGCTGTCTTTTGATCAAACAGGTATGCCTGACGATCTTATTAAACGTGTTCGCCATCAAATTACTCGCCCCCATGGCATGGTTTTAGTGACCGGCCCTACAGGTAGCGGCAAAACCACTACCCTGTATGCTGCGTTAAGTGAGTTAAATGATGCCAGTAAGAAAATAATTACCGTTGAAGATCCTGTGGAATATCGCCTACCACGTATCAACCAAGTACAAGTTAATCCTAAAATTAATTTAACCTTTTCTAGTGTTTTGCGCACCGCGCTTCGTCAAGATCCAGATATTATGATGGTGGGGGAAATGCGTGATCAAGAAACTGTTGAAATTGGCTTACGTGGCGCATTAACAGGTCACTTAGTGTTATCAACTTTACATACCAATGATGCCGTTACCAGTGCTTTGCGATTAATGGATATGGGCGCAGCGGGATTTTTAGTAGGCAGCTCATTACGAGCGATTATTGCTCAGCGCCTAGTACGTAGAGTATGCGAACATTGTGCGGAAGATTATACGCCAGATGCGCAAGAATTATTATGGCTAACCCATTTAGCTGGCGAACAAGTTAACAGCACTAAGTTTGTTCATGGTCGAGGTTGCCAGTCATGTCAATATACCGGTTATAAAGGTCGAGTGGGTGTTTTTGAATTATTAGAAATGAATGAAGCCATGATGTCGGCATTAAAGCGTGAAGACAGCGAAGCATTTACCCAGTTGTCAAAAGCCAATCCTAGTTTCACACCCTTGGCTAATGCCGCTTTTGATTATGCCGCACAGGGTGTAACCACAGTAGAAGAAGTACTACGTCTAGTTGAAACAGTGTAGGCGTATATCATCGTGAGAAATTATTCGCACAAGGTATTTCGCACAAGAGAATGACGTAGGCGGGAATTTATTCGCGCAAGAATGCAGAACGCATATTCTTCTGTTCACGCTTGCAAAGAGGCATAAAAATAAAATATGGCAGCATTTAAATATATAGGCCGTGATAGTAGCGGCAGTCAAGTGAAAGGCACGATCGAAGCGGTCAACACTTCGGCTGTGGCTGAGCAGTTATTTAGAAAAAATATTACCCCGGTCTCGATTACGGCTGAACAGCAAAAAGACAGTGGTAGCCTTGCCAGTAAAGATGTTAGAGAAATTTTTGGTTTAACGCATGTTTCTCTTGATGAATTGATCATTTTTTCACGGCAAATGTACGCCTTAATGCGCTCTGGGGTTCCCATTCTGCGTGCTATTAATGGCATGGCAGAATCTAGCACATCCTTGTCATTGAAAAAGACCTTGCTTGATATTAGTAACCAGCTAGAAGGGGGCTACACCTTATCTTCAGCCATGAATCAGCACCCGAAAGTTTTTGGTTCTTTATTTGTATCTTTAATTCATGTCGGTGAAAATACCGGCCAATTAGAAGAATCATTTTTAAAGCTAACGACTTATTTAGAGCGAGAGCAAGCGACCCGAAAACGTATAAAAACAGCATTACGTTATCCTACTATGGTCTTAATAGCGGTTTTTTCAGCCTTAGTTATTTTAAATATTTTTGTTATTCCCACCTTTGCCAATATGTTTGCTAAGTTAGGCGCCGACTTACCGCCGATGACGCAGTTTTTGATCGCTAGCTCCAGTTTTTTTACTAACTTTTGGCCGTATATGATATTCGGGGGAGTGTTTGCCTACTTTGCCTTACGCCGAGCCCTAAAAACAGAAACAGGACGTTATCGCTGGGATAGGTATAAAATTAAATTGCCCATTATTGGCAGTATTATCGAACGTTCAATTTTAGCGCGTTTTTCTCATAGCTTTGGCATCATTCTCAAAGCAGGCATTCCCATGACCACCGGCTTAACCTTAGTCGCCGATGCGGTTGATAACTCATTCATGAAAGAGAAAATTGTCGCCATACGTCAGTCCATAGAAAGTGGCGAGAGTTTATTACGCTCTGCCATTGCCAGTACTTTGTTTACCCCCTTGGTAATACAAATGATTGCCGTAGGGGAAGAAACAGGACGAGTAGACGAGCTTTTAAAAGAAGTGGGTGATTATTATGAACGTGAAGTTGATTACGACTTAAGCACCCTTACCGCGAGAATTGAACCT
>Ga0209826_1002840_pt1 | contig 11169 bp, 10 predicted proteins | sample GOMGulsemesocosm_5_FD_184637 | JGI IMG/M metagenome (GOLD analysis project Ga0209826, IMG submission 184637) | Methane-oxidizing microbial communities from mesocosms in the Gulf of Mexico - GOM15C Gulf of Mexico (SPAdes) (version 2) | ecosystem: Environmental > Aquatic > Marine > Cold seeps...
GCATCAAGTCAGCAAGTTCGGCTTTAGGTTCGTCTAATAAGTGCACACAAGCACTCGCCACTTCATTTAAATTATGCGGTGGAATATCGGTCGACATACCTACAGCAATACCCGTCACCCCATTCAATAATAGATTAGGTAATCGCGCAGGTAAGAGTGATGGTTCTTGTAACGTACCATCAAAATTATCAACCCATTCCACCGTGCCTTGTCCAAGTTCTGATAATAAACTCTCGGTATAAGGTGCAAGACGTGACTCGGTATAACGCATGGCTGCAAATGATTTAGGGTCATCTGGCGAGCCCCAGTTACCTTGCCCATCCACCAAGGGATAACGATAAGCAAAAGGCTGCGCCATATGCACCATTGCCTCATAACAGGCGGTATCTCCATGCGGATGAAACTTGCCGAGTACATCACCTACCGTTCTAGCTGACTTTTTAAACTTGGCTTGATTCGATAAGCCCAGCTCAGACATCGCATACACAATACGACGCTGTACGGGTTTTAAACCATCGGCAATGTGTGGCAAGGCTCGGTCAAGAATAACGTACATGGAATAATCCAAATACGCCTTCTCAGTAAAGTCTTGTAGCGCAATGGATTCAATATTCTCAAATTGTTCGCTGCTCATAATTATCTCTTAAAGGTCTGCTAAATTGCCACGCTCTTCCAACCAAACCTTACGGTCGGAGGCACGTTTTTTAGCTAACAACATATCCATTTTGGCATGAGTATTATCGCCGGGGGTCATCTGTAAACGCACTAAACGACGAGTATCTGGGTCTAGTGTGGTCACTCGTAATTGTGCAGGGTTCATTTCACCCAAGCCTTTAAAGCGCTGTACATTCACTTTGCCTCTTAATTTCTCAGCGCTAATACGGTCTAACACACCTTCTTTTTCAGCGTCATCTAAGGCATAAAAAACTTGCTTACCTACATCTACTCGGTACAAAGGCGGCATCGCCACATAAATATGTCCAGCCTCTACCAAGGGGGCAAAGTGACGCACAAATAAAGCACAAAGTAATGTTGCGATATGCAAACCATCTGAATCAGCATCCGCCAGAATACAAACTTTACTGTAACGCAAAGCGGTTAAATCAGCTGAGCCTGGGTCTACACCAATAGCCACTGATATATTATGTACTTCCTGTGAAGCGAGCACTTCGCTAGCATCAACTTCCCAAGTGTTAAGAATTTTTCCACGCAGCGGCATAATAGCCTGAAACTCACGATCTCTTGCCTGCTTTGCTGAACCACCCGCAGAGTCACCTTCCACTAAAAACAATTCTGAACGATCTGAGTCTTGCGATGAGCAATCTGCTAATTTACCCGGTAAAGCTGGCCCTGAAGTTACTTTCTTCCTAATAACTTTTTTACCTGCACGTTGCCTATTAAGCGCACGCTGAATGGCTATTTGTGCAATTTCCTCACCGACGGCAGGGTGTTGATTTAACCACAGACTAAACCCATCCTTCGCCACGCCAGAGACAAAGGCGGCACACTCACGAGATGTTAATCTTTCCTTTGTTTGCCCTGAAAATTGTGGATCCTCAAGCTTAATAGAGAGCACATAATGGCAGCGTTCCCAAACATCGTCAGGAGTAATTTTAATGCCACGAGGCAATAGAGATTGAAACTCACAAAACTCTCTTACAGCCTCTGTTAACCCTGTACGCAAGCCATTTACATGCGTACCACCCTGCGCGGTAGGCACTAAGTTTACATAACTTTCCGTAATCCCTTCGCCAGCGTCAGTTGACCAAGCCACTGCCCATTCAACCGATTCCCGTTCACTGCTAGCACTGGAAATAAACCCTTGCTCAGGTAATAAATTTAAGTGTTTAAGCTGATCTAATAAATAGTCGGTTAAACCATTTTCATAATACCACTCCACTTTCTCGGCATTTATTTCATCATTCAACGTAATGCGTAAACCAGGACATAACACCGCTTTTGCACGTAGCACATGCTTTAACTTAGCTAATGAAACATTCGCTGAGTCAAAGTACTTGGGATTCGGTTTAAAGCGTACGGATGTTCCTGTATTTTTTTTCCCAACCGTTGCGAGCTGCTCTAAATCACTGACTTTTTCCGCATCTTCATACGCAATATGCCAGCGTACACCACCGCGCTTAACCTCCACATCTAGACGACTGGATAACGCATTGACCACGGAAATACCAACACCGTGTAAGCCCCCTGAAAATTGATAGTTTTTATTTGAAAACTTACCGCCCGCGTGTAACCGTGAAAGAATTAGTTCAATACCCGGCACCCCATGCTCAGGGTGAATATCAACTGGCATTCCTCGGCCATTATCTTCAACTTTAATACTGCCATTTTTAAAAACAGAGACATCAATCTGGTTAGCAAACCCAGCCATAGCTTCATCCACACTGTTATCCAACACTTCTTGAACCAAGTGATTTGGCCGTACCGTATCGGTATACATACCCGGTCTCTTTTTAACCGGATCAAGACCTGTTAATACTTCAATGTCTGAGGCATCGTACTGACTATTCATAGCGACAACTTTACTTAATTTAGGGTTAGATAAATGACGTTTGCTCAACCAGTAAGATTAAAGTTATCACCGGCTTTAAACAAGGATAATTTATAAAGCTATTTAGTTATAGCATTTACCTCAAGGAATGATTCATTTAAGCACATAATATTTTTCTTTTTAATACCGTATAATACAACGCACATCCATGCGTTAAGCTTCCGCTATCAACAGCAAGCCTCAATCCGTTAACACTGCACGATAAAACCTATGCCTAAAGCAAGAAAATTAGATTTAGAGTCATCATTACAATCCCTCGAAGAGCTCGTCGATAGAATGGAAAACGGCGGTTTAAGCCTAGAAGACTCCCTAAAAGAGTTTGAACAAGGCATTAAGTTGGTTCAATCTTGTCAAAAATCACTTAATGATGCTGAACAAAAGGTTGAAATTTTATTAAAAAAATCGACTACCGCTAAACCGGTTGAATTTAATTAAAAAACTTCGTCTGAGCCAAACTAATGACATCATTTAAAGACTTTCAACACAGCAAAGTTAAACAAATTGAATCCGCTTTGGGTCATCACTTACCCAACACCAATATTGAGCCCAAAAACCTACACCAAGCCATGCGTTATTCCACGCTTAATGGTGGCAAACGTATTCGAGCCCTGTTGGTCTATGCCTGTGGTCAACTGTTAAATATCCCACAAGAAACACTCAATAGTATCGCCTGCTCAATTGAGTTCATTCATGCTTATTCATTAATTCACGATGACTTACCCGCCATGGATGATGATGACTTACGTCGTGGAAAACCCAGTTGTCACAAAGCTTACGATGAAGCCACCGCCATATTAGCCGGTGATGCATTATTGACACTTGCTTTCCAAACCCTTGCCCAAGCCGATAGCACTGCTGAACAAAAGGTTAATGGCATCATGCTATTAAGCCAAGCCGCAGGCTCCCGCGGTATGGTTGGAGGGCAAGCCATTGACCTAGCAAACGAAGGCCAGTCAGTTAGTCTTGCCGAGGTTGAAAACATGCATTTGCATAAAACGGGAGCTCTAATTTGCGCCTGTATTACACTGGTTGCTAGCTTAAAATACTCCCCAACAGACAAACCTTATCAACAATTAAAGCATTACGCTGAGTGTTTGGGTTTAGCTTTTCAAGTACAAGATGACATCCTTGATGAAACCTCTTCTACCGAGGCGCTAGGAAAGACCCAAGGTAAAGATAAGCAAGCCGAAAAATCCACCTACCCATCACTCCTTGGTTTAAAGGCTTCAAAACAATTTGCGAATGATTTATACGATGATGCCGTTGCCAGCTTATCAAGCTTTAATGACGATGCTGCTTACTTACGCGATATCGCCTTATTTACCGTATCACGCCATACTTAATTAATGTCATCTATAAAGTAACGATGGGCTTGCATAGTCTCTCATAGCAAACGATAATACTCGATTAATTGAACCGTAATCATAGAGATTTTTTGACTACTTCTGATACCTACCCATTATTGGACAATATCGACCTTCCTAGTGACTTACGTCAGCTACCTGAAGACGAGCTTGTTGATTTATCGCGCGAATTACGTGATTTTCTAATATCGTCCGTCAGTAAATCAGGCGGACACTTATCTGCAGGGCTGGGTACTGTTGAGTTGACCGTTGCCTTACATTACGTTTTTGATACGCCAAACGACAAATTAGTTTGGGATGTCGGCCATCAGGCTTACCCACACAAAATATTAACCGGGCGTAAAGGTCGAATTTCAACCATTCGTCAAAAGGACGGCATCACTCCTTTTGTTACTCGTGCTGAAAGCGAATACGATGCCTTTGGCGTAGGCCACTCCAGCACCTCTATCAGCGCTGCTCTCGGTATGGCCATTGCCGCAGCAAAAAACGATGACCCAAAACGTACCGTGGCTATTATTGGTGATGGTGGCATTACCGGTGGCATGGCATTTGAAGCTTTAAACCACGCCGGTGCCTTAGATGCCAACTTATTAGTGATTTTGAATGACAACGACATGTCTATTTCACCTAATGTCGGTGCACTGAAAAATCACCTTGCAAAAATACTCTCCGGAAAGCTATACACAACCGTTAAAGAAGGCAGTAAAAAAGTCATGTCTTCAATGCCCAGTGTCTGGGAACTTGCTCGACGAACCGAGGAACATGTTAAAGGCATGGTTATTCCCGGAACATTGTTCGAAGAGATGGGCTTTAACTACATCGGCCCCATCGATGGACACGACCTCCCCACATTGGTTCAAACATTATCAAACCTTAAAGACCTTAAAGGGCCACAGTTTTTGCACGTTGTAACCCAAAAAGGTAAAGGTTTTTCACCTGCTGAAGCCGACCCCGTGGCCTACCATGGTGTAGCAACATTTGACCCTAGCAAAGATAATTTACCCACTAAAAAAAGCAGCGCACCCACCTATACCGAAGTTTTCGGGCAATGGTTATGCGACATCGCAGAAGCTGATGACAAGGTCGTTGCTATCACCCCTGCTATGCGTGAAGGATCCGGCATGGTGGAATTTGAACAACAATATCCTGACCGTTATTTCGATGTAGGAATTGCAGAACAACATGCCGTGACTCTAGCTGCTGGTATGGCTTGCGAGGGCTTAAAACCCATTGTTGCCATCTATTCAACCTTCCTACAGCGTGGTTATGACCAATTGGTTCACGATGTCGCCATACAAAATTTACCGGTCTTATTTGCTATTGACCGCGCCGGCCTTGTTGGCCCAGATGGCCCCACACATTCAGGTTCTTATGATTTCAGTTTTCTAAGGTGCATACCCAATATGGTTATCATGGCACCTAGCGATGAAAATGAATGCCGTCAAATGCTTAGCACAGGCATCAACTATTCAGGCCCTGTTGCCGTACGCTACCCTCGTGGAAAAGGCCCGGGCACGCCTGTTAGCAAACAACTTGATGGTATTGAAATAGGTCGCGCCATTAAACAACGTGATGGTAAAAGAATTGCCCTACTTGCCTTTGGCTCAATGCTTAGCGTTGCCCTCGATGTTGCAGAAACGTTTGACGCAAGCGTTGTTAACATGCGGTTTGTTAAGCCACTCGACAAGGCAATGATTGATGAGATAGCCGCCTCACACGAACTTATTGTTACTCTCGAAGAAAACGTTATTAAAGGTGGCGCAGGTAGCGGCATCAATGAATATATAAACCAACAAGGCCATTGTATCAACGTATTAAATATTGGCCTGCCAGACATCAACATAGAACACGGCTCTAGAGAAGAACTACTGGAAGAAGCCGGTCTTGATGTCGACAGCGTACAACAATCAATCAAGAACTACTGGCAGTCACACTGCTCTGATTCTTCAAACACACACAGCTCGTAAACACTAAATAAACACGTTATGACTATAGAAGATGTACAAAATCACCACGACTCAAGAAATATTCCGATAAACAAAGTCGGTATCAAAGATATTCGTCACCCGTTTGTGTTTGCAGATAAAGAAAACCACCAACAACCCACCGTTGGTACATTTCAAATGTCCGTTAACCTGCCTCATGATCAAAAAGGCACCCATATGTCACGCTTCATTGCCTTATTGAACGAAGACTGCAAGCAATTATCCATGCAAAGTTTCCCATCATTATTGGAAACCATGACGGAAAAGTTAGAAGCAGAAACAGGCTATATCACGGCAGATTTCCTTTATTTCGTCAATAAATCAGCCCCCGTGACTGGCGTTAAAAGTCTACTCGATTACCAAGTTAAAATTGATGGCGAATGGTCTAAGTCAGGCTGCAAGCTTAAAGTTAAACTCGTTATTCCTGTCACTAGCTTATGCCCTTGCTCTAAAAAAATATCCGATTATGGCGCACACAACCAACGTTCTCATATTACCGTTGAAGCTATTACTAACGGTGACATATTCATTGAAGACATTATTCGATTGGTTGAAGAACAAGCCTCTAGCGAACTGTATAGCCTACTAAAGCGCCCAGATGAGAAGTTCGTAACCGAACGCGCTTACGACAACCCTAAGTTTGTTGAGGATGCAGTAAGAGACATCGCCAATGCCCTTAATTCTGATGAGCGCATATTAGCCTATGTGCTAGAAGCTGAAAACTTTGAATCCATTCACAATCACTCTGCCTACGCTGTGATTGAAAATAACAAAACTACTAAATAATACCGGAGCTTAAATCATGTCTAGCACTTTAGACCTTACCCAATACGGAATAAGCAACGTCACCGACATCATTCACAACCCGTCGTTTGACTTGCTATACGCTGAAGAAACACGCGATGACCTTAGCGGTTACGAAAAAGGAACTGTCACTGATCTTGGTGCTGTTGCCGTCGATACAGGCATTTTCACAGGGCGCTCACCAAAAGATAAATATATTGTCATGGACGATGTATCTCGCGATACCGTTTGGTGGTCAACTCAAGGTAAAAACGATAACAAGCCTTTATCTGAAGAGAACTGGGGCAACCTAAAGAAAGTAGTCACCGACCAGCTATCAGGTCAACGCTTATTTGTTGTTGACACATTCTGTGGTGCTAACAAAGACACCCGTTTAGCCGTTAGATTTATTGTTGAAGTTGCTTGGCAAGCTCACTTTGTTAAAAATATGTTTATCCGCCCAAGTGAAGAAGAACTCGCCAGTTTTGAGCCTGACTTCGTCGTTATGAATGGTGCAAAAACAAATAACTCCAACTGGAAAGAACACGGCTTAAACTCCGAGAACTTTGTTGCCTTCAACCTAACCGAAAAAATTCAATTGATCGGTGGCACATGGTATGGCGGTGAAATGAAAAAAGGGATGTTCAGCATGATGAACTACCTATTACCGCTTCGCGGCATTGCCTCCATGCATTGTTCAGCTAACATTGGTGAAAAAGGCGATGTAGCCGTTTTCTTCGGCTTATCAGGTACAGGCAAAACAACTTTATCGACCGATGCTAAGCGCCAGTTAATTGGTGATGATGAACACGGTTGGGATGATGAAGGTGTCTTCAATTTTGAAGGCGGCTGCTATGCAAAAGTTATTAATTTAAGCGCTGACGACGAACCAGAAATTTATGGTGCCATTCGCCGAGATGCATTGCTTGAAAACGTTTGCGTAGACTCAGAAGGTAAAATTGATTTCACGGATAACTCTAAAACAGAAAACACCCGTGTTTCTTACCCAATTGATCATATTGAAAATATCGTTAAGCCTATTTCTAAAGGCGGTCACGCACAAAAAGTTATCTTCTTAACCGCTGATGCCTTTGGTGTGACCCCTCCAGTATCAAAGCTAACAGCAGAGCAAACCAAGTATTATTTCCTATCTGGTTTCACTGCAAAACTAGCCGGTACAGAACGCGGCATTACAGAACCGACTCCTACTTTCTCCGCAGCTTTTGGTGCAGCGTTCTTATCACTGCACCCCACCAAATACGCTCAAGAACTAGTTAAGCGTATGGAAGCTGTTAACGCAGAAGCTTACCTCGTTAATACAGGTTGGAATGGAACCGGTAAACGTATTTCTATTAAAGACACACGTGGCATCATTGATGCGATTTTAGATGGCTCTATTGAACAAACCGATACTAAGCATGTGCCTTACTTCAACTTAGAAGTACCTTGCTCATTGCCTGGCGTCGATTCAAACATATTAGACCCTCGTGACACCTATGAAGATAAAACTGAGTGGGATAAACGCGCCAAAGAACTAGCTCAATTATTTATCAATAATTTTGATAAATATACCGACAATGACGAAGGTAAATCACTCGTCGCTGCGGGCCCTACATTAAGCTAATCGCGTTTAAGTAAAGCGTAAAAAGGTCATGCTTTTGCATGGCCTTTTTTATGCCCCCTAGCTTCTCAAGCTACCTGCACTTTTTAAAGGTCTAAAAAACAGGCAAAAAAAAGCCATGCAAACGCATGGCTTTTAATTAAACTTTTAGCAAAGCTTAGAACAAGTGTTTAACACCATCACGTTCTTCTTTAAGTTCATTTTCTGTAGCAGTCATTCTTTCACGGCTGAAATCATTAATTTCTAAACCTTGAACAATTGAATATTCGCCATTTTTAACAGTCACAGGGAAAGAGTATATTAAACCTTCCGCAATACCGTAGCTTCCATCACTTGGAATGCCCATGCTAACCCAATCGTTATCCGCTGTACCTTGTACCCATGTTCTCATATGGTCAAGTGCTGAACTAGCAGCTGAAGCAGCACTAGATAAGCCACGAGCTTTAATAATTGCAGCGCCACGTTGTTGCACGGCAGGAATATAATTATCGCTGTACCAGCTAGCATCAACTTTAGATAAAGCGGCTTCACCATTGATTAATGTATTATGTAAATCTGGGTATTGTGTTGCAGAGTGGTTACCCCAGATTGTCATTTTGGTGATATCAGTACTGTGAGTACCAGTCTGCTCAGCTAATTGACTTAATGCACGGTTGTGATCAAGACGTGTCATCGCTGTGAAGTTACGAGCATTTAAGTCTGGTGCATTATTCATTGCAATTAGAGCATTGGTATTAGCTGGGTTACCTACAACCAATACGCGTACATCACGCTTAGCAACTTTATTAAGCGCTTTGCCTTGTACTGAGAAAATCGCAGCATTAGCTTCTAATAAATCTTTACGCTCCATACCCGGCCCACGAGGACGAGCACCAACTAAGAATGCAAAATCAATATCCTTAAATGCAACCTCAGCATCATCAGAAATTTCAACACTTTGTAATAAAGGGAACGCACAATCGTTTAATTCCATTACAACACCTTCAAGCGCGCCTAAAGCAGGCGTGATCTCTAATAGGTGTAAGCAAACTGGTTGCTCAGGACCTAAAAAATCGCCAGAAGCAATACGGAATAATAATGAATACGAAATTTGGCCAGCTGCGCCGGTAACAGCTACATGAACGGGTGCTTTCATTTCTAACGATCTCCTTTAAGTAAAAATAGAATTATAACCGAATATTCATTTCAACTTGGCTATAACTAACGCCATATAGGAAAATCAGCCCTATTTAAAAATCTTTTTTAACTCATAGTGATAAAGAAACCCAGGCAGAGCAAAAACCGCAAATAGGCACAAGGCCACCACATAAAACTCCCAGGCTTGCTCACTGACCACACCCATCACCTTATATTCCAGCGCAAAGCCCATACCAAAGGATAGAATACATAAAATTAGCCATTCTAAAATTCGTAACCAACCAGATTTCTTTTCTAACGCAACAACAGCAAATAGCTTATTGCTTAGCCAGGGTAGGTTAGCCGCCACAATCAGTAGAGCAATTAGTATATATATTGGGTATTGGTTGGTCATAAAAACCTTTTAGATTTCAAATATTCAGTTGCTGACTTAAATCAACAAAGTAGTTTGGTGACAAGAGTCAGACAGCCATTAACCAGCTGTAAACTCTTGTTCGTAAAATCGAAATTGTAACAGCTATTGGTCTAATAGACATTAAAACGGAGACTAACTATAGAGCCGATACATCAGGTACCGCATACTTCCTTCAAGTATCAGGGGGCAGCTACCTCCATTCGAATGAACTCATCAGGAAATACTAAAAAACTCCGCAAGAAGAGCTACTCAGTCACTTATGACTCTAGCCTTTTCAGGTGGTTAAGCGCACATAGGGTAACGGTAGCTTTTATCAAAATTCTTCAGCCTTTCTAATAAGCATATACGAATTATCTTCAAATAAATAAGGCAAATAACCTTCGCCTTTTTCATCAATGGTTGTACAAAAAGAGTCTAAGATTTTTTTCTCGACTTCAAGCATTGCTTTGGCGAGTACCTTCTACACCATAGTGAGTAAAACCTCTTAAAACAAATACTAAATTTCAACCGATAACAATTCGCGAAGCTTATCCACTTCAAGCAACTCTATTTGTGAGCCATCCGTTTTAATAAGCCCGCGCATCGACAAATCTTTAAGTGTTCGAGATAGAGTCTCAGGCTTAATCGATAAACGCGATGCAATTACATGCTTTGGCGCTGGCAAGGTCACGCCAGTACGTTCATTTTTATCTTCGGGTATATGACTTAAAAGATATGAAACCAAACGAAAGGTTGCACTATGCAGTGTTAAACGGTCTACCTCCTCTACCATCCAATGCAATTGCTGACTTAATTTAGCTAATAAATTCATACCCAGAGCGCTAGAGTCTTTAATGAGGCGCAAATAACCCAATGACTGAATGCCGATAACAATAGAGGGCGATACCGTAACCGCCGTTACAGGGTATTTAGAACTCCCCGAAAAAAGAGCCGCCTCAGCAAATGTTTGCCCTGGGCGTAAAATGTTAATCACCTTTTCATCACCACTGGGTGATAAGCGCTGCAACTTAATAGCACCTGACACGATTAAATAAATATTCGACAATGCCGTGCCTTGCTCAAATAAAACGACATTAGCAGGAACCTGCTTAGCATGCGCCACCTCAACAACCTGTGTAAAAGCCGCTTCGTCTAAAGGTTGTAATAAAACACAACGACGCATTGCTTCTAAAATGGTGCCCTTTAGCTCAACCCTTTCTATTTTTCCACGCGCCATTCTAAGTTCATCCCAAATAGCTTCATTTTAAACACTAAAGCAATCGACTGTAATCTTTTATGTCGGCAGACATACCCAC
>Ga0209826_1002844_pt1 | contig 11157 bp, 8 predicted proteins | sample GOMGulsemesocosm_5_FD_184637 | JGI IMG/M metagenome (GOLD analysis project Ga0209826, IMG submission 184637) | Methane-oxidizing microbial communities from mesocosms in the Gulf of Mexico - GOM15C Gulf of Mexico (SPAdes) (version 2) | ecosystem: Environmental > Aquatic > Marine > Cold seeps...
TTGCAAAGTATTTTTTTGCAAAAACAGGGGTTCCTAAGTTTCTTACACTGGTTGAATAAGCTTGGTAGAACCTGTCTATTTCTTGGTCAATTTCACTGACTAAACCTGCTTTTATGCCTTTTCTTATCACTGCTCGCTGTTTACGAGGAATAGCAAGCATGTTCTTTTCTTTATCTTCGTCGAGTTCTTTACGAAAAGTGACATATAGCTCTTTGTGAGGACGCTCTGGTGTTAGCTGTATTTTGTTGCGCATTTCTAAATGATCAACACCAAGTTCTTCAGCTAAATCACAGGATTTTTTATCAAGTTGTTGATAAGTTTCTTTGTTATCAGCAATGATTCCTCCGTAAACACAGAAAGCGCATGAACTTAATGAGTTTCCAAAAAGCAAACTTTTAATATGGACTAACGGTAATATTCCCGTTATTTTTCCTTGTTCTTCCGTATATAAAAAATAAGTTTTATGGCCAAAAGCTTTTTCTATAACCTCTTTCCAGCCTGCTTTGTGGAAGAAAGTTGCAGAAGGGGAATTTTCAACAAATTTATCCCATTGCTGTAGAGAGGAATCATCTAATGTTTTAATCATTTAAAACCTTTATAGTAAATAGCTAGAGAATAGTAGAAGTTAGAAATATTGATTGTTTTAGACGTAATTATTACTTAATAAATACATTTTCCATGGTATCCCAGTCGAAATCAGTTAATAAATTACGAATTCGCTGTTCCATTTTATTTAAATTTAAGTAATGCCTAAACCTTGTTTTAAGGTTGATACCTTGTTGTCTAGGTTGGTCCGGATCAATTTCCCAAGGGTGACAATAAAATATTGCAGATTGATTACCTGAATTAATATGATGAAATGCCCATTTTGAAAAAAGATAAGGGTAAAATCTAAAAAAACCTCCACCCCCACAAGGAAAGTTTTTTTGCCCTATTTTTATCGTTGTTATGGGGATTTCTAGAAAATCAGAGCCATCAATGGGGTTGTAACAAAAGCGAGGTGCATCTGGGATGCCATATAAATCATGTTTTACAGGATAAACACTGGAGCTATATTTAAAACCCTCTTCAGCTAAAATATCATGTGCCCAAAGGTTTTCAGCGTTTATTGAATAGCTAGCTGCACGGTAGCCTTTTATTTCATTGCCACCTAGATCTTCTAAAATTTTTTTTGTACGATTAATATCGGCTCTAAATTGATCAGCTGTTTGTTCTGTTACTCTGATATGTTCATATCCATGGCAAGCAAGCTCATGCCCTTCGGATACAATTCTTTTTATAAGTAGGGGGTAACGTTCTGCAACCCAACCTAAAGTAAAGAATGTGGCTTTTTTATCAAATTCCGCTAAAGAGTCTAATATTCTATTGGTGTTTTTTTCTACACGATGCTCTAAACTATCCCATGTTTTTTTATCAATATAAGGTTCAAATGCAGAAACTTGAAAGTAGTCTTCAACATCAACTGTCATTGCATTTTTTATGGTTTTATTTTGCATCTGGGGCTTTGTTTATAGTTTTTAGATATTGAATATTTTTGGTTTTGTGTAACACTTAGTCATATGCGTCATCTAGGTCAAGTTGTATTAAGATTGCTTTCCGTAGTAATGCACGTTCTTTGTTAAGCATTTTAGTTAATTCAACTACTTTCTGCTCTAATATATCTATTCTTTGATTTTGATCGGGTGATAATATTTTTGTTTGGGGAAGTGTATGGTTTTCATTCCCATTATCAATGACTGTTTTTTCATCGGTAGCAATAGATGCATAATCAGCTTCAATCTCACTGATAACATGCTTGATACTTTTAAGGTCAATGACGGTGAGTTCCTCTAAATATCCATATAATAAAACTCTGTCACATAAGGTGTTGATTAATCTAGGAATACCTTTGGTAAACGCATATATTTCATGAAAAACATTATCTTCAAATTTAGGATTGTTTTTCCATCCTGCTTTAGTTAGCCTGAAAGTAATATATTGTTTAATTTCCTCTTCTTCAATGGCTTTTAGATGATGGGTTGCAACAATTCTTTGTTTAACTTGTTCCATCCCAGGAGAGTAGAGTTGTCGTCCTAATTCTTCCTGACCTACTAAAAAGATTTGTAAAATCGGTCGACCTTCCCATTCAAAATTAGAAAGCATACGGAGTTCTTCAATTGACTGTCTGGGTAAGTTCTGTGCTTCATCAACGACCAGAAGAACACGTTTCCCTTTTTTTCCACTTTCTTTAAAAAAGTTTTCTAAGCGCGCTAATAAAGTGGCTTTGTTATCATCATATTCATAAGCAAGCTTGAAGACAGTGGATAGCATTCTTAATGTGTCTTCTGCACCAACTTGAGAGGTGACCATTACACCAATAATAATTTCTTGGTCTTGTTTTAATGATTGAAAAAGTTCTTTAACCAGCATTGTTTTTCCAGTGCCAGCCATACCAGTAACAACAACAAAGCCTTCTCCTTGCACTAATCCATAACGTAAATAAGCTTTTGCTCTTTTATGTCCGGCACTATCAAAAAAGAAATCTAAGTTAGCATTTAATTGAAATGGGTTTTGTGTAAGGCTATAAAAACTTTTATACATTTTAATATGTGAGTGATAGGTTAGCTGTAATTCTATTTTCTGAGTATTGGTTGAAAGCATCACTTGAACTTTGATCTACAAAGCGATATTCAATACTTCCATTTAAGCGAGATAAAATATTGCGGGTGAGGGAGGCGGAAAAATTAAAACGTTTATCTGAGAATGAATCTAAACCATCAGATTCTGTTTTTTGCCAACCTATTTGTAGATTAGAACTGGTTTGTGATATAAAATTCCAATTCCAGCTTGCTGAAACTCCAGTGACATCTTCGTCATTATTACTTAATTCAAAAGTTCTAAATGTTTTATAGGCATTGGCTGAAATATTACTTTTTCCTGATTGAAATGAAAATGAAATATCGAATGTTTTTGTTATAAAAACTTCATCGGTTAGTGTAGGTAAACCTGTATTCCTGTCAAATAAACCTGTGTTATCTAAAACTTGTTGTTCTAATAATAATTGCTGTGTTGTTACAGTATCTTCTGAATAGCTTAATCCCCAGTTTGTTCGTCTGGTATTGTAATTAAGCCTTGTATCCCATCTGCTACCTGTATTTAATCCTATATCATTATTTGAATAAGTAGTTATCCAGTGTAAACGCCTAAAGGGCGATATCTCAACGGTAACAAATCTATTATTACCATATCCAGCTTCAATTCTTAGGCGTTGACTTGGTTTCCACTGACCTCCAAGGGTATAGGTGGTACCGTTGCTATTACTGTCTGAATTAGTTGAAAATGAATTGCTACTATGCCCCCCTCGCGCAAAAACACTAAACTTACGGCCAATGGCATACCTTACTTCTAATTGTGAATCTTGAAATGTAATATTTTTACCGTCCTGATTATTTTGTTCACTATTATTAAATGATAGTGACCAACTGAATAATGAAAAATACTGCCCGCTGTTTAAGGAAATGTTTTGAGAAAATGAATTGCTATCTGATAGAGTGTTTTCTCTTCCCTCATCTTGCTCTGAACTTACTCTGTCATAAGTTAATCTGAATTCACCATCAGCAAAGTTTTTGAAGTGAGGTGTCCAGTAGGGGGATAGCATGAAGGTTGAAATGGTTGAACTATTACCATTGCCAGCTATATTATCCCCTGCTATTTGTCTATTAGAGTTGTTTTGCTGGCTAATAGATGAGCTGGAATCCATAAATAAACGATTCTGGATAAGTTCATATTTAGTGTTCATTTGTAATTGATTATGAAAATCAGTCTCTGATCCACCTTGAGCGTTATAAAGAGCTTGGAGGTTGTAATTTAAATCAAATGTACTTATAGGAGATGATCCGTTAACTGATATTCCTGGGCTTATTTCTGTTACTAGGGCTGATGCTTTGTTGATATTAGATAAATTTATATTATCAGAATAGGTTTGTTTAATATTTAATTTAGGATTTAACGTCCAGTTTAAAGCAAATACAGGTGCTTGATAGGTAACAATACACACCACAAATATAAAAAAAACCATGGGTTTATTCACTTGATTTATCATATATTAATAATGACCATAACCATAATAGCCAGCATTGAGAGTTCTTTGGGCTTTGTTTAATACACCTAAAACAACATCTGAACAGTTCTGTAATTTCTTTGTTGATTCAATAACAAAGTTTTGAGGTGTACTTTCTGCTGCTACAACTAAGACGACTTGTCCCATTTGACTGGCCAAAACTTCTGCTTGAGTTGTTGCTAGTAACGGTGGAGTATCAAAAATCACTATCCTATCGGAATAGCGCTCACTTAGTTCTTTAGAAAGTGCAATCATTTTGTCACTAGCTAATAATTCAGTTGAGAATTTGTGGCTTTTGCCAGCTGTAATGATTCGAAGTCCTGGTATTTCTGTTTGTAAAATAATATCCGACAATTGTAGAGAGTCTGTTTCAAGGTAATCAATTAGACCAACTTTACTTTTTATACCCAATACTTTCGCGATGGAAGGCTTGGCAACATCTGCATCGATTAATAGTACCTTTTTGTCCATTTCTGCCGCAATACTAAATGCAAGGTTGATTGAAGTAAATGTTTTTCCTTCACCAGGTACACTACTAGTAATTAAGATTAAATTAGAATTTTTTATATCATTATTTCTACTACCAATAGCATTTGTTACTAATGGTCTCTTAATACTTCTGTATTCTTCGGCAATCCTACTATGAGAATCAGCGACTTTAATAAAACCATTTGCATCTAAGTAATCCCAATCAAAATGTATAATATTTTGCTGCTTTTCACAAATAACTGTTTCTGGTTTTGCTAGGTTATTTTCTGGTAATTGCTTTTGTTCAGAGGTTTTAGCTTCTGTATTTTCTAGTGATTTCGATTTTTCTAAAGCTTTTTCTAACATATTCATAAATTAATATCCCTAAAAATCATGCAAATTTGTCTAGTAACATAACACTAGCATAGGCAGATAATAATATTATATTAGCAATAGAAAACATCAACAAACGATAACGATTTTTTCTTGCTTGGGCACTGCTGACTATTTCAGAAACACTCCCTAAAATAGGAATTCCTGTAACATCACGTAAGTGTTTTGCTTCTACAAAAGAGGGGTTTATAAAAACGATTAATAGAGCAATTGCACCACCTATAGCAAGTCCTATAAATAATACGGAGGAATAAAAAATTCGTCTATTAGGTGAAGAGGGGTTTTCTGGTGTATTTGCTGGATCAACAATTTTAAATTTTAATGCAGAAACTTGAGTGTCAACACTATTAGACATCCTGGCAGTTTCTCTACGATCAATTAGAGCCATATAGTTCTTTTTAATACTCGAATAATCCCTATTAAGGTTTTGCATTTCTGTTTCAATTGTCAATCGAGTATTGAATTGATCATCTTCTTTAGTTAATTTGTTTTTTAGCGAATAAATTCTTGCGTTCATAGTTGCTATTTCTGTATCAATTCTATTGAGCTCAATTTGAATTGATTGTACATAGGGGCTAGACATTGCAACTGAAGATGGGCCACTTGATTTTATTTCGTCAAATCTACGCTTATTTAATAATTCGACTTCAGCATCAATTGAAGCAATATATGGGTGGTTTTTAGTGTATTTAAGTAATAACTGATTTTTTCTATTTTTTAATTGAGATATGCGTTTTCCTTCAAATGAATTGTCAGTTATATCTTCTGTTAATCTCCATTTTTCGTTTGATGCTAATGCTTCTTTTAATTGGTTTTTCAAAACCTTTTTTCTTGACAATATCTCAGACATTTGCATTAGGGATGTTTCTATCGCTTTTCTAAGGCCCTGAATAACAGTAATCTGTCCCTCTCCTGGTTGGCCAGGAAGTAAGCCTATATTGTCTCTTTTAAAATTTTCCTTTGCTCTTTCAGCATTACGTAGCCTTTGCTCGTATTCTCTAATTTGATTATCAATAAATCTTTGAGCTGAATCTACGTCGCTTAAAGTAGAGCTTTGTGCTTGTTCTGAAAAAATAGATAAAACGGCCTGGACAACATTTTTTGCATTTTGTGGGTCTTTTGAAGAAAAGGAAATAGAAAACATTTCTCCTCGTCCTCCTCCAATTTTAAGAGACCTTTTCAATTTCCCCACGACGGATCTAATCTTATTTTCAGATGAACGGTCAACATCCATGCCTGCTGTTTCAGCAATTCTCAGCATGTTTTCCTGAGTAAACATCAGTTTCTTCATGATTGAAACTAAACCCCTAATATCAGACTGAATAGCAAGACCTCTTAATAGTGGTCTAAGCATCGTTCTGGTATCAACATGAACTCTTGCTGAAGATTTATAAATATCAGGCATTTTGTAAACATATGTCCACCCACCTATACAAATAATTGATGCAGCTATAGTAATTATCCACTTATGACGAATAATTCCTTTTGCAAAATAAAGAACTTCAGAAAACTGATCTAGCATATTTTTGTAGTTTATTTGTTAGTTATAAATTTATAGTCATTGTAATTGACTGATAAACATTATATTTATACTGTTTATTAAAAGAAAGCCTCTGGAACTATTAAAATATCACCTGGTAAAATACTAATATTTGCAGATAAATTTCCATCTTCAACTAAATCATCAATTTTCACACCAAATTGATATGTTTTTCCTTCAATGGTTCTAATAATGCTTGATCTATTTCCATCACCAAATTCACCAATACCTCCTAATTGTATTATTAAGTCTAATAATGTCATTTCCTTTCTATAAGGCATTGTTTTTGCTGAGTACCTGTTACTTCCACCGCCTATTTGCCCAATGATTCGAACTTGTTGCGCATAGATACCTTGAAAGCTACCAACAATAATTGAAACTAAGGGGTCTCTAACGAATTGACTTAAATTTTCTTCTACATCTCTTGCTAACTGGGAAGGTGTTTTTCCTATTACCAGCAGATCATCAATAAGGGGTGTACTAATTTTTCCATCAGGTCTAACAGTAACCGACCGTGAAATATCAGGATTATCCCAGACAAAAATTTGTATATTATCTCCTGGCCCAATAATATAAGTGTAGTCAGAAGGGATTTTTACATTGTCATTTAACGGAGGGTGGCCACAACTAATTAAAAACAACATGGATAGCAACACTATTACCGTTTTAAATCTAAACATACTCTAACTCCACAATAAAAATATAACTCATTTCGATACCTTAAAATACTCTATAAGAAAAATTAATTACTTTTTAGTTTAGCAATTAATTCTTCAATTAAAACTTTTTCTGAACTTTTTCTTCCTTTGCCTATATACAATGCCTGTTTTAGTTCTGATATAGCAGAAAAATTATTACCAGTAAGATTGTAAGCGACAGCTAAATGATACCGAAAAATTGGTGTATTAGGGGCAATAATTATGACCTTTTTGAAAATAGCTAAGGCATCTTCCACTTCACCCGACTTTAATTTCGCCCATCCATAAGTGTCTAGAAAATAAGGGTGTTTTGATTGTTTGAAAGTTTTAACAATTTTAGTAGCTTTATTAACATCTTCAGGTTTTCCAAAATGATCAAGAAGTAGGGTTGCAAGATTGTTTTTAGATGTATTATGGATTGGGTTAATTGATAATATTTTTTCATAAAGTTCAAGTGCTTTGTCAAAGACTAAATCTTTCTCGTAACTTGAAGCCAAACTAAGCATTATTTTAATATTTTTAGGGTTTATTTTTAATCCTTCAATATAGCTTGCATATTGATTCTTTTTATCTCCAGTTAGCCCGTATAGCCTTCCTAATTCACTATGAAAAGCTGTGTTTTTAATTGTTTGTTTTTTCAAAGTAGAACTGATAAAGCTAATAGCTTTTTTGTATTTCTTATCCGCAGTTAACAGTTGACTTTTTAAAATGGAAGGAAAAGTATTGTTTGGGTTATTCTTAATTAACCTTTCTAGGTAAACCATCATTTCACTTTGTTGGTTTAGTTGTATGTAACAATCAGCCATCCCTGTTAATGCATCTTTTAACCATGGAGCTTTTTCTAGTAAACTTTTGTAAGCACTAATGGCTTTGTTGTATTTTTGTTGGCGGTGAAGTGAATTTGCTTTTAAATAGTTAGCTAAAAAAACACCATTCTTTTGGATTTGTATTTTAGTAATATATTTATCTGCTAATTCATAATTTTCAGCATTGAAATTTAATTCAACTAATTGGGTTAGAATTTTAAGGTTGTTTGGGAGTTGCCTTAATGCATGTTCTAAAATTTCAATAGCATATTCAGAATGATTTTCGCTAACTTCTTTATTTACAATAAAACTTAAAGCTTGTAAATTATTTGGGTTGAGTTTTAAGGCATTTTCATAATTTATAATAGCTTTATCCAAATCTCCTTCAATTTGATTAATTCCCCCAAGCAAAGATAATGCTAAATCCATTTTTGGTTGTTGCCAAAGGACTTCCTCTAATAGCTTTTTTGCATCACTAATTTTGTTTAAAGAAATTAGAATTTCTGCTTTTAAAGTTTTGGCATTAACATCTTCAGTGTTTTTATCTAAAATTTTGTCTATATAACTTAGAGCTTTAGTTGTATCTTTGTCGGTAAATGCAAATTTAGCTAAAAATAAAGTAATAGAGGTTTTATTTTCATCACTTACATTATTGTTTGATAGTGTAGAAGTAAGAATGTTTTGAGCTTTTGTTTTTTTATCTTTTAAAACTAGCCATTTTGATAAAACTATTATTTCTTTATAGTTATCTTTATTTTCCTCAAAAAACACATCAAATTTAGATGCTGCTTTTTCTTCATCTGAAGCATAAAGGAAGTTGAGTAAAGCTATTTTTAAATTAATCTGCCTGGGGTTATCTTGTATTAGTTGGTTTAATATTTCTTCAGCTTTTTTAGGTTTTTTTGCCGTTTGATAAACTTTAGCTAAGGTAAGTTTAATTTGTATATTGTCGGGTTTCATTTCGACTAACTTTTCATAGTCTGCTATTACTGCATCTGTATCATTTTTCTGTGAATCTATTTGGATCTTTAATAAATGAAGAGAGATGTTGTCACTATTTTTTTGTAGTGCTGGAGTCAATAACGCTAATGCCTGATCAAAATCCTTTTGCTTTATTAGTGTCACTGTTTTTAATGATATGGCTTCAATATGTTCACTATCTTTTTTTAAAATTTCATCAATAATGATTAACGCGCCTTTAATTTTTTTCTGTCTCATTAAAAGTGATGATTTAATAGCTAGTGCATCTAATTGTTCAGGGTTTTTAGCTAAAACACTTTCAATTTCTTTTGAAGAGGCATCAAGATCGTTAAATAAAAGATGTACCTTGGCTAGCTTTAATTTAGCCTTTGTTTTTTCTGAGTCTAATTTAACTGTTTCTAGTAAACTGGCTCTCATTGCCTTATATTTCTTTCCTTTTTCATTTAGTAATGCCATGTAATAATACGGCTCTGCTATTGAAGGATCTTCCTGAATGGCATTTTTAATTTTCAATTCTGATTCTTTGTACTTTCCTTGATCAAAAAGAACAATACCTTGCTCTAAATACTGTCCTTTTTTTTGTTCTCCTCCTCCTTCACACCCAATAAGAGTAAGAGATAAAGTAATTAGAATAAGTGTTGACGAAAAATTTTTCATAACCAAACCATAAATCAAGTGTAAATGATACTCTGTGAACTTATAAAAAATGGATAACAGAGGTTTTATGTAACTACTCAGACCATCATACCGTACTCTAGACCATTTTTAGAAACTTGCTTGCTTTGAAGTGAAAATAAAGATAACTCTATAGGGTGATTATTAATAGTCTTGATTCAATGAATTGGATTTATATGAAAATTTTTCTCAACTGCTATAATTAAAGATAACGATGTTTGGTCTTTTTCTTACTTTTTTCTTCTTTGTATAAATAAAATGGACAATAAAACAATATTAGTTACAGGTGGTGCTGGATATATAGGAAGTCATGCCTGTATTGAATTACTAAATGCAGGATATGATATTATCGTTGTTGATAACTTATCTAATAGTAAAATTGAATCACTTAATCGTGTAAAAACTATTACGGATAAAAATATAGTCTTTTATGAAGCTGATATTTGTGACAAGAAAGCCTTATCTGATGTGTTTTCAAAACATAATATTTATGCTGTGATGCATTTTGCGGGGTTAAAAGCCGTGGGAGAGTCTTGCCAAAAACCTTTAATGTATTATCAGAATAATGTGTATGGCTCATTAATTCTGACTGAAGTCATGACAGAGGCTAATGTTAAAAATCTGATATTTAGTTCTTCTGCAACAGTATATGGTGAACCTGATACTGTTCAATACTCTGAAGATTTACCTGTTTATGGCGCAACTAATCCTTATGGTAAGTCTAAGGCTATGGTTGAGGATATTTTAAAAGATCTTTCTGCTGCTGATAGTCTACTTAATTCAACAACACCTTGGAATATTAAGTTATTACGTTATTTTAATCCTATTGGTGCTCATGAAAGTGGCTTGATAGGTGAGGACCCTAATGGTATCCCTAATAATTTAATACCCTATGTTTCACAAGTAGCTGTTGGAAAATTAGAGCAACTTTCTGTATTTGGAAATGATTATCCAACAAGAGATGGTACTGGGGTGAGAGATTATATTCATGTTGTCGATCTTGTTAAAGGCCATCTTAAAGCGCTTAATGCAATTGAGAGTGAACAGGCTGGTGGATGTATAGCTTATAATTTAGGTGCTGGTCGTGGTTATAGTGTATTAGAAATTATCCAGAGTTTTGAAGATATTACTAATAAAAAAATAAGCTATAAGTTTGTTGCTAGGCGTACTGGGGATGTTGCTGAAAATTATGCTGATCCTTCACTTGCATTGAAAGAGTTAGGCTGGAAGACAGAAAAAAATCTTCAGGATATGGTGAAAGATACCTGGAGATGGCAGACTCAAAATCCACAGGGTTATCCAAAATAAATAATATTTCTAGAAGTAGAGACATTTATGTAATGTCTCTACTGAATACTGTATTTAAAAGTTATATTGTAAAAAGTCATTAATCCATGACTTTGCTTTGTTAATGGTTGAAGAAACACAGGGTGAACTTTGTATAGGGGCCGACCCCTTTATATAAGGGTAGGCAACTAAATTCCCACATTCTTCATT
>Ga0209826_1002845_pt1 | contig 11156 bp, 13 predicted proteins | sample GOMGulsemesocosm_5_FD_184637 | JGI IMG/M metagenome (GOLD analysis project Ga0209826, IMG submission 184637) | Methane-oxidizing microbial communities from mesocosms in the Gulf of Mexico - GOM15C Gulf of Mexico (SPAdes) (version 2) | ecosystem: Environmental > Aquatic > Marine > Cold seeps...
GCGCCAATCGCTACAGCCATTAGAAATGGGTCTATATTCACTCCCAACTGGTTCGCAATGCCCACCGATATCGGAGCCATCACGAGGGCGGTGGCGGCGTTATTGATGATGTCGGATAAAAACATCGTGCTGACTAAAATGAGGGTTAATACCGCGTAGATCGGTAGGCCGGCGGTGAGGTTGACGATGCTATTGGCTATTAGCTCGGTTGCACCGGTGCTTTCTAGGGCGCGGCCGACGGGAATCATCCCGCCTAATAGGATAATAATTGGCCAGTCGACGTTACGGTATACCTCTCTACCGGGCAGAAAACCCATCACCGAATAGGCAATAATGGCGACAATGAAGGCACCCGCCATCGGCATGATATTGAGTGCGCCGATGATAATGGCGCCAATGAAGATACTCAGTGCGATGAATACGCGGCGCTGCTGGCCAATTTGCAGGCCACGCTCGGCTAAGGGTAATAAGTTGAGTTCGCTGAGCATATCGTTAACAAAGGCTTTTTCGCACTGTAATAGCAGCACATCACCGGCGGCAAAGGTGTGGTTACGTAGGCGTTTTCGTAGAATACATCCTTCGTGGGCCAAGCCAATAACGGCCACGGCATTGGCGGTGCGGCGACGTAAATAGGAGACATCTCGGCCAACGATCGGCGAGGTGGCGGTAATCACGCACTCGGTTAAGGCTAGGTCACCAGCGGTGAGGTCATCGAAGGTTTTACCGCTAGCGGTTTGGAACTCTAAGTTAGCATCGGTGAATTTACTGCTCAGGGTCACGGGGTCGCCGCGTAAAATTAAAATATCATCTTGTTTTAGCGCATAATTGGGATTGGTGTTGAGCGCAAAGCGGTTGCCGCGGGCAATGCCGACCACGCCGACTTCATGGCTGCGTAAGCTTTCGATGTCATTTACTGGCTGGCCTATCAGCGGGCTGTTTTCCATCACCTTAACTTCGGTTAAATAGCTGCTAACTTCAAATAACTGCTCGGGAGCATTTTGTTTGAAACGTTGTTTAGGAATAAGCCGCCAACCAATTAGGCTGATAAAAATCACCCCGGTAATGGCAATGACTGAACCAATCGGCGAAAAATCGAACATGCTAAATGATTGGCCGGTAATATCTGCGCGGTAATTAGCGATGATGATATTCGGTGGGGTGCCGATCATGGTGCTCATACCGCCGAGAATACTGCCAAAGGCGACGGGCATTAGGATCATTGCTGGCGAACGTTGGTGCTCTTTTGAGGTGGCGATGGCGACGGGCAATAACAAGGCCAGTGCGCCGACGTTATTCATAAAGGCTGAGAAGAAGGTGACCACCGCGGTTAATAGACTGATGTGGATTAGCGGGTTGCTGGTATGGGGTAATAAATAGGCGCTAGCCACGTCGACGACACCGGCATTTTTCAAGGCCTGACTGATGATCAGTACAGCGGTCACGGTGATGACGGCGATATGGCCGAAGCCGGCGAAGGCTTCATCTGGGCTGACTAAACCGGAGGCGAGTACCGCGCTCATGGAGGTTAAGGCGACGAGGTCATAACGCCACTTACCCCAAGCGAATAAGGCCAAGGTGACGAAAAGGATGGCGAAGATTATTATTTGATCAGTGCTCATGATCCTTTAATAATAGCTCCTTTGCTTGATTTATCTGTTGCGCCAAGTGTTCTGAGCCACCTTTATCGGGGTGGAGTTTCTGTATCAAACGTTTATGCGCGCTAATAATCTCTTGTTTAGATGCTTGCGTTTTAAGGTTGAGAATATCTAAGGCCTGTTGACGGTCCATTGCCGTGCGGCTAATAGGTGGTTTTGAGGCCTGATCTTGTTGAGTGGATTTGATCGTTTTGATGAGGCCAAGCAGGCGCAGAATAGTCGGTAGGTATTTTGCTATCAATGGTATGGCCGAGCCAATAAAGGCAAAAATAATATTCAGTTTGCCGCTGATGGCTAACATGATGAGCAATAGGCCGAGGAGTAACCATAGCGACTTGCGTAGCATGGCGCTGATCGTTTCGGCAGGGGTGTTTAAGAACCAGCGTAATAAATAGAATGCGCCGAAGACGATGGCAATGAGGATGAATAGGCTAATCATAGTGATTTGTGAGTATCGTTGGTGGTGAGCTTTGCGACGCTGAGCTAGCTCTCATGAGTTTGACTCAGCTGCCCGCTTAGCCCCAAAGCCTTGTTCGGCTTGGCAAGGCTTGCCGACACGCTGCTGTCGAAACTGTGAGACAGTTCATACTTTGGAGATGTTTTTATTGATCCAGGAGAGTTAGCCGATAGCGTATTAGAGTATATAAACAAAAGGCTTGCGGCGACTATCAGCCATTTTTTGAGTGGATTTGTTTTCATCTAGGGGCTTTTTAAACGGCAATGTTTTCGGTATTGACTAAGCTTACTGTGTGCTTAGAGAAAATAGAAATAAAACCTTGAAACAAATTAATGATTTGCAGGAAAATGCAAAGCAGTTCTGCTTTCTTGTGGAAAACATTAATGAGTTTGATGCGCAGGAATGGTTGGCCAGTATCAGCCTGATTCTGCCGCGTATTCACGCGGTGATGGGCTTGATTGATGGGTCTGATCGAGGTGAATGTTTATTTGCCTTATCCGATATTGATGAGCGCTTCGACCTGTTTTGCCACCTAAAACAGGCCTTGGGTGAAAAAGACGCGTATGAAATGGGTGAGGAGCTGGTCGAGAATGAATTGTACGGCAGCTTGGCTGGCGACTTGGCCGACTTATATTTTGAGATTAAGCGCGGTTTGGACCTTATTCGTTCGGGCAATGAAAATTTACCGGCGGCGCTCAGTTTATGGCGAGATGGTTTTTTTCTACGCTGGGGTAAGCACCTAATTGACGCCGAAAGGCATTTGTTCGACCTGCGTGTACACCACCAGATCTAAAGCTGCTGCGCTAACCACTTTATTTTTGCCGATTGCTCGATAGAGCAGAGCCACTTATAGGCAAGTTCTAAACTGTCGGCCGCCGCATAGACCCCGTGCGAACGCACAATGGCGATGGTTTGGTTCTGCAGGCAGTCGCTGATTCTATTGGGCATGATTTGTCGGTAGTCTGTTTCGGCGCAATCGATGACCTCTAAACTCGGAAAATACAATTTACCTTCAAAATCGACCGGGCAAAAGGTATCGCTGTGTAAGGTGGTGGCTATCGTATAGGGGTTATGTGCGTGCAAGACAGCTTGGCAGTCGTTGAACTGTTGGTAAATCTGCTGATGAATACCGGCGTCTAAAGAAGCCTTTGCTGGCAGGGCTTGCTCAAGTTGACAAGTAATTAATTCATCGGCCTGAATGGTGTCGGCACAAGCCCCCGTTTTGGTGACGACGAAGCCGTTGCGTAAGCGCACCGAGCCATTACCACTGTGTGAGTCGTTTAAGCCGTGTTGGCGTAATAATTTATAGTAGAACGTTAATTGTTGTTGTGGATTCATCGGGATTTTTTTTAGGCCGTTGTTTAAACCAAATAATAAGCCCACTGCAGGCGAGGAACAGCAGGATGAGGCCGATAATATCAAATATTAAAATGCCATAGCGGCCAAAAAATGATCGGCTGTGTAGGTCGAGTAATAGAGTTTCTAGGTTAATAATGTTGCTGCGGTATTGTCGCTCCAGCTGAGTTTGTTCTGCGAGGCTGATTTCATCAGCTGATGACCATTCGATGGCCGGCTCGGCGGTGCTTTTTTCTACGCCAAAATCATCGTTTAAGCGATAATATTGATTGTCGGCCATAAGCATGAGTTGTTGGCTGGACCGGCCGATACGGCTGAGGGTGTCGGGTACGCCATCTAGGCTGCCGATGGTTTCGAGCAGTTGAGCTTCGTTATTAAACAGTAATAATTGATCGTTTAGGCCGACAAATAAAAACCCCGCGTGTTCCACCGCACCGATTAACGAGCTGTCGATAGCCAGCGGTTCTGCCTGATCGATAAATAATAGCCCGTCGGCTTGGTTAATCAGATGCCTTGCGGTGTGAAAACGTTTGCTGTTACTGGGTGATTGTACCGAGTACCGTTCGAGTAGGATATCGCTAGTTAAATGGCGTTTTTTCAGCTGGAGTGAATCGGTATGGTTGAGCGTGATACCGCTAAGGCTGATTAAAATAACAAAGACAGCGGCGAAGATGCCGGCGTAACGGTGCCATATATATAAGGAGGCTAATTTACTGCGTTGTCGCCTGCGTAAGTTCATCGTTTAGAGTTGTTGTTCGAGGTATAAGCTAATTCTAGCAATTTTTTTCAAGGCGCGAACAGATAAGGTCGCACCTGAGATACCATCGACGTGCTGGTCGAGTGCGTATTGGGGATTTATTGTCAGGCCGCTAAATTGACGGGTGAAAAATTCATGTTTAACTTCCCAGCCTCGTGACTCTCTAAGCGCTAATACTTTGAGCCGTTTAATGCTGGAGTTTTCAATGACCACACCCACCGTGATCAGCTTTTCTTTGCCTACTTCATGCAGGACCCAAGCGCTCTTCGTGCCTTGCTGTCAATATTTAACCCGAATAAACCTTGGCGAATGTTGCGTATTTTTCAATAAATTCCCCGTATATGTTGTTAATTTGCGATGCGCCGTAATACGAATCGTTACCATTAACGACCACGCTCTTTGTAAAGGAGCTTATAGATCAGCTATTGCTAGCGATAAATCGTATAATGGCTGGGTATATATTTTTAGGAGCGAGCCATGGGTGCAGCAGAATCATTTAATACCGTATTAACACCATCAGACATTATTATTAGCGAAACCGCTGCTGAAAAGCTGAAGGAGCTGTTTGCCGATGTTGGCGATGAAATGGAGGCGATTCGAATTTTTGTCTCTGGCGGCGGCTGTGGTGGTATGTCATATGGCATGACCTTTTCTGATGAACTCAGTGAGTATGACTGCGTTTTGGATGCCGGTGATTATAGGATTTATGTCGATAGCGTAGCGTTAAGCTATATGCGTGGCGTCGAGATTGATTTTGTCGACCGAGGCATGGGCGATGCCAGTTTTGTATTTAATAACGTGTTTGCTGCAACCGGTGGTTCAGGTGGTTGCGGTTCGTGTGGCTCATCTAGTGCGCCTAGCGGCGGTGGTTGCGGTAGCTAAGATTTCTTGGGCGGCTTATTGATGCCTGGGCCCGTTATGACGGGCCTCAGGTGAGCGCTTTGCGCGCCGTATCACGACCGTCATAGCTCGCGATACGGCTTGATGCCGCTGTCTTAGCTGACCTTATGGAAACCGGAAGGGACTTGGCCCATTTCGCCTTCGCCAAAGAAAAAACCTTTCATATGTGTTTCGATCAGCTGAATGCTTTCTACATCGGCGGTGCTTAGGCCGTTTTCATTGATAATCATCGATAAGCGTTCTAACCACTGGCTCCAGCCTTCTTTCGACACGTTGGCGAGTATTTTTTCGCCAAGTTCACCCGGGTGTGGTGCCGCATCGAGTGCCTCGGCTTCAGTTTTAAGGACGACGCATTGAACGGTATTGCTCATGATTTACTCTTGTTTATTCAAAAAGCTGATTATACGCGCTTGTCCTTAGAATGGTTTGACTGTCGCTAAAATAATGATGGCGACCAGCAGTAACACCGGTAATTCGTTCATCCAGCGGAAAAAAACGTGACTACGCTGGTTTCTGTTATGTTTGAAGTCGAGCAGGCATTTGCCGCAAAAAACATGATAAATGCATAATATGACGATCAGGCTCAATTTAACGTGTAACCAACCGGTAGCGCCAAACGCGACCCAGGCATAGTCGTGTAACATCCACAGGCCAAATATCAGGGTGAGAATTAACCCTGGAGTCATGATGCCAAAGTAGAGTTTGCGTTCCATTACCTTGAAGCGTTCGTCGCTGATTTTGTCATCGCTGCTGGCGTGGTAAACGAATAACCTCGGCAGATAGAACAGACCGGCAAACCACGTCACCATGAATATCAAATGAAGTGCTTTAAGCCACATCCATTTATCCTTTTATGAGTAATTGTTGGATGCGTTGCTGCATGTCCTGCTGATCGAACTCGCCAATCTTTTGCATGATAATGCTGCCGTCGGCTGCAATTAAGAAGCTGGTCGGGGTCAGGCGTACATTACCAAATGCTTTTGATGCTTGCGCGAGTGGGTCTAGTGCAATGTGGTAGGGCAGTTGTTTTTCTTTGCTCATCGCAATCACGTTATCTGGGCGATCGTAATGCATGGCCACGGCAATAATGTTTAAGCCTTGTTCGGAAAAGTTGTTGTGCAGCTCTTTTAAGTGCGGGATTTCTTTGATGCAACCGGGGCAGTCGGTTGCCCAGAAGGTAATTAAGCTGGGTTTTCCGCGTAACGATTGGAGGCTTATTTTTTCGCCTTTAAGGGTGTTAAAGCTGATATCGGGTGCTTGGCTGGAGAGGCCGTTGCTGAAAAATACCCAGGCTCCACTGATGCTGAGTATGGCAAAGATAATGCCGATAATCTTTTTATTTTGTTTCATGTTTATTTGAGGGTAGGTAGTTTTGAGTTAGACCTTCGTATAGCGATAAAGGGCAAATGAGTTTTGAGGTGCCATTGGCAATGAAAGCGGTGGCCATCATCGGTAGTAAAATTGCGTGTGAGTTGGTCATTTCCATGATCATCACGAAAGCGGTGAGCGGGGTTTGTAGCATGCCGGCAAAATAACCGGTCATGCCTAAAATAATCACCACCGATAAGGGAGCGATGGGTAGCCAACTGGCGAGATTCGCACCGATCCCTGCACCGATTGATAAGGAGGGTACAAAAATGCCAGCCGGAATGCCGACAAAGAAGGTGGCAATTGTCGCGAGCATACGCATAAATGGGTATTCGCTAGGCATGGTCTCTGCGTGTAGCAGGTAACTTTTGGTTTCTTGATAGCCGGTACCGGCGGTTGCGCCATCCGATAAATAATTGAGGAGGGCGATAATGAAACCGCAGACAAAGGCTATTTTGAGCGGTGACAAATAGCGTATGGAGCTGAGTACAGCGCCGCCTTTGAGCAGGCATAGGCTAAAAAAACCGCCCATTAAACCGCTGAAAATGCCGCAGATGGGAACAATCAACCAGGCTTTTCCCCAGGGGAAAGATAAGGCGTCGTTGGGGAAGTACACGTATTGGCCTAAAATAATCAGCGAGGTCGCACCGGCAAAAATAACCGCCGTTAAAATAATGCCACTGGTCTTTTCTTCTAAAGAACGGCCCATTTCTTCGATAGCGAAAACAATGCCGGCCAGCGGGGCGCTAAAAATAGCGGCAAACCCGGCGGAGCTACCCGCAAGAATGAGTCCGCGTTCTAAATAGTGTGGGGGGAAATTTGCGAAGCGGCCAAGGTACTTCATTAGTGCCGCACCAATATGAATAGAGGGGCCGCCTAAGCCGACCGATGCGCCGGATAAAATTCCGCCTAGGCTAAGCAGTAGTTTACCGATGATGACGCGCAAACCGAGTAAGGGGTGTTCGTTATTCGGCTGCTTGGCTTGCAAGGAGGCTTTAACCTGTGGCACACCGCTGCGTTCAGAACCGGGGAAAAAGCGTAGTGTTAACCAAGCTAATAGGGTGAGGCTGAGTGGGGTGAGGATAAAACTATAAGCTAAGTATTCCTGCTGTAGCGATTTGAAGAGCTCGCTAGCCAGCTCGCTGCCTAAGGTTAAGCCCACCGTAGCTAGACCGACAAAAATCGCACCGAACCAAAAAACCAAGTGGGTCTTCCAGCTACTGATTAATGGTCTGAGGTGTTGTTTTAACTTTGACATTGGATTAAGTATATCAGACGGGGCTAGTGTAAAATGGGCGGCTAAATAGGTTTTTGCAAGAGGTGTCAGGTGATTAAAGTAGGTATTGTTGGTGGGACGGGTTATACCGGTGTCGAGCTGCTGAGGCTGCTGGCGACACATCCGATGGTGGAAGTGTGCGCGGTGACTTCGCGAGCTGAAAAAGGCTTACGAGTTGATTCGGTCTACCCAAGCTTGCGCGGCTTTAATGACTTGTGTTTTGTTGAACCGAGCATTGAGCAGTTAGCTGGCTGTGACCTGGTGTTTTTTGCCACACCGAATGCAACTGCGATGCATATGGCGGTGGAATTACTTGATAAGGGTGTGAGGCTGATTGATTTGTCAGCTGATTTCCGCTTAAAAGACGTTGCGGTCTGGGAGCAATGGTATGGTGCTAAACACGTTTGTGCCGAGTTGCTTGAGCAGGCGGTTTACGGTTTGCCGGAAACTAATCGCGAGTTAATAAAAACGGCTAATTTGGTGGCTAATCCCGGCTGTTATCCGACGGCGACCCAGCTCGGTTTTCTGCCATTAATTCAAGCAAACGTCATCGATAGTTCGCTGTTAATCGCGGATGCTAAATCGGGCGTGAGTGGTGCGGGTCGCTCTGCCAGCGTGGTTGGCTTGATGAGTGAGAGTGGGGAAAGCTTTAAGGCCTATGGAGTGCCTGGGCATAGGCACTTGCCCGAGATTACGCAGCAGTTGACGAGCATATCGAGTACGCCGGTTTCTTTAACTTTTACCCCGCACTTGGTACCGATGATTCGAGGTATTCACGCGACGCTATATGCGCCGCTGCTCGATCAGAACGTTGACCTGCAGGCGTTATTCGAAACGTATTATGCCGATGAGCCTTTTGTTGATGTGTTGCCTGCGGGTGCGCACCCCGATACGGGGGATGTTCGTGGCACTAACCGTTGTCAAATAGCGGTACATCGGCCGCAAGGCGGCAATATGGTCACTGTATTATCGGTTATTGATAACTTGGTTAAAGGCGCTTCAGGGCAGGCGCTGCATAATATGAATATTATGTTTGGTTTCGATGAAACGGCCGGTTTGAATCAAGTGGGTTTCTACCCTTAATCGAGTGCCCTGTTGATGCTGCCTCATGAATGCCCTCACCCCTATCACCAGCAACAAGCGCGGCGGCGTGTAGAGCGTAGTGGCTTCGCGATACTATTGTTATCGTTGTTACTATCGTTTGCTGCCGGTCGTTGGTCGCTTAAAAATGTTGATGAATACCAGCGCGAGAATACGACGCTGCGTGAGGCTGTGGAGCAGTTAAGCGACAACAATCAGCGGCTGTTAAAACAGCAGGACATGATTCAAGGGGCGCAGCTGATTGATTTACAAGCTAAGCAGGAATCTAGGCGTTCGCTGGCCAAGTTGTACGATGAACTGGCTGAGCTCAAAGAGCAGCTCGCTTTTTATCAGCGAGTGGTTGCACCTGAAACGCTGGTTAAGGGCTTGTACATCAATGGTTTTAAGTTAACCGCCATGGCTAAAACTGGGGTTTACCGTTACCAGCTAGTTTTAGCACAGGGGACGAGTCAGAAACGATTCCTTAAAGGGCGGTATAATATGATCATTAGCGGTGAACTGAATGGTAAGGCTAAGGAGTTCCCGTTGAAGACATTGCTGGTAGATGACGCCGACGCTAAATATTCTTTTCGTTATTACCAAGTGTTGAGTGCTGAGTTGAGGTTGCCGCCTAACTTTGTGGCGCAGCGCCTTAAGCTAACGCTGAGTTCAGCGAAAAGCAAAGGGGCGGTGCTGGAGTCTGAACATGCCTGGGCTGAGCTGCTCGCTCAGTCATAAGAGATTAGGTGCTAAACAATTTCTAGGCTAGACTAGCCGTCTATTGAATTCACTTGAACAAGGATAAAGCCCATGTTTTCTTCAGATAATAAAAAACTAAAAGATATAAATACGACTAACGTATCGACGATTATCGGAGAAGGTACGGTGGTTCAAGGTGATATTGTATATACCGGTGGTTTGCATATCGATGGCAAAGTTATCGGTAACGTTTCTGCGGAAGACGGTTCGGTGACGACCTTAACCTTGAGTAAACTAGGTTCTATCCAGGGCAATGTGAGCGTGCCCACGGTGGTGATTGATGGCCAGGTGGAAGGTGATGTAAGTTCATCGGAGCGGGTGCAATTGATTGCAAATTCACGCATTACCGGTAATGTGAAATATAATTTAATCGAAATGGAAGTCGGTGCGGAGGTTAATGGTCAGTTGTTGCGACATACGGCTGAACAATCAAATGTCTCGCAAATGCCTTTGAAGGATGAGGCGAAACAAGAACTTTCTTGAACGAAAGTGTACTAATTGAAATAGATATAACTTAACAAAGAGATTTTAATAATGAGTATGTTTGCCGCTGAAGCCGATATTAATTTTACTGATAATGCCGCGAAAAAAGTAGCCGCTTTAATCGCTGAAGAGGGTAACCCCGATTTAAAACTGCGTGTGTATATTACTGGGGGTGGTTGTTCTGGTTTCCAGTACGGTTTTACTTTCGACGATACGATCGCGGAAGATGATTTTGGGTTACAAAAGGATGGGGTGTCGGTGGTTATTGATCCGATGAGCTATCAATACCTAGAAAAGGCCGAGGTGGATTATAAAGAGAGTCTGCAGGGGTCGCAGTTCGTTATTCGTAACCCCAATGCGTCAACCACTTGTGGTTGTGGTTCGTCCTTCTCTGCTTAAGGATGCGCTGAATAAGTTTGCTTGCATTTAGGCGGGGTAAATTCCGCCTAAAATAAGCGCTTTATTCGCACCGGTGACTGACGGTGCGTTCCCCGGATTTCCTTCTATCGTTTGCTTGGCTAGCCAAGCAAACGCAATAGCTTCTAAATAGTCAGGATCAATGCCATGCAACTGGGTTGTTGCAAGTGGCACTTCGAGTCGTTGCTCTAAGCACTGCCGTAAATACTGATTGTGTACGCCACCACCGCATAATAATATTCGCTCAATATCACCTAATTGACGGCAGCTCAGCGCAATACAGTCTGCGCTTAGCTCGCATAAGGTGCTGAGGGTATCGTTGCTGGAGCAGGGGTGTTGCTCCAGGTGGGTCTGCAACCAAGCAAGATTGAAATACTCCGGCCCAGTGCTCTTAGGGTGAGTGGCAGAAAAATAGGGATCACTTAAGAGGCTTTGCAGTAGAGCGGTGTTGGTTTGTCCTTGGCTGGCCCGTTGGCCGCCTTCGTCATACCGGCACGAAAGGTGTTGCTGGCACCATTGGTCCATTAAGGTGTTGCCAGGGCCGCAATCAAAACCAATAAGCGGGCTCGCGGGGTCTTTATTTAGGTAGCTGATATTGGATATGCCGCCGATATTAATGACCGCTAGGGTTTCGCTGTTGGAGTGAAA
>Ga0209826_1002849_pt1 | contig 11146 bp, 7 predicted proteins | sample GOMGulsemesocosm_5_FD_184637 | JGI IMG/M metagenome (GOLD analysis project Ga0209826, IMG submission 184637) | Methane-oxidizing microbial communities from mesocosms in the Gulf of Mexico - GOM15C Gulf of Mexico (SPAdes) (version 2) | ecosystem: Environmental > Aquatic > Marine > Cold seeps...
TGATGCGGTGGCTGGCGTGGTTAACTTTGTCACTAATGATCATTATGAAGGTGTTAAAGTCGCTGGCTCTTATCACACGATTGAAGGTTATGATCAAGACGATAAAAATTTCAGTATTTTAGCGGGTTTTGAGTTGGGTGATAGCAGCCATGTGGTCATGGCGGCTTCAATATTACGCCGTAGTAATTTACGTGGTTGGGAACGGCCCGATTTAGTACAAGCGGCAGCAAGTAGTTTAGGTACGGGTTTTAAATTAACCGAAGATGCTGTGGTTACGGAAGGTCCTTGGGCGGGTAATTACAGTGCCGGTGAGCAAGTGGGCAATCCCAATTGTGCTGGCGTTGGCGGTAATATTTTAGATTTAGACGGCGATGGCGACATTGACCGTTGTGGTTTTAAATATGGTCTGCATTACAATATAGTTAATGAAGAAGAGCGAGAGCAATATTATGCCGCGTTAACGCATACTTTTACCAATGATATTGAATTCAAATCTGCGGTTACTTTTTCAGATTATCGTATTATTGACAACTTTTCTGTGCCATCTTTGCCTAATTTAAGCTTTCCAACCGTTGCCGCTGATAACCCGACTAACCCTTTTGGTGTCGATGTGCTAATTTTTGGTCGCCACAATCCGACGTTAGATTTTTCTGAATCGCGTGCGGCACCGCGAAGCAATGAAACTTTCCGTTTGGAAGCAGGGTTAACAGGCACACTCTCTAATGACTGGGGTTGGAGTTCCTCACTCGCTTACAGTGCTAATGAGTATAAAATTACCCAACCAGAAATGTCTTTATCGCGCTTATTCTTGGCAATGGATGGGCAAGGTGGTCCTAGTGGTGATATGACTTTTAATCACTTTAGTACTGACTTGCAACATGATCCCGTCATGATTGATTGGCTAAAAACCGATTTTAAATCAACCACCAAAACTAGCTTGATAGTGTGGGATGGTGTTGTTAATGGCGAGCTTTTTGAAATGCCATCGGGCACTGTACAAGGGGCTTTTGGTGCTCAATTTCGTCATGAAACTTATAAAGTATCACCTGCAGAAAATAGCCGTATTCAATATGATGCTGCTGGTAATCCTGATCCATCGTCTAATGACTTTACCTTTTTAGGTCAAGTAAACCCCGTTGATGAATCACGAAGTGCTTATGCTATTTTTGCTGAGATGGAAGTGCCATTGATGGAAAATTTAACCATGAATGTGGCATTGCGTTATGAAGATTTAGACACAGACAGTAATTTAAGCCCTAAAATTGCCTTTTTGTATAGCGCCACTGAAAACCTGTCGTTTCGCGCTTCGGCGAGTACTTCGTTCCGTGAACCATCATTGTCACAATTTAATGCTGATGTAACCAATACGGTTAACTTGGTTGACTACCAGCTAAACCCTGACGGTACGCCGATATTAGATGCTAACGGTAATTTTATCCCGAATAATTCATCAATATTTATCCGTCAAGCGACTACGGGTAACTCAGAGCTTGAGGCAGAAACAGCCACTAACTTTAACCTTGGTGCTTTATGGTCAAGTAACAGCTTACAAGTACGCCTTGATTACTGGAACATAGCTTATGAAGACGTGATCACCATTGAATCGGCACAAGCCGTATTAGATGCCGATCCTAATGGTGCAAGTATCGTGCGCCAAGACCCTAATGACCCAACGAGTACGTTGGCGGGTATTTCCACGGATTATTTCAATGCCGCGAGTATTGATGCTAGTGGTATTGATGTTGAAGTTAGCTACGGTTTAGAGTTTGGTGACAGCACTCTTGACTTAAGTGTTAGCTGGTCGCGTTACTTAAGCTATGATGTGCCTGTTAATGGCGAAACTTATGATGCGGTTGGTTCCTTTAACTTTGGTAGCTTTGTTCGTTCAATGCCAGAAGATAAAGGTAATTTTTCTGCCCATTGGATTAACGACAAACATAGTGTCATGACGCGAGTTGATTATGTGTCTAGCTATACCAATAACCGTCAAGGCGATACCATAGAAAGTTTTACGCCGGTTGAAGTGCAATATCGCTATGTCATTGATTTTAATGAGTCAGAAGCAACCGTTAGTTTAGGTGTGCAAAACCTGTTTGATGAAGCGGCTCCTTTTGTTGCCGATGGTGCCAATCTTAGTTATGACCCTAAACATCATGATCCCCGTGGTCGTGTGTTTTACATGAAGGCAAGTTACGAGTTTTAAGCTAAAGCTAAAGTCCGTTTTATTTGCTCCGTTAGTAAACCCTCTATGACCTGTTCATAGAGGGTTTAATTTATTACCGAGTTTAATTATTTAATGCCGAGTTTAATTAAATGCGAGTATTTACTTAATACAAGGTAACAGGGTGGGCAAAGGCCTCAGTCGAGCGTTGCTGATAACAATTGCCGCATCAATTTTTTCAACGCTAACGCTTTGATGGGTTTGCGCATAAAGGAAAACTTAGCGGCGCTAGTTTTTTCTCGCACTTGCTCTGAGGGATCGGCCGAGCAGATAATAACAGGCGCTTGCCAAGCATATTTTTCTCTACTGGTTTGTACTAACGTCACGCCATTTTTGTTATCGTCTAAATGATAATCTGAAATAATCATTGCAGGGGTAAAGTTTTGCTTAATGATAGCCGCATTTAAGCTTGCTTGATCTTTTACCGCCATAACCTGACAACCCCACTCTGCTAACTGCGTTGCCATCGCGGTTAACATCAGTGGTTCGTTGTCAACCAGCAGCACCGCTAAATTGATAAACTCGTCGGTCGTTGATGGCTGAGGAATGATTGATGCGGCGATTGTATTTTCAGGCATTACATGGCTGCGCGGTAGAGAAATACTAAAACAGGTGCCTTTACCTAAGGTTGATTGCACCGTAATAGTAAGCCCAAGCAGTTTAGCAATACGCTCTGAAATGGCTAAGCCTAAGCCAAGGCCTGAGGCGGCTTGGTTGGGGTTTAAGCGCTCAAACTCTTTAAATATGGCGGCTTGTTTGTTTAAGGGAATGCCGGGGCCATTATCCCATACTTCAATGATGATGTTTTCTTGCTGGTGTCTTACGCCGAGTAATACTTTGCCTTGGCGATTTGCTTGTGGGCAATAGTTGATGGCATTCGATAAAAAATTTTGTATAACACGGCGTAATAGCCTTTGGTCAGTTGCAACGGCACAGCTTGATTTTATATAACTAAATTTCACCTCAGACTGTTGTGCTAATAAAGTAAACTCTTTACCTAAAGTAGATAACAAATCGTTGATTGAAAATATTTGTACATCAAGTGTTTGTGAACTGTTGTCTAAGCGTGATATTTCGACGAGATCTGATAGCAAGCTTTCTGCGGCAGTGAGTGAGTTTTGAATATTTGTTGCTAGCTCTTGTAAGTCAGTATTTTGCACTTTTTTATTGAGCATATTGGTGAATAATGACATGGCATTAAAAGGTTGCATGAGATCATGGCTAGCGGCAGCTAAAAATTTAGTTTTGCTGGTGTTGGCAGCCTCGGCTTCGGCTTTTGCTTGGCTAAGCTCGGTAGTGCGTTCTATCACTCTTTGTTCAAGGCTTTCATTGGCTTTTTTGAGTGCTTTTTCTGCGTTGATATGAGCGGTAATATCAGAAAATGTGCTAACAAAACCGCCACCGGGCATGGCTTGACCGCGAATTTCTAATACGATGCCACTGGGCATATTGCGTTGAAAATAATGATTGTTGCCTTGGCGCATATACGCTAATCGGCGTGCAATTAACGTCTCTTGAGTTTCGCTTTCTTTGCTATCTGCTATCAAGCCGCGTTCGACATTAAATTGAATAAGTTCGGCAATAGGCTTGCCTACAGCGACTAGCTCACTGGGGTAATCAAGTAGCTCTATGTAACGTTGATTCCATGCCACCAGACGCATGTCGACATCTACCATGCTGATGCCTTGTTCAATGTTTTCGACCCCCGCTTGGAGCAGTTCGCGATTAAATTGAAATAACTCGTTGGCTTCATCAACAATGTTAACGACATCTTCTAGAGGCATGGTTTGTTGTTTGCTGGCGGCTTTCATGACCATGCGGGTCGATGCTGAGCCTAAAACGCTGGCTAATTGTAACCGGGTATAGTTATAGAGTTTGTCGTTGGCGGCGCTATGTTTTCTGGTTTCAGGGTAATATTGCTTAAAGGTATTGGCGGCTTCGTTGTTCACAAAACGTTGTAATAGTTGATAGAGATCCTTATGGCTAAGCTCGTGCTCCAAGTTTTTTTGCTGTTTATTAATAAATAGCTCAGCTTGCAGCTTTTCACCGACGCTACGGCGACCAAAAAAAGAAATGCCGATAAAGCAGCAGGTATTGGCCAGCAAGCTAAATAATAAACCGTGACTGATATCATCTAAAAATGTGACACCAAATAACGCATAAGGTTTTAACCAAGAGAAACCAAATAACCCTGTTGTTAGCCATGTTGATTGCGGAAATAAACTTGGCAGCAATAGGGTGTATAACCAAATAATGCTGCCAACAACCAAGCCTGTGAGGGCGGCTTTACTGGTGGCATTGCGCCAGTAAAGGGCACCAATAACCAAGGGGGCTAATTGCGCGAGTAAAACAAAAGACAACAAACCAATACCCGCTAAGTGATTTTGCTCGGCAATGGCGCGCTCAAAAATAAAAGCCAGCAGTAATAACAGCGCAATGGCAATACGGCGTAAATTAAGCAGTAAACCAGAGAGTTGATTTTTTTGTTGCACCATAAAGCTTTTATGGCGCAGTAAAAGCGGGTTAATAATTTCAGTGGTTACCATGGTACTTAATACAACGGTGGCAATAATAACCATGCTAGTAGCCGCCGCTAAACCGCCAATAAATACTAGGCCGCCTAACCAAGCTTGTTGGAAAAACAATGGAATGGTGATCACATAAGTGTCAGCATTAACGCTGCCGCCAGGAAACAGGCTTTGCCCAGCGAGTGCGATAGGTAAAACAAATAAATTGATAAGAATAAGGTATAGAGGGTAGAGCCAACGGGCAGTTTTCAACTCTTTTTCGTGGTGATTCTCTATCATGATCATGTGGTATTGCTGGGGCAAAATGAAAATAGTGATCATGCCTAAAATAGCCTGAGAAATGGCAAAATAAGTACCATTACTTGACGGTGCAGACGGCTTGATATTCTCTGTTTGTATTAATAAATCACTGACGCCGTCGAAAACAAAAAAAGTCGCAAAAATACCCACAGCCGTTAAGGCAAATAATTTTACCACCGAGCTAAAAGCAATCGCTAATACTAAGCCTTGGTTTTGTTTATTAATAACAACTTGTCGAGCGCCAAATAAAATACTGAATATAATCAATACAATAGTTACAACAAAGGTGGTGCTGATGCCAGACTGGTATGAACCGGTAACAAGATCAAAACTAGTGCTGATGGCACGCAGTTGCAAGGCGATGTAAGGAATAGTACCTAGTAGCGCCACTAAAGTGACCGTGGCGGCAATGAGTGGCGATCTGTCATAGCGACAAGCAATGAAATCAGCGATAGAGGTTAGGTTTTGTTGTTTACTAATACGCAATATTCTTAGCAACATTGGCCAAGCCAATACAAAACAAAGAATTGAGCCTATATAAACAGGAGCAAGCCAAGCGCCTGTCGTAGCCGCTTGACCTACGGTGCCATAAAACGCCCAAGAGGTGCAACTTACCCCTAAAGATAAACTGTACACCCATGGGTGTTTTAACCATTTATTGTTGGTTTGCTTTTGTCCCCAGTAGGCAACGACAAATAGCAGCATCAAGTAAGCTATAGATAATAACGAAATAAGCCAAGTATCGAGAGAGAGCCAAACTAACAACGAGTATTCCTTTAAGTCATGAGATGTCGCTCGACAGGTCTATAAAAGCGCCGAACAGAGTTATTTAAGGGTGCTGGAAACAGCATATCACGAGTAAAAAATAAACACAGGGAACGAAGGTAGTACATCATTGTATGATTTAGTGCAGTAAGCTGATTAAAAGTAATAATTTATAACTGAATCAATAAGTATGAATTTAAATAAGATAAACAATAAGTACCTTATAGCGGCATTGGTTTTTATCAGCTACACCCTGTTTGCTATGGCTTGGGTTGGCGGTACCGCCAGTATGAATCAAATCATGTCCGCCATGAATATAGACAGTTTAGCGTCAGCTAGTTTTATCAGTGGCGCGGTGACATTAGCTAAAATAGTCGGCACTTTTATTGCCGCTTGGTTAGCGCTAAAGCTGGGTGTTAAAAAAGCGTTTTTTGTTTCGGGTTTATTAATTTCAGTAGGCTTATTAACGCCTTTGGCACCCAATTATGAACTATTACTCGTGAGCCGGTTTTTAATGGGGCTGGGCGGTGCTTTTATGATTGTTTATTTCAATCCTATTGTAATGGCTTGGTTCGCACCCGAAGAAAGGTCAACCATCAATGGTATTAATGCCGTCGCCTTTAATGTGGGTACCGGCATTATTTTATGGCAAATGGCGAATTTTAATGACCTAACCGGTAGCTGGCAAAATACCCTATTAATTTTTTCTTTCGCCAGTCTTGGGCTTAGTTTAGCTTGGTTGCTTAGCAAGGATAAAGAGCAGCACACTAAAGATGAGGGCGAAAATGCAGCACCAGCAGCAAATTATTCTTATTTGGATGGCTTAAAGGATAAGTTTAACTGGGTTTACGCGTTAACTTATTCGGGCATTCTAGCTTTCTATATTTGTTTGTTTACCTTTTACCCGCAAGCGGGCATTAGTCAAAGTGCCTTAGTAATAGGCTCTGGCATTGTTGGCACTTTGGCGGGAATTGTCTATAGTAAGAAAATTAATCAACGTGTGCCTGTTATCCGCTGGTCTGGTTTAGTTATTGTGTTCACTGTGTTCGGTTTATCTTTTAGTGATTCAACTTTAGTGCAAACATTGTCAGCTATGGCGTTAGGCTTTTTTATCTTTTTCCCGGTAACGGCATTGGTGACCATTCCTCATGAGCTACCTAAAATGACCGCACAAAAAGTGACAGTAGTGTTTAGTTTGTTTTACTCTATTAGTTATTTAGTGGCTACTATGGCGTTGTGGGCGTTTGGTAAGTTGGTTGATATGAATAATGGTGATTTCAGTACTGCTTTTATGCTGATCACTGTATTAAGTAGTACCTTTTTCTTAGGGAGTTTCTTTTTGCCTGAAACGGCTAAAGGGGCAACAACATTAACAAATAGAAAGGAATCATCATGCGAGGCATAATCTCTCCAAAACTTAGTGAATTTATTGAACAAGCTAACGCAGCTGCGGCGTTAGCAAAAGAAAGTGGCGTGCAGTTTACGCCAAGTTTAGTACGAGGAAATCTGGAAAAACTTAGCGTATTCATAGGTGAAGGGCCTGAATTAGCTTACGCACAAGAAAGTGCCTTTGTGACCACTACGCACAATATCCCCGTGAGAGTTTATAGCCCAGCACCCGATGAAGCTTTACCTGTGGTAGTGCATTATCATGGTGGTGGCGGTATGTGTGGCAATATTGCTTTGTACGATACTATCAGTCGAAAAATTGCCAAAGCGGGAAATTGTGTTGTTATTGCGGTGGAGTATAGACTGGCACCAGAATTCCCCTATCCAATGGGTATTGAAGACAGCCAGTTTGCGTTGCAGCATTATCAAGAGGTACTCAAGGAAGTAAATTATAGCCAACAATTAATTATTGCTGGTGACAGTGCTGGTAGCGCTATTTGCACTACGCTAGCCAGTGATAATATTGCTAGTAGTGTCAAAATCGATAAACAAATATTAGTTTATCCTAGTGTTGACTACACCCTGTCTTCTCCTTCGATGGCTGAAAATGGTAGTGGCTTTTTGTTAGAAACCAGCAAAGTTGAATGGTATTTCGAGCATTACTTCCAAGGCAATGATTTTCAAAGTACGCAAGCAAGAAAAGCGGCTTCACCCTTATTTATGCCTATGCATAATACTATGCCAGAAACGCTAATATTCAGTGCCGGCTGTGATCCTTTAAGGGATGAAGCTAGGGCCTATGGTGAGGCTTTAATATCAGCAGGCGTTAAGGTCGAGCACCACACTTTTGATGGCATGATCCACGCGTACATGCTGCTTGATAGTTTGGTTGCAGAAGAGTGTGAAAAAACCTATCAACTCATGGGTGAGTTTATTAATCGGTAGCTTATATTTTTCTGCGCTATTAAAAAGCTAATAACATTTTCATGTTGTTAGCTTTTTAATTCAGATAAACTTTTTGGTTTGGCTATAGTAATGATAGCTGTTTGATTAAAGATTTCTGGTCTGAAAAATCAGCGGTTTTAAATAATACTTTACCATTTTTTACAATCACTAAACTTGGTAACTCTTTGACCGTGTATTGATGAAATAAATTATTGCTAGCGTCGATAGCAATAGGATGTTTTATCTGATATTTCTTAACATAACGGCTTAGCTCTGCTTCGCCAGTCCATAATCTAGAGATGATCCCTTGCCAGGCAATATTTTTAAATTGCTGAGCGAATTGGTTAACCGACTGTTGAGCGGCGATACATTGTTGTGACACGGCCGAGCGAGTGTCTTTAAGATACCAGTCACACCAAGTCGCGGTAAAAAACAGTGCATGAGGTTTATTATCATTAAGGTTAAGGGTGAGCACCTCCGCCGTTTCTGTAATGGCATCGTCGGCCAGTAAATCGAGTGGCTTTTCCCTACTAATAAGAGCAATTTTGTTATCGAGGACTGAGTCGTCTTCATGGCCGAGATGAACTAAGTTCATTTGTTTATCGAATAGTAGATGATAGGGAGTGCCAAGTAATCTAAAGGCCTGCGCCAAATCTCCGCTACTATCAATAGCCATTGGCATTGATAAATTAAATTCATTTTGTATTTTACGCACGGCAGCTAAGTCGTCATTGATGCCTAAGTTAATCGCTATCACCATTAAGTCGTCGCCGTACTGCTGAGTAATTTGTTCAAAGTGGGGCATTTGCTCACGACACGGTTCGCACCACGTAGCCCAAAATTTTAAATAGACTGGTTTATGTCTCTGATATTGTTTCAGCGTCACAATCTCTCCCGACGTTAGGGTAATTGGCATATTTAATAACCGCTCTGGTAAATTAGAGGCTTTTGCTAGAGATAAGGGCGTTGCAAGTAGCGTAGTAACAACGGCTATTAGCAATATTTTTAAGATTGGCATGGTAGATCCTTTGGTTTTAAATAAAATTTTTATGCAAGCTTTGGCGATTAGCAGCGTAGATAGGCTCACTTTACGCTAAATAATCAGTGTCATAAGTGCGGATATTGCTTTACATTAATGAATAAGATTCACTAATGTGAGTAATTATGGACAAGTTTAGAACTATCGCGTTGTTTATGTCGACGATAGCAACAGGTAGCTTTGCGGCCACTGCCAAAAAACACGCGACCGATCCATCGACAGTGAGCAAAGCCATTAAAAGGCTGGAAGCTCAAATTGGCATGCAATTATTTTATCGTTCTACCCGCAAGCTCAGCTTAACTTCTGCGGGACAGAAGTATGCCATCTATCACCAACTTGAGTCGCTTGAAGACGAACTAAAATCAGTGAACGACAGCCATAGTGGTTCACTAAAAATCAATGTTCCGGTGTCATACGGCCGTATGTATGTGTTACAGATGTTGTGCCAATTCAAAAAATCTTACCTAGATATCAGTTTAGAGGTCAGTTTTAACGATGAATATGTTGATATGATCAGTGATGCCGTTGATGTCTCAATACGAAGCGGCACCTTGACCGATAGTCGTTTAGTCGCACAAAAATTAACTCCAATGGAGTTTGTGCTGTGCGCTGGTAGTGCGCTAGCAGCATCAACGGATATTAATATTACTAATGAGCGTTTAACAACGCTGCCGTGGATCTTATTTCGCTTTAAGCAGTCAGGTAAAACCATGCCGATAAATTTCTCTTATCAAGGTCGTCACATTATGGTTGAGCCAGAAAATTTTACTATTGTCGATGATGGGGAAGCGATGGCTGAAATGTGTGCCGCAGGGTTGGGACTGACCCTGATGCCTCATTTTACCGCCAAGAAACTGGTCACTGAAGGCAAGGTTAAGGTGCTGGCAAAGATTGACGATTTTCCAAATTCAGGGGTGTTTATTGTCTATCCAAAACGGGAGTATTTACCCAAACGTACCCAAATTTTTATCGAATTTGTTAAACGTTATCTCGAACAAATAGGGGAGTCGCCATCTAATACTTGGCTTAAGGGGTTATAGCGATGATATTTCAAGATGCAGGATTCAACTGGAATGAGCAACGCTTTTGGGCCATTTGAAAACGAAGGGGCTGAATGACCACACTTCTTTATGCTAGCCCAAAAGAATTGATACTATTTTTAGTCGCTCAAACTCGAGCTGGCACTCGTTTTTATATGAAATTATTATCAATCAATTCTCAGCGCATTGATTACAAGAATTTTTTTTACATAATTTAAAGTTAAGTAAATGAGCTGAGGCTAAGAGTATGCTACTTAAGACAGTTGCGATTAGTTCACCTACTTCGCCTAATACATCATGTCCCCATATCGCGGTAAATGAGAGTGTTCCTAATCCTAATGTTATTCTAATCATTACTTTTATATCTTTATGTTTCTTACATCCTAAAAAGCCAGCTAATAAGCTGGCTGGTATTATGATCAAAACTAGAAATTGGTGAAATAAATGCTCGTTTACGTAAACTAATTGTAGGCTTGGTGATAGAAGCAATATTAAAGGCATAGCAGCACAATGCATTGCGCATAATATAGATATTCCCATAGAGGTGCGGTCAAAAAATAGTTGTATTTTGGTGTTCATTCATAGTTCCGATAGTTTTTTTTGTTATACTATCACACTTGTTATATTATCACATTTTTAAAGTGTGATAATATAACAAAATCAACCATTAAATACTCTTCTCTAAGTCTTGCGGTATTAGCTGCACTTTTAGTCTCTTGTGTTAACGCAGATGACTATGATCATATCGAAGTTACCGCTGCTAGAATTCAAGTAAAAGTGAATGAAATTCCAGCGCCTATTACAGTTATTAATTCCTATCATGTTACTGATATCGCTCATTTATGAGTTGCCATTTTTTCGCCACATTTCATCATAATTTGAACATTGCTCCAATAATATTTATGGGTATACTACTTCC
>Ga0209826_1002853_pt1 | contig 11138 bp, 10 predicted proteins | sample GOMGulsemesocosm_5_FD_184637 | JGI IMG/M metagenome (GOLD analysis project Ga0209826, IMG submission 184637) | Methane-oxidizing microbial communities from mesocosms in the Gulf of Mexico - GOM15C Gulf of Mexico (SPAdes) (version 2) | ecosystem: Environmental > Aquatic > Marine > Cold seeps...
GCTTCAGCTTGTTCTGCTTCGAGTCTGGCCGCTCCAGCTTGTTCTGCTTCGAGTCTGGCCGCTTCAGCTTGTTCTGCTTCGAGTCTGGCCGCTTCAGCTTGTTCTGCTTCGAGTCTGGCCGCTTCAGCTTGTTCTGCTTCGAGTCTTTCTGCGATAGAAACACGTTCTTGCCATGTGTTGCTTTCAACTTCTGGCGCTTTAAATTGAAGAAGTTTATTGTTGTCTACAGAAAGACTGTTTTCTTCAGAATCAGCACCTGTATCTAATGTCGACAAGAGCCCTTCAAAATAGCTATCCATTGCCTCTTCTTGATCCAGAATAGCACTGCCTGTTTTGTCACCCATTGTGAGATACCAACGATAATTTTGCTTTTTCACCCCAAAGAACGCCTAGCAACTTGTTGTACGCAATAACTGCCTTAGACTTTGGGGTTAAAATGGGTGCTGGTATACCCAGCCGACTTGCTTCTCGCAGTTGTGTGTCAATTGAAATATAACCACGCCACAATCTGCCTTTATACCTGTTTCTTAAAGAGTTTAAGCTTGTAATGGATGCCCGCGTACGTTTATCGAACATTGTTGGGATAATGGTGTATTCAAGCGGTGCATGACGTGTTTTCTGTATCATTTTTAATGTTTTCATCATACGCTCTAAACCCTTAAGCGCTAAAAACTCTGTTTGGACTGGCACAATCAAGTGGTTGCATGCAGCCAGTGCATTAATCATTAACACGCCGAGCATAGGTGGACTATCAATCAGCACAACATCATACGATGACTCTAGCTCTTTCAATGCTTGGCTAAGTACTAAACCCAAGCCTTTAAACTTACTGGCTTGACGGTCTAACGTTGCTAATGCAACTGATGCTGGCAATATGTCCAAACCAACGAACGATGTATTTTGTATATACTTAAGTGGCGCTGGTTTTTTTTGTTCAGAACTATCCTTAAACAGGTTATACGCACTTTTTTGAATTGTATCTGGGTCTAAGCGAAAATAGCTTGTTAATGAACCTTGCGGGTCCAAGTCCACGCATAGCACACGCTTACCTTCTTTCGATAATAAACCCGCAAGCGTTACAACGGTTGTTGTTTTACCAACCCCGCCTTTTTGATTTGATATTGTCCAGATTCTCATTAGTTTAAAAATTCATTAAATCGACTATTTTTAGCTTTCTCAAGTTTTTTAGTTTTTTCCGCTACTAAATCCGCCTCACTATCAACTACTGTGATCTCCGGTATTTCTGCGGTTGCTTCTTCTATAGCATTTGACGTTTCTACAACGCTTAAATCTACTACTGTGTCGGGAGCCTCTATAACGTTTGCTTCCTCTACTTCGTCTGACACCTCTATAATGCTTGAGCCTTCTATAGCTTCTTGCAGTTCAACAGCGGTTTCTTCAATAATAACGTTCCTTTCATTTACTTTATCGGCAGGTTCCCGTTTTTCTGTAAAGCGAGAAATAGCATTTGATTGAATAACGATAACAACTCGCCTATTTCGCTCACGGCCCTCAGGTGTTTCATTAGGCTCAACGGGGTGTTGCTCACCATAACCAACCGCAGCTAGGCGGTCTGCCTCTATACCGTATTTGGTAAACAAATGAACCACGCTTGCTGCTCGCGCACCAGACAGTTCCCAGTTAGACGGATACTCAAACGAGTTAATAGGAACATTATCCGTAAAACCCTCCACTTGAATTGAGTTATTTAACCTTCGGATGGGTTTAGCAACTTTCCATAATACACGTAAAGCCTCATCTGAAAGAGAGGCATTACCACTACCAAATAGCATATTACTGTTTAGCTCTACTTCAACCCATAGGTCCGTTCTTTCAACAGAAACCAAGTCTTGATCTATAAGCGGCGCCAGAGCATCCTCAAGGCTTCGACCCAACTGCTTTAAAGCCTGCGCTTCACTTACTTGCTGATCACTTTGTTCGCCGTTATCTACAATCTCAGCTGATTGTTCAGGAGTCGATTCGGAAAACAAGTCTGGAATAACCTTGCTCCCACTATTCTCCATCTTCATAAGGCGTTCAACAAACTCTCTATTCTCAAGCAACTCACCAATTTCTATAGCATTCATTGTTTTAGGTTGCCCTTTAAAGGCACCATCTAATGTGCTAGATAAAATACGGTACTTACCTTCATTAACCGATGAAACAGAATACATAACTACAAAGAAGGCAAATAAAAGTGTAATGAAATCAGCATACGACACGAGCCAGCGCTCGTGGTTTTCATGCTCTTCTACTCGCTTCCTTCGCCGTGCCATTCTTTACAAATAACCTTGTAATTTAATTTCAACATTACGAGGATTCTCTCCCTCTGCGATAGCCGCAATGCCTTCGATCATCATTTCCCGCAATTGCGAGTGCGCGAGAATCAACATTTTAAGTTTCGCGGATATTGGAATAAACAAAAGGTTAGCTAAACCAACACCGTATATTGTCGCCACAAATGCTGTTGCTATACCCGCACCTAATTTACTGGGATCTGACAAATTCTGCATCACGTGTATTAGCCCCATCACCGCGCCTATAATACCAATAGTAGGTGAATATCCGCCCATTGCTTCATACACTTTCGCGCTTTGAAGCTGTCTTCCTTCAACCGCTTCAAGCTCTAGCATTAAAATATCTCGGATAACTTCTGGCTCGCCACCGTCGACTAATAACTGCAAGCCTTTCTTCGCAAACTCATCTTTCTCATCATCAACAATCATCTCAAGCCCAAGCAAACCTTCTCGCCTTGCAATCTCACTCCACTCAATAATTTTGTCTATATTTTGTTTTACTTTCAGGTTCGGTGGAAACAACATCCAAGCTAAAAGCTTAAGCGAACCAAAATAGATTTTAGCCGGTGATTGCAATAAAGCCGCCCCAAAAGTGCCACCAATAACTATTAGTGCGGCAGGGCCATTAATAAGCGCATCTAAATGCCCCCCTTCCATTACGTTCCCGCCTAAAATAGCACCGAAACCTATGACAACACCTAATATAGTTAGTATATCCATACTATATTCTCCCTAACTCAAAACGCATATCATCCAGTGACAATATACGGTCAACTATTCCCGTTTCAATAGCCGCCTTAGGCATACCAAACGCTGCACAATTCTCTTCTTCTTGAGCCCATATTTCAGCCCCTTTTTTCTTTAGTTCTTTTACGCCTAACATCCCATCGTTACCAATTCCTGTTAAAACCAGACCCAGAACTTTTAAATTCATCAAGCGACTTACCGACTGAAACAATGTATCTACCGAGGGGCAAAAACCTTTATCTGACGAGCAATCTTTATAAGAAACAGCTAGGGCCCCACCTAAAGAAACCACTTCTAGGCTCTGATTGCCCGGGGCAACAAGGACCCTACCGGACTTTAGAGCATCGCCATTGTTGGCTCTAAAAAATTCAAGAGAACAGTCACGATTCAATTGCTTAACAAAATTAGACATGAAGTTTTCTGGCATGTGCTGAATGATAATAATTGGGCATTTAAAGCTAGCCGGTAAACTCGATAATATTGCTGTTAATGCTTCAGAGCCTCCTGTAGAGGCACCAATAAGAATAAGATCAAAATTACTTTTTTGGTATTCATTATTAACCATTTCAAATATTACTTCCTACTCGTCTTTCTTGGTTATTATGAATATAAATACATTATCCGTAACGGCTGAGCATTCCAGGTATATCGAGAATAATTGCTATCCCTCCATCACCTGTAATAGTTGCACCGGCAAGCCCTTCAACCTTTGTTAATAAAGCACCTAACGGCTTAATAACCACCTCTTCTTGGCCCAGCAATTGATCAACAACAAAACCTACATGTTGATGCCCAACACTGACAACAATCACGTGTTTATTGGTATTCGCATTTTCGTCTTTAATATAACCGGGGATAAGCCACTCATTTAGATAGAACAAAGGCATTGCCTTATCCCTAACCATAATGACAAGTTTTCCATTGATTAAACTTGTCTTTGAAAAATCAAAGTCAATGATCTCAACCACGCTAGAAAGCGGCAGAGCAAATGTTTGCTCAGAAAGCTTAACCATCAATGTCGACATAATAGCTAACGTTAAAGGTAACTTAATAACTACCTTACTGCCCTTGCCATATTCTGACTCAATATGAACTGAACCATTCATACCAATGATACGTGTTTTAACAACATCCATACCAACACCACGACCAGAAACATCTGATATTTCAGTCTTAGTAGAGAAGCCCGCAGCAAAAATCAAATTGTAACATTCAACATCCGTTAACCTGGATGCCGCCTCTTCATCCATCATTCCTTTGTTTACAGCCGCGTTTCGTAAAACATCCGCATCCATTCCTTTACCGTCATCTTCAATCGTTAGAAGAATATGATCTCCTTCTTGGAATGCGCTCAATACGACTAAGCCTTCTTCAGGCTTGCCTGCAGCACTTCTCTCTGCAGGTAGTTCAATACCATGGTCGACCGAATTTCTAACCAAATGAACAAGTGGGTCAGATAAAGCTTCTACTAGGTTTTTATCTAAATCTGTTTCTTCACCAACCAACTCAAGTGCAATCTTTTTCTTAAGCGTTCTCGCCAAATCACGAACCACTCGAGGGAAACGACCAAATACTTTCTTAATTGGCTGCATTCGCGTTTTCATAACTGCTACTTGTAAATCAGCTGTGACGATATCTAAGTTCGATATCGCTTTTGCCATTTCATCATCTTCATGATTAGAGCGTAGTTTTGACAACCTGTTCCTAACTAGAACAAGCTCGCCAACCATATTCATAATATCGTCAAGGCGTTTAGTATCTACCCTAACTGTAGTTTCAGCCGGTGCTTTCGGCTTTGCTTTTTTAACGTCTGTTTTTTTAGGTTCTACTTTGGGCGGCACTGGAGCTTTTTCAACAACCGGTGCTACATCTACAGCTGGTGGAGGTGGCGTTACACTCCCGGCTGCAACTCCGCCAGGACCTTTTCCTTTGCCATGCATCTCATCTAAGAGCTGATCAAATTCTGATTCAGTAATATCCCCGCTCGCCGGTGCTGTTACAGCTGGTTCTACAACAACTTTTTCAGCCGATGGCCCGCTGCCTTTCCCGTGTAGCTCATCCAGTAACTTTTCAAACTCTTCTTCGGTAATATCATCTGAAGAAGCAACAGCTGGAGTAACTGTTGCCGTTACAGCATCGGGTGCTTTCCCTTTACCATGCAGTTCATCAAGTAATGACTCAAACTCTTCTTCGGTAATATCATCCGATGGCGAAGGAATAGAAACTGTTGACTCAGACGCTGATGCTGATTTCAACATCGCGGCAAATTCTTGCTGAACTTCATCAGTCACAGCACCACTAGCTGACTCTGTAGAAGAATTATCTACTACAGGAGTTTCTACTACTGCTTTAGGGGCCTCAGCAACCACTTCGGCTGCGATACCTGGCGGCAATTTGAATGCTGCAATTTCAGCAAGAAGCGAGGCTTCCGCTGCTTCTGGTTCTTCCCCGCCACGAATGGATTCGAACATATCATTAACAACATCTAGTGCCCGTAAAATAACATCCATTAATACGGCATCGGCTATTCGCTCACCCTTCCTTAAAATATCGAAAACATCTTCAGAAATATGGCAGACTCCAACAATCGCATCCAGTGCTAAAAACCCTGCACCGCCTTTAATTGTATGGAAACCTCTAAATATTGAATTAAGTAACTCCGCATCTTCTGGCGCTTGCTCTAGCTCGACCAACTGTTCACTCAGCAGTTCAAGAATCTCATTCGCCTCGACTAAAAAGTCTTGTAGTATTTCGTCTTCTAAATCAATAGCCATAATTTATGTTCTCTAGAAACCTAAGCTGGATAACAAGTCGTCTACTTCATCTTGGCTGTTAACAGCCCCTTCAACAACAACGCCGGGCACTGCAGGCCCTTCTAATTTGCCTTTCTCTTGCTTTTTTTCTGTACCTGCCGACTCTTGCGAACCAGCAATGCGTACTAAATCAACCAAACTCTCTTCAACATTTTGTACTAAAGCAATAACCTTCGTAATGATTTGCCCTGTTAAATCTTGGAAACTTTGAGCCAATACAATTTCGTTCGCCTTTTTATGCACAAAGGCAGTGTTCTTACATGACATATCAAGAAATTCAGTTATTTCAGCAGACATCTTTTTAAATTCAGCCAACGACAACTCTCGACTCATAAATTTTTGCCATTTTGCCGATAATTCATCAGACTTTTTCTTCATTTCCGCGGTAACAGGTAACACTTCATCAATAGCATTTAGTGTTGTATTCGCCGCTTCATTCGTCATTTCAATAACATAATTCAAACGCTCTTTGGCGTCAGGAATCTCTTTATCTGTTAGGTCTGATAGCTGATCATCTAACGCAAAGGAGGACAAGCTGTCATGTAACTGTCGTGTTAAGTGGCCTACTTCTTCAAATAGCCCCTTCTCACGATAAACCGTCATTGACGTTAGTAATTCATCTGTTCCCGCATCATCACCATTTTCAATACTTTCAATCAGTTGATGTGCTTTTTCAAGCAGTTCTTGTTTCGCACGTTCATCCTGCATAAAGCCTCCTTATCCAGCACTACGTGCGAAAATTTTATCTATTTTTTCTTTTAACGTAGCTGCCGTAAAAGGCTTAATAATATACCCGTTAACACCAGCTTGCGCCGCTTCTATAATCTGCTCTCTTTTTGACTCTGCAGTGACTAAGAGCACTGGCATTTTCGCTGTTGCTGGGTTTGCTCTAACTTCTTTTAATAGATCAATACCTGTCATTCCAGGCATATTCCAATCAGTCACCAAAAAGTCATAATGCCCTGCTTTAAGCTTTGGCCACGCTGTCAGCCCATCATCCGCTTCATCAAGGTTAGTGAAACCTAGCTCACGTAATAAGTTTTTCACTATTCGTCTCATGGTAGAAAAATCATCTACCACTAGAATCTTCATATTTTTATCCAATTTGGATTACTCCTTCTATTTAACTGCTATATGTAAGTTATCGACCATCTTTACATTAAGTTTAGTTAAGAATTTGTAAAATACTTGCTTGGTATAACTTTTTATTTTGAGGGCTGGTAATTCAGCAGGCGAGATTTTAAGCGTAGCATCGCTTGGTTGTTGATTTGGCAAGCGCGTGACTCACTTACACCGAGGATCTTGCCAATTTCTTTAAGGTTCAACTCATTATCGTAATACAGGGAAACCACCATTTGTTCTCTTTCTGGCAAGCTAGAAATAGCGTCGATTAATGCCGTCCTAAACGCATCCTCACTGATGTTTTCTAAAACGTTTTCAGACGAAGCCTTATCATTTTCTGTATCCATTTCATCCGTGCTAAATAAACGGCAACACGTACTGTCTTGTAAAATTTTATGATATTCGGCCATTGTAACGTTCAGCTCTTTCGCGATTTCTGTATCACGAGCATCACGCCCTGTCCGTTGTTCAACTTCTTGCATGACTCTTGTGATATCTCTAGCTTTTCTATGCACCGATCTTGGCGTCCAATCTGTGCGCCTAACATCATCCAGCATTGCGCCGCGTATGCGTATACCGGCATAGGTAGAAAAGCTCGCGCCATGCTTATCACTAAAGTTATTGGAGGCTTCTAATAAGCCCAGCATGCCTGACTGAATAAGATCTTCAACAAGTACGGTTTCGGGCAACCTAGCCAATAAGTGATAGGCAATTCGTTTAACGAGGGGCGCGTGCTCAGTAACCAGCTCTCCTGCTGTCTTAGCTTGAAGATTGGTGTACATTGCAATACCGTTCACCCCGTTGACTCCCCTTGAATAAGGCGCTCAACAAAGAACTCTAAATAGCCGCCTGCCCCACGTTGCACAGGCCAACCATCAATACGTTTAGCAATGTTCTTTATCGCTGTAGCAGCAGGGCTGTTTGGTGCTGACTCAACCACTGCTTGCTGCTTTTGAACTGATTTCCGTAAACTTTTATCGAAAGGGACAGCGCCCGTAAAGTACAAAGCAACATCAAGATATTGATCTGTAACTTTACATAGTTTTTGATACAGGACCTTGCCATGATTAAGCGTCTCAACCATATTCGTAATGATATGAAAGCGGCTTAAACCATGGTCACGGTTTAATAATTTAATAAGCGCATAAGCATCGGTAAGAGATGTCGGCTCATCGCATACAACAATCAACACTTCTTGACACGCACGAGCAAAATTAATCACGCCGCCATGAATACCAGCAGCGGTATCAACCAACAACATATCAATATCGTGTCCAAACTCACCAAAGGCGTTAATGATTCCAGCCTGCTCCATAGTGCCTATTTCAGCCATATGCTGAACGCCGGATGACGCAGGTATAACCTTCAAACCATGAGGCCCTTCAACCACAATATCATCTAAGGTCTTTTCACCACTTAGAACATGCGTTAAATTATATTCAGGATGTAAACCCAATAAAATATCGACATTCGCCAAGCCCATGTCAGCATCGAGCAAAGCGACCTTATGCCCTAGTTTACAAAATGAAACGCCTAGGTTCACAGATAGGTTGGTTTTACCCACCCCGCCTTTGCCACTGGCAATAGCGATAACTCTAACTGGCTTTTTATTTGTCATTCGTTTAATGCCTGCAGCTTGATCCACGCCTTCTTTAAACATGCGCATGGCGTGGTGACTCATTCAATAAAACCGACAATGCAATATCTTCTTCATCCGCTAACAGCATCTCTGGTTCAACAAAATTAGAAAGCAACTCCTCTGCTGAAGGGTGATGTAAGTCTTCAGGGACTCGCTGACCATCGGTTACAAACACCAACGGCATTTGTTGCTCAATAATGGCTGATAGCGCACTACCAGGGCAATCAACTTCATCCAGTTTACTTAAAATACATCCTACTGGCGCTGCATCTTCAAATGTTTTCAACACCTCTCGCATAGCACGAGACTCTGTTGTTGCCGACACCACTAAATAGTTATCAATACTAAACTGGTCATCTTGCAATAACTTGAATTGCTCCGTCATGCGAATATCTCGCTGACTCATGCCCGCTGTATCAATAAGCACTAAACGCTTATCAACAAAATCTGTCAGAGCTTCTTTAAAGTCTTCTTCTGTAGAAGCAACCCGCATTGGAACACCTAATATTCTTGCGAAATTACTTAACTGTTCATGCGCGCCAATACGAAAGTTATCCGTTGTAATCAACGCTAATTGTTCTGGGCCATGGCGCATTCTAAAACGCGCAGCAATTTTCGCAATGGTGGTGGTTTTGCCCACACCTGTAGGCCCTACTAATGCAATAACGCCACCCTCATCCAGAATCTTACTTTCCATAATAGGTAATGATTCCGCAGCTAGCTTTAAACAATTAAGCCAAGCCGTTTCAAGCTCTGTTTCTACAACAACAGATTCTGCCAATTTAACACTCAGTTTTTTGGAAAAACCTGTATCCAGTAAACGACGAATTACATCAATTCGCACCGGGTTTTGTTGCGTTTTATCTGCCCACGATAATTCATTAAGCTGCGTTCTAAATTCATGACGCATCATGTCTAGCTCACGCTTTACTGCTTTTATTGCAGGATCTTCAACCCACTCTGCTTTTTTCTTAACTGGCGTACGTTTTCTTTCTACCGGCTTTATAGTTTCTGCTCGTTTCGCTGGTCGTTTCTTCGCCGGAGAGTAATCCTCGCGATATGTTTGCTCAGTAGGTGTATTCCAATCGATCGATACACGGTCTTTCTTTAGCTCTTCATCCAAACGAGCATCAAATAACGCGTCTTTTTTATCTGCAGCATCTTTAATGGCTTGTTCGTCATAATCTCTCGCAGCGACTACTTCTACGCCGTCATCGACTCTATTATTCGACAAAATAACCGCATCAGACCCTAGTTCCTCTTTCACCAACCGAAGAGCTTCCCGCATATCTGGAGCAAAAAATCGTTTAATTTTCATCGTTTATAACCTCACCGCTTTTATCCGTTTTGACCGACACTACCAACAACACGCACTTGCCTGTCTTCTGGTATTTCGTTATAGGACAATACATTCAAATTTGTAATGGAGTGGCGAACAAAGCGCGCAAGCCAAGGGCGTAAAAATGCAGAAACTAAAAGCACTGCGCTTTTCCCTTCCATTTCTAGCTTTTGCGAGCTTTTTTGTAATGCACTTATCATACGTTCTGCCAATCCTGGTTCTAATCCTGCGCCACCATCTTCTGACGCTTGCAAGCTCTGTTGCAATAACCGTTCCAAATCCGGATCCAATGTAATAACAGATAATTCTTTGTCTAAGCCACTGATTTTCTGGACAATTGATCGTCCAAGCGCTATTCGAACAGCGGCTGTTAACGCGCCAGTATCTTGACTCGTGCGTCCATGTTCAATAAGTGTTTCTGCTATTGTCCGCATATCTCTGACAGGAACACTTTCCTGTAATAAGTTCTGCAGCACTTTTACAACGGCACCCAGGGAAATCGTATCGGGCACTAAGTCCTCAACCAACTTAGGTGCTGATTTTTTCAGGGTATCAAGCATTTGCTGCACTTCTTCATGCCCTAGCAATTCATGCGCATGTGTTTGTACAATTTGGCTTAAATGCGTCGCTACAACCGTACCAGGGTCAACAACGGTATAACCAATCGTTTGCGCTTGGTCTTTTTGCGAGCCATCAATCCAAATAGCCTCTAAGCCAAAAGCCGGGTCTTTAGTCGCAATGCCTTGAATATCTCCAAACACTTGGCCGGGGTTTATGGCTAATTCTTTATCGGGGTGAATTTCAATTTCACCAATATTCACACCCATCAGTGTTAAACGATAAACGTTTGGCGCTAAGTCTAAATTGTCACGAATATGCACAGCCGGAATAAGGAAACCCAACTCTTGCGAGAGTTTTTTACGTACACCTTTAATACGCGACATTAACTCACCACCCTGTGTTTTATCTACTAGGGGAATCAAGCGATACCCCACTTCAAGGCCAATCATATCAACCGGTGCAACATCATCCCACGATAGCTCTTTAGGCTCATCAGGCAAATCGGGCACATCCGTCTCAACCTCAACCGGTGCTAACTCAGCTATTTGTTGCTTGTTGTAAATTGAATATGCACTGTAGCCAAGTGCCGCAGCCAATGACAAAAACACAAAGTTTGGCAT
>Ga0209826_1002854_pt1 | contig 11133 bp, 7 predicted proteins | sample GOMGulsemesocosm_5_FD_184637 | JGI IMG/M metagenome (GOLD analysis project Ga0209826, IMG submission 184637) | Methane-oxidizing microbial communities from mesocosms in the Gulf of Mexico - GOM15C Gulf of Mexico (SPAdes) (version 2) | ecosystem: Environmental > Aquatic > Marine > Cold seeps...
AGACCACACCCATGTCTGAGAAGTATCCACAGGGGCGCACAATGCGGTATTCCAGCGAAGACTGCTTGAGCGCTTCGACCACCTTTTCATGGGCTTTGGTGATCGCCAGCTGCATGATGTTGTCAGCACCCTGCATCGATACATAGGTAAAGCGCTTTACACTGGAGCCTTCGCAGAGGTCAATTAAGTTTTTGTTGCATTGGTAGTCGACTTGTTCAAAGGTCAGTCCGTCACGTTGACGTGAAATACCCACGCAGGAAAATACCAGATCAATATCATCAAGCATGCCCTTAAGCGTTTCGGGTTTGCTGATCTCGCCAATAAACACGTCGTGCATATCATCCTTGCAGAGTCCAGGCGCCGTAAAGGGACCCGCTGCATACAGCCGCTCTTCGCTGCGAGTTAATACCCGTACGTGATAGCCCTGCGCCTTAAAGGCTTTGACGGCAAATTTCCCCAAATACCCTGTAGCGCCGGCGACTAAGACTCTTTTCAAATTCTCATCAGGCATAAGTCAGTTCCTTAAACGGTTATCGGCTTGTTGTTATATTTTTCGTTAGCCTGTTCACCTATCACAGACGTCGTCACGGTTTCAGGTCGGATTCGGGTGGATAGCTGCATACATAGTAGTTAGCGTATTAACGTTGGAGCCACGAGAAAAGAACGAGTCAAATTCCCATCCCAATTTCCAGTTGATGCGAGGCCTGTAGGGACTTGGCCCATAGATTGTGTCGGGAGCTGACAATCTTGAGTTACATCGTTCACGTCTGGAACTAGTGATCGAGAGCCTTTCTATTTTTACACTCAATCCGATACTCGCAGGTGACGCAACGACGCATGCCGTTGCGCATGCTGTGATGCTCGCGGCGCAGCTTGGTGACTTCGCGTGATAACTCCGCCAGCTGCTGTTGCAGCTGATTAATGGTGCGTAAAGGTTGCAGGTAGCGGAGCATGGATTTCATGTGCGGTTTTCCGATACTATTTTTTAGGTTTAGCCAAGTGCCTAGTCAACCTGCCAGCTCATGCGTACGGTACATGAGGTTTCCGGCAGGTGTGGATCAAACTCCATTTTTAAGCCGCCGCTAGCACCGTGGAACAAATCTTCAAAGGCGCCCTTGCAAATAAGCAGGCAGCCCTCTTGCGGCAATGCGTCGGGGTTGGGCAGTGACGCGGCTTTGGCACAGGTGTGCCAGCCGCAGTCGGGTATTTCCATGATGGTCAGGCCGTTGTCTGGATCAAAGTGGGTAACCGATGCTGGGCCGGTTAACCAGTGTGCAGGGTTGAAGGTTTCAAACAAAAAAGTGCTCCAGCGACTCGGTTTCTTTGAGTCACTTGACGATGACTTTGCTTTCGTCTTCTTTGGTTTCTTGTCGGGCTTTTTATCGGACATGGAATTCATCATGTCGAGAAAATCAGCAGAGGTTTCCTTGGCAATGGCGACGTTGGTACCAACGACGATATCTTCGTACTGTTTTTGGCTGTAATGCTTTCTAATTTCTAGCAAGCTCCACTCGCACTCGCGGACAAAGTTGCCGTAGCGCTTACGCCATTTCTCACGCGGTGAATCCAGTAATTTTGTCTCTTCTCTGCGTGCGCGAATAGTTTGGTAGTCGCGATCAATCTGTTCTGGGTCAGCGCATAGACGCAAAATAGGCAGGTAGGTATGACTGATGACCAGCATGCCTTTTTTTACCAGCATGTTGTTTGACATCCACATATCGATCCACGCTTGGGGGCCCCAGTTGGCGCAAAAACCCGACTTTTTAATTGCCGGCACCCGGCCGCTACCTATATCACTGGCGATATTGTTGTCCATGCTTTGCTCGCTGCTCATTTTCAAGCCCCTGCTGTGTTGTTTTTATTATATTTATCTCTGAATCTTTATTGGTGCTGCTCGTTATTGTCGCCTCTCACTATTGTCGATAAGGCCTGTACTCATCTGGTTAAGCGTGGGGGCACGCGTTATGGAGAATAAAAAGGGTGAAAAAATAAACCCCGCGAAGAGCGGGGTTTATGGTGTTGCTTAGTGCTTAGTGCTTAATCTTTACTGGAAGTTTCGACGTAGCGTTAGGCCGTAGGTCGCGCGTTCTCCCACCACGCCGGCGTAGCCGCCAACGGTTGGGATGTCGATACCCATGATGTAGTACTTTTCATCCAGAACGTTCTTGCCCCACAGTGCGACTTCCCAGTCGCGGTTTTCATTGGCGAGGGTGAGGCGCAGGTTAACCAGATCTACTTTTTCATTGAAAAGATTCTGGTCCAAATCCTGATCCAGGTAGAAACTGTCCACGTAATTGTGCTCGGCACGGGCAATGATCAAAAGGTCATTGTTTAGGGAGCGTTCGTACTGGGCGTAAGAGCTGAAGGTTATCTCCGGCGCGTTATCGAGGGGCTGGCCTGCCAAGTCAACAACACAGGGCACGGTTGGATCGTTTTGGAACGAAAAGAATGTGTCGGGGGCAGTACACTGGCCGCCATCAAATTCTTTGTATTCAGCTTTGTTGTAACCAATGGCCGTACCTAGCGTCAGATTCGTGGTCGCCGCAAAGGTAAGGTCTATTTCAGAGCCGTAGCTTTGCAGTGATCCGGCGTTAGTAACCTTGGTGCTGGCGCCATCAAAAGCCTGGGCTTGGAAGTTATCGTAGTCGACGAAGTAGAAGGTACCGTTAAAGGTGATACGGCTGTCCATCAGTGTGCTTTTCCAGCCTAGCTCGTAGCTGAGTGCTTCTTCTTCATCAAACTCACCGGCTTTATCGTTGCCGCCGTTGATCAAGCTGGCATCAGTGAGAAGCACGCGACGCTGATCAAAACCGCCTGACTTAAAACCCTTGCTGACGCTGGCGTAGGTCATGAAGTCATCGTTCCAGAAGTAACGCAGGTTAAGGGCCGGCGATACATTGGTGTCGGTGCGAGACTGATCAAAGTCAACATCTGGTCCGGCAATCGGTGCAATATCCAGCGGCAGGGAGAACAAAAATGGGTTGTAGAGCGGGTGGCTTGATTCCCACGGTGTACGTAACGTGCGCTGTGTACCGGTGCGTTTCTTTTCTTCCTGGGTGATACGCAGGCCGAGGGTTGCGCTGAGCTTCTCGGTTGGGTTGTACACCAGCTGACCGAAAGCCGCGAAGCTGGTGGTCTCGTGGGTGTTCTGGTCGATGTTGATAGAGCTTTGTCCTAAGAACGACCCCAGTGCGATGCCGTTGACCTCTGTTGCGTTTTCGAGGATCAGCCGGTTCATGCCCAGGCTGCCCTGAGTTTCACTCTTCGAGTAGAACGCATAGAGGCCACCCTGGTAATCCCAGGTTTCGCCGCCGGGGGATGTGATGCGCAGCTCGGATGAATACTGTTCGACTTCGACGTTGGTGTTGGCCGGTGAGGCGGCATTGTAAGCGGAAAGGTCACTGTCATAGCTACTGGTGGCTGTGTAGGTGCGCCACGCGTTGATGAAGGTAATGCTGTCATCACTGGCCAGGTCAAAGTTCCACTCGGTGGAGATGCCGCCCACTTCTACTTTGTTGCTCAGTGGGTCGTTCAGCCAGTAGTTGTCTTCGTTAAACGGGTCGGCTGATGGTGGCGAACCAGCCGGTGATAAATCCTCCAGCGCTGTGATAGAAAGCCCGGCTTCTGTATAGGCCTTGTCAGTCAGTGGTGTGCCGACCTGACCCGGAGAGAAGCCATCGTAGTCAATAATGGCCAGGGCGCAGCAGTCGGTGTCTTCTTTGGTGTAGTCAAAGTTAACCAACAATTCGCTGCCTTCAAGGTTGAACAGGAAACGCGACTTAAGGCCCCACTTGTTGGCGTCGTTCAGACCTTCGCCGTTAAAGCTGTTGGTGTACTTGTGGTCGCCGTTGATGGCGAAACCACTGATGCGCGCTGCGTTGCCATTGTTGCCCATCGGCAGGTTAACCATGCCGCGCAATTCTTTCTGGTTGTCGCTGTTGTAGGTGAACTCAATGTTACCTTCACGCTCCTCAGAAGGCTGTGCGGTGAACACACTGATCGCACCAGCCGCGGTGTTCTTGCCGTAGAGGGTACCCTGCGGGCCGCGCAATACTTCGACCCGTGCAATGTCCACCAGATCGCTGACACTCATGCCTGCACGTCCCTGATAGACACCGTCGATAAAGATACCCACGCTCGGATCAATACCTATGTTGGAACCGGTAGAGCCAATACCACGTATACGAATAGAGGTGCTGCGTGAGTCCGGGCCTGACTGAATCTTTAGGCTTGGGGTGTACTGCTCTAGGGCATTAAAATCGGTTTCACCCGTGTCTCTAAAAAAGTCTTCGGTAAAGGCACTGACGGACATGGGCACTTCTTGCAGGTTCTGCACGCGTTTGTTGGCCGTGACAATAATCTCTTCCAGGCCAATGAATTTTTCCTCACTTTGTTGCGCTAATACATTGGGGGCGGCAAATGAATTAAGCAGTGCAAGACCTAACATCGGGGCAAGTTTTTGCATGGTTTGGGTACCGTTTTTTGTAATTATTGTGGGCCACACATTGAGGCCATACAAAGATACTAACAAAGACCAAGACAAAAACAAACAGTAATGATTGTTTCTTTACGTATTTCTTAGATCGATTTTTGAAAAGAAATCGATTCTGTTAGTGGGGGCGAGAATAAACCAAACTGTGTTTAAGGCGGGCGCAGGGTAGGTGCCATTAATGCTGGTATTGTATGACATGCCGATGGTGTATGCATGGGGCTATTTAAGGGCGCGCAGGGGGCTACCGCTGGCTCGCAGCAAGAGCGCTTGGTTTTTGTGGGGTTTGAGTTTTTCAAGCTGGGGGGGCTGGGTATTGCTGGTTGTTGCCACGCGGTGCGAGCCGTGTGACGATTACACGGCTCGATGTAAAGTGTGCTTAGCTTTTTGAGGAGTGTTGAGAAATGGCCGTGCTACCGGTATCGGTAAAGATTTCTTCCAGTCGATCGGCCAGGTAATCCATCAGGCGTTTTTGTCGAATGTCTTTATCTACGCCCCACTGGCCTACGGCCATGCCTTCCATCAGGCTTTTGCTGATATCCATGGCCATTAGGTAGAGGTCGCCGCGATCTTTCCACTCTTTGAACAATTCCTTGCTGGTCTCGTTGACGTGCTCTTCAAAGCGGATGGTGGAGGAATCTATGATCGTCTTGAGTTCGTTATCGGTGCGTCCAGCCACACACAGCTCATGGTAGGCCTTGAATAGGTCGTCGTTCAGGTAGGACCAGTAGGCATCAAGACCGGCGCGGCGTCGCTCTTTGCCTTCAAGGCTGGCGGGGATAAGCGATACCTTGTGGGTGTATTGCTTCAACAGCTTGTCGTGTAGAAACTCAACCGCTGCCTGAATTAATTCGGTCTTGGAGGGGAAGTGGTGCAGCATGGCCCCCCGGGAAACACCCGCAAAGTCAGCGACTTTGGCGGTGGTGACATTGGTGTAACCGAGTTTGATAAAACAATCGATGGCCGCCTCAAGGATGCGGTTGCGGGTCATGGCGCTTTTTTGCGATTGCCAGCTGACGCCCTTCTCTTTTGTGTCCTTGGCCGGTTTACTTGATTTTGTTTTCTCGGCGGTCATAGTGTTTTATCTTCCAAAAGAGGTCGGTTAAAAACAGGGTATACTGTTTAATACGGTCAGCACCAAGCCATTATAAACGAAAACGAAGTACATGACATAACTGATCATGGTTTCCGCTTTCATTAATGTGAGTCGACTTTGACATGGCAGTGCTAATGGGTTTTTACGGGATAAAAAAACCCCTGCATGCAGGGGTGAAGAGAGAGAATTTTTGCTCTGCTCAGTGGGGGCTTATTTGTTAACGCCACCCATGTTGAGGTATTTGATTTCCAGGTAGTCATCGATACCGTACTTGGAGCCTTCGCGGCCGGTACCGGATTCTTTGACACCGCCGAAGGGGGCTACCTCGGTTGAGATAACGCCTTCGTTGATACCAACTATGCCGTAGTCCAAACCTTCGGCAACGCGCCAAACACGGCCGATGTCCCGTGAGTAAAAATAAGCCGCCAAGCCAAAGGGCGTATCGTTACCGATACGGACGGCTTCTTCTTCGGTTTTGAACTTGAACAGCGGCGCGACTGGACCAAAGATTTCTTCGTTGTAGACATCCATTGTGTCATCACAGTCGACCAATACCGTCGGCTGGTAAAAGTTTTGACTCTCTTCAGTGGTGCCCTTACCGCCGACCAATACCTTCGCGCCGTTGCTGGTCGCTTGATCGACAATGGCGCTGACTTTCGTAAAGGCCGCGTCATTAATAAGTGGGCCGATGGTGACACCCGCGTCGGCGCCGTTGCCGACTTTTAATGTTTTAACGGCCGCGACCAGCTTTTCGGCGAAGGCGTCGAAAACCCCCTCTTGCACCAAGATTCGGTTGGCGCACACACAGGTCTGGCCAGCGTTACGGTATTTGGACGCCATGGCACCCACGACGGCTTCGTCGAGGTCGGCGTCATCAAAGACAATAAACGGCGCGTTGCCGCCCAGCTCCATTGAGGTTTTCTTCACGGTGCCAGCGCACTGTTCCATCAATACCTTGCCGATCTCGGTAGACCCGGTAAAGGTCAGCTTGCGAACAATTTTACTACTGGTCATTTCGCCGCCAATGTCGCGGGCTTTGTTGCCGGCCACCACGCTGAACACACCGGCGGGTACGCCCGCCTCTTCAGCCAGCTTAACCAGCGCTAATGCACACAGTGGGGTTTCAGTGGCTGGCTTGAGCACGATGGTGCAACCGGCCGCAAGCGCTGGAGCAACCTTGCGGGTGATCATGGCAATGGGGAAGTTCCAGGGCGTGATCGCAGCTACCACACCAATCGGTTGCTTTAGCGTGATGATGCGCTGGGTCGGGTTGTTCGATGCAATGGTGTCACCGTAAACGCGACGCCCCTCTTCGGCGAACCACTCAACAAAAGACGCGCCGTAGGCTACTTCGCCACTGGACTCGGCCAGAGGTTTACCCTGCTCGGCGGTCATTAACTGGGCCAGGTCGGCCTGGTTTTCCATGATCAATTGGAACCAGCGCTTTAAAACCGCCGAGCGCTCTTTGGCGACGACATTCTTCCAGCTCTGGAAGGCGACATCGGCCGCCTCAATGGCGCGGCGTGTTTCGGCAGCGCCCGCGTTGGGAATCTCGATGATTTTTTCTTTACTGGCTGGGTTGAAAACCGGCATGGTTGCGCCGTTATCAGCCGCTACCCACTCGCCATTAATATAAAGCTGTGAGCGTAAAAGTTCGGGGTTCGAAAGCGTTAGCATTGGCTACCTCTGGGTGTGTAAAAAGAGTCGTGTGATTTTTGATGTTCATTTTAAAATAATTTATCCGACAGTCTGGCGTCCGTGCCCGTGTGAATCAACCGGCCTTGCGTAATTTAACGGCGATGGCGCTCTGTTGCGCCATGCCGGAATATTTGGCTGGGTTGTCTGAATTATGGATGAGACGATTGGTGTTGGCGCCAATTTCGCGAACCTTATCGTCGTCGCCGCTGTCCGGTGCCGACCCCCAGCAGTGCGCCATGGACACCACGCCGCGTTTAATATCGGGGCTGCTTTTCGCCACCGCGGCAATCTCGCCGCGTTCGGAGGCGACGGTAATAATTTCGCCGTTTTCAATGTTCAGTGCTGCGAGATCATCTGGGTGAATGAAGGCCGGGTTGGTGGTTCCCTTAGACGCCAAGAAACTAAGCTCTGGGCCGGTCGAGTTGAAAACGTTCTTCATGCGGCGGCTAATCAGCAGAAAGGGGAACTCACCTTTCTGTGCAACGGATTTATCGGCGTCGCGTGTCGCGCCGGCGATTTCATCGGCAAGCCCCTCGGGAAACAAATCCAATAAACCTTTGGTTGCTGGGTCCGCAGGCTCAATGAGAACATCCGCCACATCGTAAACGTGACCGCCATCGCGGCTGTATATTTCTTCGAGAGGCACCCGTGAGCCGGTGGTCATCTTATCGAGGATACTGTACTTGCTGGGCATGTCGACCATGTCCAAGGCCTGTCCGCCGACTTCTAGCTCTAGCCCAAGGCGCTTGCCCAACTCCCAGAATAATTCCCACTCTTCAATCACATCCCCTTCGGCTTCAACCACGGCTTTGGTGTAGTGGCTGTAAGGTTTTTCGTACCAGATGTCGGTGAGTACCGTAAGATCGTCACGCTCCAAACACAGCTTGGAGCCGATGACGTAATCGGCCATCTTTGCTGTGTCAGACATCTTGTAATCAATGCACACCAACAGGTCTAGGTTATTCAGGGCCTTAAAAGCTTTCTCTTGCCCTGGCCAAGCCAGTAGCGGGTTGCCACCGACACAGATGAGCGCCTTAATCTGCCCTTCACCTTCCATCAAAATCTCATCGGCGCAGATGGCCGTTGGCATTTCTTTCAGTGGGCCGTTGGCGGTTAACACCGTCACCTCTCCAATGTCATCGGATACACGGCTGCGAATACCGGTGAGCCATTCAGGCTGCGGCGGTACTGCTTGTGCAAGACGAGGTGCCAGTGGCGACAGTACACCGGCGTTGGGCAGTTTTTCACCGGCGCGGTAATGGCGGCCACAAATTGCGTTGATGGTCTGTGTTAAGTGCTGAATTAAATTCGGGTAGGGGCCCATCTCAGGGCCGGTGCCGGTGGTGGCACAACCTTTAGGGCCGTCGGCAAACATGCGCGCCGCTTTGATGATGTCATCTCTGCTTATATCGGTACGCTCGGCCACATACTCCGGTGTAAAGTGACTGAGGTTGGCCTTAAAAATGTCGAGGTTTTCTATGTGCTCATTACAAAATTCGATGTCGTGCAGATTCTCATCGAGAATGATGTGAATCAAACCCGCGAGCAGTACTGCATCCTGACCGGGTTTCACTTGTAGGTGCAGGTCTGCCTTGGCCGCTACTTCAGATTTACGCGGATCAATACAAATAATTTTCAGGCCGCGCTTCTTGCCTTCACGCAGTGCATTGCTGGGGCTAAAGGAAGGGATGCCGCCAGGTATCGAGAAGTGCGATACCAATGTGTTGTTGCCGATGATCATGGCCACGTTTGAGTCTTGCCATGTATGCTGACCGCCAGCCCAAAACCCCATGCGTGCCTGACCAATGCCCACCTTTGCGGGTTGATCAATGGTGATACTTGTGTAGTAGGAAGGTGATTCCAGTGCCGTGTGCCAAGCCTTGGTGACAGGATGGCTGGCCGAGTTCTGGAACGATACCGTGCCGTTGTAGCTGGCAATGGCGCGCGCGCCGTATTTCTCTTTAATGGCCTTGAGCTTGTCCGCTATCTCGTCAAGCGCTTGGCTGCTGCTGATTTCGCTGCGGCTGCCATCGTCGTTCTTTTTTAATGAGGTGCGAATACGGGCTGCCAGATTGTGCTGCTCGGGCATCTGCCGGCCCTTGAGGCAGGTGTAGCCGCCAAAAATTTCGTTGTCGACATCTGGCTTTAATGATTTGACCTTGTTCTCTTCAACCGTAATTTCCATGGGGCAGTTGGCATGGCAAAAGCGACAGTAGGTTTTGATGATTTTTGCTGCTGATTCTGCCATACGGGTACGCCTTGGGTATTGTGTTAAAACTACTGTTCTATATCAGTGGTGCTGGTGTTGATACTGTTGGTGTGGCGCACTCGTTATGCTTGCGCCCAATCTTATTCGGTAAAGAAGTCGCCGCGTGGTTTGCCTTCTGGGTCGTACACGGGTTCTTCAAGGGCAATTTTAAATTTAGAAACCTGCGTGTCGAGCATCTCGTAGCTGCCCAGAATACCGAGCATCTGCGCGTAGTAGGGACCGGCAAGGTGGGCGCAGAGGTCCTCTGATGACGCCCAGTTCTCGTAGACGTAGATACGCGTCTCGGAGGTCGGGTCGGCAGACCAAACGTAGTGGATACAACCCTTCTGTGAGCGTGTCTCAGCCATGAGCGCGGTGGCGGCTTCGAGCGCTTGCCCGCGTTGATCTGCTCTGATATCTACGGTTCCGTTCACGAGTACGGTCATGGAGGGCTCCTGCCAGTAGAACTGGTGTTGAATTTATGGATGGCGAAATTTATTGCTGTTAGATGGCAAGTTAGCAAATTAACCATCATAAAACAATCAGGGTTGACTGCTTTTTTTGTGGCGGTTATATTCTTTTCCCATGACGCTGGCTGTTATCTAATAGGTTATGAACAGCTCCAGCTAGTAAGCTGTGAACGGATAGAGAATTACAAAGAGAAGGCAGAGTGGTTTATGAGTGAGTTAATCAATCGTCAGTATTATTTGGCATCGCGTCCCGTAGCGCAGCCCACACCTGCAGAGGTGCCCTTCCGCGATGTACCCGTGGGCGAGCCAGCTGAGGGCGAGGCGGTTATCCGCAATATGTACATCTCTCTTGATCCGGCCATTCGCGGCTGGATGGGTGAGGCGAACAACTATATCGAGCCTATCGCCATAGGTGACCCGATTCGCAGCTCGGTGATTGGCCGGGTGGTCAAGTCCAGCAGCGATTTGTTGGCCGTGGGGGATGTGGTGATGTCGCTTGGCGGCTGGGAGAACTACACCACCGGCCCTGCGGCGGGCATGAACAAGCTTGACGAACATTCCGGTGTGCCCTTGAGCAACTTCCTCAGTGTGTTGGGGCCAACGGGCCTGACCGCTTTGTTTGGTCTGCTCGAAGTCGGCAAGCCGAAAGCTGGCGAGACGGTGCTGGTCAGCGCCGCGGCCGGTGCGGTGGGTTCTATCGTCGGTCAGATTGCCAAGATGCAGGGCTGTCGTGTGGTCGGTATGGCCGGTTCGAACGACAAGTGCGCTTGGTTGACCGATGAGCTGGGTTTTGATGAGGCGATTAACTACAAGACCTGTGGTGATTATGAGGCCGCTATCGGCAAAGCCTGCCCAGAGGGTGTTGATGTTTACTTTGATAATGTCGGTGGCGAGATACTGGACGCAGCGCTCATGTGTCTGAATAAGTTTGCGCGGGTCACCGTCTGTGGTTGGATCTCGAGCTACAACGACGCCGACGCGCCAGGCCCTAAAAATCTTTGGCAGCTGGTGGCTGAAAGTGTCACGGTGCAGGGTTTTGCGGTTATTGATTATATGGATCGCTTCCCAGAGGGCGTGGGCCAGCTGGCCGAGTGGGTAATGGCCGGTAAGTTGCAGTTTAAAGAAGACATTG
>Ga0209826_1002855_pt1 | contig 11130 bp, 16 predicted proteins | sample GOMGulsemesocosm_5_FD_184637 | JGI IMG/M metagenome (GOLD analysis project Ga0209826, IMG submission 184637) | Methane-oxidizing microbial communities from mesocosms in the Gulf of Mexico - GOM15C Gulf of Mexico (SPAdes) (version 2) | ecosystem: Environmental > Aquatic > Marine > Cold seeps...
TACTATCCAATTTTCTGGCATTTGCTTCAAGGGATTCAATTCTATCTTGAAGATAAGTAAGATCTTCTGCATGTTCTGAAGCCTGCTTGGCTGCAATTTCCCCAAACTCAATGCCACCAATTTTAGTGATTTTAATTCCTAGCCTTTGCCAAGGTATCCAAATCAAGATTACCGCTGTTATTGAGAATAGGAATATTGAATTTAAGCCAAGGTTATTAGGTGATGCAGCATTTTTTGGATCATAGACATATTGTGTAGCTAGACAGATACAAACCACTATTAATATTAGTGCAATAAAGCTAATAACAATTTTTACCCAAGTGGGTATTTCAAATGGGTCTGAAGTAGCAGTTAATTCTTCTTCAGGCTCCTCGTAATTACTTTCTTGATGACTCATATATTTCTCTTTAGTCATATTAATAACTTTAACGCCCATTCTTTTCCCAAACATTGAGATTTGGATCCGTCATGTGTTCTGGTTTAATTTCTATACGCCGTAGAACTAACTTGTTAATTTCTTCCCTCAAACGAGTTCTTGCATATTTAAAAAAAATTGAAACAGGGTTCATTGGGTATTCCTTGAAAATAGAGTCGTATATATTTCTGCTTGGCTTTTTAGAGTCAAAAATTATACTACCTTCAAAAATGGATTTTTCAAGTAGATTGGAATATTCGTTATCCCGTTTTTTTGCAAATTCACGATCATCTATTAACTCAACATCAGACTTTGAAAAGTTACGAGTTAAACAGAATAGTTTAGATTCTTCTCGAACAGCTTCACAAATAGATTGAATAAATACCTTGCAGTCTTCTGACTGAGACTTCATAACATGGGCAGAGTTAAACTCAAGATTAGAATGAAATACAACATCTATATACCAAGAAAAAATTTTATCAATAAACTCTAATTGTTCATTGTACTCTGCATCAAAATCAATTTGATCATAGATAAACATTGCCAGTTGACCAGTATTAAGAATTTTAGAGTTTTCACTTTTATGTAGTCTTTGGTTTACTGAAATTAGCATTAAAATATGATCCAGCAACTCACCGTGTTGTCCTGGTTGTTTAAGACTGGTGGAATCATTTTTAGTAGATGTACCTAGCAATAAATAATCTAAAGAAATACTTTTTATTTCGGCAAACTCGCATATCTTTTCATAAGGAATTGTTCCTCTTTTTTTCCATGTACCTAGAACTTGAGGGGAAACACCAAGCTCAATAGCTATTTCAGTATTTTTTAGCTTGCCAGTTTGGCTGGAAATAATATCTAAAATTTGACCAATAGAATTCAAAACACAGTCTCGCTAATCAATTTGTTGACAAAATAATCATTATGATTATAATTAACACAACGATGATTAAGTAATCATTGTGATTTTACTTATAATTACATTTTGATGGTGTTTAACATGAATAGCAATCAATTATTACCTGGCCAAGAACTCTACAATCGTGTTCGAGCAGGCTTCATACTACAAAATACGACTCTTGGTGAATGGTGTCGTAAAAATGGTTTTCCTCCAACAAATGCAAAGGCTTGTTTGCACGGTACTTGGGGAGGCCCTAGAGGCATTAAAATGCGTGAACGTCTAGTTAAAGAATCCAACATTGAAAACCTCACTTTAAATGCTGCTTAACATGTATTTACGATTTCAGTTTAGAGGTTTTGTGGTGGAAAGAGTAGATGCACAATGCCGCTTTTTTTGGGCATTGAATTTTAGGTGGGTGGGTAATGGCTGCAAATAAGTGGAAAAGAAAACAGGCTCGGTCTCTTAAGCATGCTATGGAGCTGTGTCTGGAGCATGCCAAAGCAACAAAAAACTTAAGTGTTGAAAATGTTGCTGATCTGATGGGCTTAAGTAGTCGCTGGACTCTCTATAAATGGATGGAGAACTCTAGGATGCCGATTATTCTTGTTAGGTCATTTGAGTTTTGTACGGGTGCTGAATATGTTACGAGTTACCTTTGCCACTCGGCGTTTAAGTTGATGATAGATATGCCGACGGGGAAACGGGTTACTGATACTGATATTAACGCGGTACAGAGTACTTTTGTTGAATCCATGGCGGTTCTGATTAATTTTTATGCAGGTCATGTTGAGGCTGATGAAACTAAAGCTTCTTTAGCTGAAATTATGGAAAAACTGGCTTGGCACAGAGTTAATGTTGAAAAAGCACAGCAACCAGAATTTGAATTTGAGGTGAATGAGTAATGAAAAATTCGTCCAAATTAAATATTAAAGCCATAGCCATTTTACAACTGCTTTCTGGGTTGTCTTTGTCTGATCTGCTTAAGCTTTTAAGGCGGGTTATTAATCAGCTTTTAAAGAAGGTGGAATCAGGTGATGCATACCAAAAGCCTGTTTTTAAGATGAATAAGAATTTCTTGCCTCGTGGGCAAAAAATGAAAGTTGAGTTATTCCCAGAGCTTGAGGAATTTATTCATAGCCGTAAAGACTTCATGACAATACGTGATCTTCGAGAATTGTGTATTGACGAATTTGGAAAAGAACGTGTACCCAGTAAATCAGCAATAGGGCGTTATTTAATCAAAGTTAGAAAACAAATTGAACAGGAGCAAAGTAGCCATGAATGAAAATATTAATAATAGTGTTGCACGGGGGATTCATGTCTTGGAGTCTCTATTTGAAAATGGCTTTCAAGGTAAAACAGAAACTGAGGTTTCTAAAGATACAGGTATTCCGTTAACCACTGTTTTTAGAATTTTGAATACGCTAAAGGAAGAAAACTGGGTTGTTGAAATTCCAGTTAAAGGATCAAAGCTAAAACTATGGAAAATCAGTTTAGCCATTACGGAAATTTCTAAAGCTTATGAAGTTAACGCTTTAAAACAAGTGCAACAAATCAAATCTGAACATTTAAGAGTCATAGGAAAGGAACTTAAAGCATGAAAAAAGATATTACCCCAAAACAAAATACACAAAAAATCAAACAAGACCAGCAAGAAGCTGAATTACTTGATGAGCAATCAAAAAACCAAGAATTAATGAAAGCTTCTGAAAATGCTCAAATAGCAGGACAAGCAGAAAAGAGTGCTTTAGCTAATCAATTATTTGGGCGATTACAATTAGCTGGTGCAATGACAAAAATGCTAAATATAAGCACTTTGCTGGATCTTAAAAAGGTTAAAGAAGATAAGATTTACCTTAACTTTAAAGGAGTTACTGTTATTTCACCTTCAGGTGAAACGCTTAATGTCAGCACTTGGAAAGATTTTTGTTTGTCTCTTGGCTTATCTCGTCAGCATGTAGATGATCAATTAATAAATATAAGCACTTTTGGAGCAGAAGCATATGAAGCAATGAGATATGCAGGTATTGGTGTTCATACAATGCGAGGTATTAGAAAGCTACCAGAAAATGACATGACAATGGTTGTCAATGATGTTGAAGCAAATGTAGGTGATAAGGATGCCATTATTGAGTTGATAGAAGACATAACTATCAAGCATTCGAGGGAAAAAGAAGTTCTACAAAAACAGCTTGAAGAAGCTGAGGGTGAAAAAACTGGTAAAGATCAAGTTATACGTGAAAAACAGGAGCATATTACTAAGTTGAATAAAGAGCTAGATAAGTACTCAACCCCAAGCGATGAAGAGCAATTAAAGCAAAACTTGGAAAGTGCGGTTACCAATTGTGAATTATCTATTCGCCAACTGGGTAAGGCTATGAATGATATTTCTTATCATGTTGATGGTAGTAAGCAATTAAGAATGCAGCCTCTTAATCAATTTGAATTTTTACTTAGAGAATTAGTGGATGCAGGTGTTAAAAATCAACTGCATTTTGATGCAAACAAAGCTTTTGCGCCTTTGATGCGTATGCTTGAAGGGTTAGCAACTGATGAGATAAAAGAATGATAAGGGAATGTAGATATGAATCAACTTGAATTGGAAAAACAAGAATATCTTAATCGCCTTGCTCAACGCTGGTCTATCGCTAAGCATGGTAATAAAAACATCTTGATTACGGAAGGTTGTAATTATTTTGGATGCAAGAAAGATGTGCTTTATGGGTGGTTTAAGGAGCTGGGCTTTGATAGTGGACGAAAGACTAGAACTGACAGACGAAAAAGTAAAATTTCTAAAGAATCTGTTTTATTTATTGCAAACCTTTTGCACATTTCAAAAAGAGACAGTGGGAAAAGACTTGCTTCTACTAAGAGGTGCATAGAAGTTGCTCAAAATAATGGCAAGTTAGACGAATCCGTTTCTGTATCATATATGCTTAAATTGATGAAGCAGTATGGTGTTCACCCTGACCAAATTAGTCAGCCTGAACCTTATAGGTCTAAAAAAAGTAAACATCCCAATCATGTTTGGGAATTCGATGTTTCTCTTTGTGTTTTGTATTACATGAACGGAAAAACAAAGTTGAAGCATATGCCGAAAGAGGAGTTTTATAAAAACAAGCCTGAAAATTTTGAAAAGATAAAACAGGATCGTGTTTTACGCTATGTGGTTACTGATCATTGTAGCGGTACAATTTATGTACAGTATTTTATTGCTCCAGGTGAAAATTCAGCTACCTTGTTTGAATTTTTAATGGCTGCCTTTTCAAAACGTTCAGCGGCTGACCCTTTCCATGGTGTTCCATTCAATCTAGTCTGGGATGCTGGAACAGCCAACCAAAGCCATATGATTAAGCATTTATTAAAAAAGCTTGATGTAAACACTTTGACTCATATGCCTGGTAATCCAAGGGCTAAAGGTCAAGTTGAATGTGCTCATAATATTATTGAACGTGATTTTGAAGGGTTTCTTTATTTAAAACGTATTTCTAATGTTGAAGAGTTGAACGAAGAAGCTCATAAATGGATGCGTAAATATAATGCAGTAGAGAAACTTGATCGACATCAGCATGCACGGTATGAAGTATGGCAAACCATACGAGAGGAGCAATTAAGAATTGCACCTGATGTGGAAGTTTGTAAACGATTATTGCAACAAAGCAAACCTATTTTTAGAAAGATAAAAGGTGATTTAAGCATTGCCTTTGCCATTAAAGGCCGGGCATCTTTAAGTTATTGCTTAAGGAAAATTGCCAATTCTGTAGATATTAATGTGGGTGCTGAGGTTTCTGTTTATGAAAACCCTTTTAGATCACCTAATGTGAATGTTGAAGTGATTAATTCAGATGGTGAAATCATAACCTTTGAAATAGAACCTATAGAAAAAGACATATATGGATTTCCTGTGGATGCACCTGTTATTGGAGAGGAGTTTAAAAGTATTGCAAAAACTCCAATAGATAAGCAACGCGAACAAATGAATAAAGAGGCTTATGGCGTTGATACAGAGCGAGAGGTTAAAGCTGTTAGAAAACGGAAAGAGAAAATAGCCTTTGATGGGGAAATTGATCCTTATAAGCAAGCAGCTCATTTTAAAAGCCCAGATTATATGGCTCGTTCAGGCCGAGTCTTTACGGTTGAAAATACTCATTTACAAAGCATCCGTTTAAATTGGCCAGCAGTAGGTATGAGAATTAAAGAAAAGTATGGGCTGGATAAGGAAGCTATGAAGGTTATTGGTGATAACTTTAAACAACAGTTTCCTGAAGGTATTCCAGAAAATGAATTGGAAAATTATATGCAGGAGATTATCAGTGATCGTAAAGCAAGCACCAAAGCAGGTTAAAACCAAAATGGATACTGATCAAATGAGAAGCGTTTTAAGCGGTGTTTTTGAGGTTACTGCTACCAATATACAGAAAACAGTTTTTCCCATTTTTATAAAAGCTTGTAAAAGGGTTGTTTGTGTATTTAAAGCAGTAACAAAACAGAAAGATAATGCTGTTCAGCATTTTTTAACAAAAAGTCATTCCAAACAAGGGCGGCAACCCTTGCTTGGAATATTTGGATATTTCACTAAATCAACTTATCAATTAATTCAGGAGTAGAAATGTTATCACAAGAAACACTTAAACATTTTAAATTGTTCCGCAATCCCTTTTTGGATGATGTACGCAATACGAAAGATGTTTTCTTAAATAACAGTAGCCGTTTTATTTTGGCTGCTATGGGCGATGTTGCCAAGAATCAGGGTATTTTAGCTATTAGCGGTGAATCGGGGGCTGGTAAAACAGTTCTTCGTAAACTTTTTATGGAAGAGCTGAGAAAGGAAGAAGATATTGCCGTTATTATTCCGCGTATTTTTGATAAAAGTAAGATTAGTGCGGCTAGTTTATGTGATGCCATTGTGGCTGATGTGAGTAGTGAAAACCCTAAACGGTCAATGGAAGCAAAAGCCCGTCAAGTTGAACGGCTTTTACGAACAGCTACCCAAGGTGGTAGACGGCATGTGTTAATTATTGAAGAAGCCCATGATTTAACGGTGCCTATATTAAAGTACCTAAAACGGTTCTGGGAAATGGAGGATGGTTTTAACCGTTTGCTGGGTATTATCCTGATTGGACAAACTGAGTTAAAAGATAAGCTTGATGAAAAGTTGAATTATCAAATGCGTGAATTTATTCGTCGCTGTATTCAAGTAGAGCTTGCCCCTATTGATGAAAGTTTACATGACTACCTAAGCTTTAAGTTTAAGCGTGTGGGTGGCAATGTTGACAGTATTCTTGATAAAAATGTTATTCCTACTTTGGTTAAGAAGTTAGTGCGCCATGATCGGAGAATTGGTTCTCATAGTATTGCGCACCCTTTAGCTGTTAATAGTTTGTTGGCCAATGCTATGAATACGGCAATGGCATTAGGTGAAAATATGGTTTCTGCTGATTTGATTAAGGAGCTATAGCATGACTAAAATTAATACTTCATTATCCCAGGAGCAATTGATTATCCTACATGACAGTTTAGTGAATGATGGGGATTTTATTCCTACTTTGGAATCTATAGGGAGTCACTTAGAAATTATGCAATGTAATAGTAGGCAGTTATTAGAAAAAGATTCAGCTTATTATTCTGTGATTCAGGATTTAATGATTGATTTAGAAACCGCTCAAGAAGCCATTGTAGATGCATTAAAAGGTCTTAATGATCTTAACCAGGAGATTAAAAAATGAATATTAAAACCAGCCTAAGAAATGATACAACCGATGATCAAGGCACTATTGAAAGTTTTGGTCATGGTGCATTTGCTGGGGCTTTTAATTTGGGGCTTGTCTTAGGATCTTGTGACAAAGAAACTAAATGTTACCCAACGGATGAAGAAGGGTTGGATACTTTGAAAGGTTCATTAGCAGAAATGAGCTATAAGTGTTTTGCTGGACTTTCAGGTATTGGTGCTTTTGTTGGTGCTGCAAGGTTAGTTGAATTAGGGGAAGAAGATTTTGCAAATTTGGGTATTGCAATTACAAATATAGCTAATCTTGGGGTTGAGGCTCAAAGCCATATTGAAGGCATTGAAATGGATCTGGATCGTCGAAGAAAAGCTTTAATGACTGAACCCGAACCATTAACTGAAGAGGCTTAATTATGAGTGCTATTGCAATGAACTTAACCAATAAACAGTTGGCTTACCTGCATGTGCTAAAAAAGCAGAATAACTTATCTGATCCTGAGTATCATGATTTGTTGAGGCATGGGGCTAATGTTCAATCTGCAAAGGAACTGGACTCTGAAGGGTTGGATAAAGTACTGCAATTAATGGAGGACTTGGGTTATGAGGTTGTGCGTTTTGATCCTGCACCTGATTATGGTGATCGGCCTGGTATGGCAACCGCTAAACAAATTGGGTATTTGGATGGATTACGTCAGGAAATATTTGGTAAGGGTAATCCAGCCAAGTTTCAGCATTGGCTGGAGAAGCATTTTAATGTAACCCATTTAAGGTTTATTGATAGGTCAACAGCGAGTAAGGTTATTGAGGGATTAAAAGCTATGCAGAATAGCAAAAGAAATTACTTCAAATAGCTTTCTCCCCCATGCAACATGTTTTTATGTTGCATGGGTTTTTTCCTCGTTTTAAAAACACATCAACTGTTACTCTCTACCATTTCTTTACTGATATAAATAGAAACACCAGGGAATTTTTGCAGAAGGTGTTCGGCAATGTCTTTGGCTATCATTTTAGCCGTTTCTTCAGATAAACCAATATTGATAAATTCAACAGGCAGATAATCTTGGATTACTTCAATTGCTATCGCTGGTTTTGGTTTTTTTATATTTTTTGACTTTAAAATTGCATAAATACTTTGCGCACTTCGTTGGTATTTTATCGCTAATTCATTATGATTTTCTCCATTAAAATCAGCACGTATATTTTGCTTTTCCTCATGTATTTTTCTTTGATCGCAACAAGGAACATATAGCAGGCGGTTTTTAAAATTTATGTAAATACATTTGATCGTAGCATTTGCACAAGATTCAGCCTTTTTCTCTGAATAATCAGCTTTCAATACGGCTTCATTTGTGAATTTTTTTAACTCTATTACCACTGTATTACAGATTTTATTACTCATAAGGTCTCAGTGAATTAAGTTGAATTTGAGGCTGTATTAAAGGTGATTATTAAGCTTGTTATTTTTAAATTAGGTTAAAAGTAAGTTTGTGTTTAAAGGTGTTTAATAGATTCATCCTTGGTTGGTATTATAAAAATTCGTTCCTATTAGGTGGTTGAGTACTGACCAAGGATAACCACTTTATATATTGATTTTTTTATGATCAATTATTATCAAAAGGAACAACTCAAATGTTTAAAAAAATTGTAGAGTTGCAAGATAAATTACAGGCTGAGAAATTAAATCTTCTGGCTGAAGTTAAAGAATTGCAAACCTCTGCTGCTGATAATTTAGGACTAGAACCCTTTAATGAATATCAAGCAGCTACCCGAATTACGAACGCCAAATCTAATGACCATTTGGAAGGTACAAAAACTGCTAAAGAGATAATTAAGCAGGTTGATAAAGAGCGTGAAGAAACCCATAACAAGCTTGAGGAAATGGCGGCTCATAAAACAGAAGTAGAGCAACAGCTATTGCAAAAACAAGCTGAATTAAGAGCTGTAAAAAGTGAGATTGATGCGCTGGATTTAAAATTAAAGTCTTTTATTGATACTGAAGCTAAGCAACGTCTAGCGAGTAAGGTCAAAGACTATCGTCAAACAGCGACTGAATTACTGAGTTTATTAATTGATATTGATGCTCTGAATGCGGTGTTTACTGAAAACCCTGGTGAAAGTCCGATTAAGTACGTTTTGGGTATTCAGTCTCTTCCTGCCATTGGCACGGATAACCTTGAGGAAATTCATCCTTGGGTCATACAACAATCAGGTCAAAAGTTAATCTTTACACGTGAAGCGGCTTTACCTGCTGTTCAAGAAAGAAAATTGGCCATTATTAACGACATCAAAGGATCACTGAATGAACACAAATAATACTTTAAATATTGATGCTCTTTCATTGGAAAGACAGGCTTTAGTCACTAGCACCTTGATTGGTCATAGTGTTGAAATGTTGAATGGCAAGTTATCAGATTCAAGTAAGGAAAGTTTATCCAAGGTTGGTCTGACTTCTATTGAAATAACAGCCATTGAGAAAGCCAATTTAGTGGCTGATAGTAGCTCAGTTTCATCATTGAGAATCCCTGATAACTCAATTCCAAGCAGTGAGAATAATCCTTACGTTAAGGAGGATTGGAATACTGATGCACAACGACAGCTGCATGACAATGACCCAGTTCAAGCGCAAAAACTAATGCGTGAAGCTGGAATTTTAAAATAAGGAGCTGTTATGACTGGTACAACCGAAAATATCGACCCAAGCACTAGCTTGGACTCTAGCGCAGGAACAGAAACCTTTTCTTCTGAACAAGAAGAAGAACATTCTATTGCTAATAAAGAGGTGGTTCAGCCTTTGGACTATGCAACTCAATTCGAGCAAGAAACGGGTTATAAAGATATTCATGTGATGAATGAAGCCCAGCAAAAAATACAAGGTGATCTTCAAAAGCGTGGGGATGATTACAAAAATAAGTTTGAACAAGCACAAATAAACTCGGCCATTTTAGCTGGGTCTTCAGAGGCCATTTCAGCAGATTTAATTCATGAAATTCTTGGTAATAAAGCGAAATGTGATGATGGCAATGTCAGTATTAATGGGACAACTGTTGCTGAAGCGGTTAGTAGTCTTCTTAATGAATATCCTTTTCTTGCAAAAGCACAAGGGGATGCAGGTTCAGGAGCACCACCCAGTGCGGGAGCAGGCCCTAGTACATTAAGTCGTTCAGCATTCCAGCAATTATCCCAGCGTAAAAAATCTGACTTCATCAATCAAGGCGGCAAGGTCAAAGACTGAGCTTAAACAAATTTATTTTTTAAAGAGATTAAAATAATGGCTAATACATTAACAGACTTAATTCCACATTTATATGCCGCAATGAACACGGTTTCTCGTGAGCAGATTGGCTTTATTTCAGCTGTAACGCTGGATTCATCAGTAGACAGAGTTGCACTTGGTCAAAGCATTGTCAGCCCAGTCGCTCAAGAAGCAGCTGCCAGAGATGTAACACCTGCTGTAACACCGCCTGATGATGGTGATCAAGTAATTGGTAATCGTTCATTAACAATGACTAAATCAAGAGCTGTGTCTGTTCGTTGGAATGGTGAACAAGCATTGGGGGTTGATAGTGGTCCAGGTATGGGAAATGTGGTGCGCGATCAATTTGCTCAAGCCATGAGAACTTTGTGTAATGAAATGGAGCAGGATTTAGCTGCATTACATAGATCAGCTTCATTAGCTTATGGTGTCGCAGGGACAACACCTTTTGCTGTTGATTTATCGGATTCAGCGAATATCCGAAAATTATTATTGGATAACGGTACACAAGCTTCAGATTTACAGTTAATCATGAATACCACGGCTGGTGTTAATGTTATGACTTTAGGTCAACTTAACAAAGTGAATGAAGCAGGTGATGATAATTTACTGAGACAAGGCGCACTGGGTAAGATTCATGGTATGGATCTAAGAGAATCAGCTCAAGTTAAAACACATACAAAAGGTACTGGTGCAGGTTATCTAGTCAATAATGGTTCTGGTTATTCAACAGATACAACTGTCATTAATGTTGATACAGGAACTGGCACTATTTTAGAGGGTGATATTATTACTTTTGCGGGTGATACTCGAAAGTATGTTGTTGCTGAAGCATTATC
>Ga0209826_1002857_pt1 | contig 11123 bp, 7 predicted proteins | sample GOMGulsemesocosm_5_FD_184637 | JGI IMG/M metagenome (GOLD analysis project Ga0209826, IMG submission 184637) | Methane-oxidizing microbial communities from mesocosms in the Gulf of Mexico - GOM15C Gulf of Mexico (SPAdes) (version 2) | ecosystem: Environmental > Aquatic > Marine > Cold seeps...
CCCGATAAACAGAGCCAAGGCATAGAGCCGTCTGATAACGGCCATCAAAGCCACCCGCGCGGTTTGCCACCTGCTGGGCTGCTCATAGCGCAGCGATGCCGTCATCACCGCAAAACCGGTCACCTCGGCCACCAGCACAATGCTCAGGACCACCACTGACAGGGCAAAGCCAATGGGCGACAGCACAAACAGTGCAATATCCTGATCCGTCAGCGCCGATTGGCTAGAAAAAGACACCGCCAGATTAACCAAGGCGCCCAACAGCGGCGCAATCAGCGCCAGTGCCAGCAGCCTTAGCGATACATGTACGGCGAGAAACAGCGGCCAGCGCGTCTTTGCTCCAGCGTAGGCCTGTAATACGGCGGATAAAGGGTTCAAAATGAAATCTCCTGACAATACAGCGCCCATAAGACGGTGACTTGCAACGTTGCACAAGGCCAGGCGTAGCCCGACCTATTGGCCGGGCCGGTATTATAGAGAGATCGGTACGGCCTAGTTCTCGTCCAGATCCGAAACCAATCGAAAACCGATCCGTTTGGCTGGGGTATCCGCCTGTGGTTTGGGCAGAGCGCGCAGCATCACGTTCAGCTGGCTGACGTGTTGCACCAGTTGGGTTTTGCCGCCGGGGCCGTCACTGCCGTAGAAGGTGATGATATCTGGGTCGAAATACCCCATACCCTCAATCCGCAGCACCCCTGCCTCGCCACCGACAAAGCCCATCGCAACCTCGTGGTCGCCATCCAGCTGTTCTTCAAAGGTCTTGATATAGAGAATCAGTCGCTCATAGGCCCAGCGCGCCGGGCTTTTGCTCTCGATTGGTTTGTTCAGCACTGTGGGCACCGAGGTCAGTCCGACTTGTGCCTCGGGATCCGCATGGACCTCGTGGTGCCGGGGCAATGCCGCTGCTTCGGCTGCCTCGGCGGTGGTTTTGATCTCGTCGCCCATGTGCCCTCCTTTGGCTGTTAGTCTTTGCGCTGGTACAGCCATGCCCCATCAGCGCGGCGGCTACGGTGCAGTTTGCCTATACAATACAGGTGGTTTACATGCGCCACCGCCTCGACCAGGGCCAAGCCATATTCCCCCTCGCCGATGGGGCGCTTGAACAGCGGCGTATAACATTCAGCCGCTGATTTGGGCTGATCAAGGTAATCCATCAGCCGGTCCAGCGCGCCATGATGGTTGTCGATCAGCTGCCGCATCCGCAGCGGCAACCGGGTAAACGGCAATTTGTGGCCGCCCAGCGCCAGATGATTTGGCCGTGCCAGCGGTGCCAGCCGTTCGCAAGCCTCAAGCCAATCGGCCAGAGGATCAGCCATCGGTTCGGTTGCATGAACGCCAATATTGGGGCTGATCGAGGACAGGATCTGATCCCCGGTGATCACCAGATCATCATCACGGCTCCAGAACGTCGCGTGCTCCGGTGCGTGACCGTTGCCCATATGCACATCCCAATCGCGCCCGCCCATGCGGAACACGTCACCCTGCTGAATACGGGTAAAGCCCAGCGGCAAGGGATAGACCACATCGGAAAAGTTGAACGGGCGTTCGGTGATCCGTTTTTCATAGATCTCGGGCACCATGCCGGCGCTGCGGTAATAGTCCAGAGTTTCCTGTGGGCAGGTGTCTTGCACGTCCAGTGTCAGCATGCGGGCAAACAGCCAGGCAGTGCGGGTGGTGACCAGCTCGGCCCCGTGTTTTGCCTGAAACCAGCCGGCGTTACCGATGTGATCCGGGTGATGATGTGTGACCACCACCCGGTTGACTGGCTTGCCCTGCAATGGCCCAGCCATCAACTGTTCCCAAATTCCACGCGCCTCGGGCGAGGAGAACCCGGTGTCGATCACCGTCCAGCCATCGCCGTCATCCAGCGCATAGACGTTGACGTGGTCCAGTTTCATTGGCAGCGGCAGACGCATCCACAGCACGCCTTCGGCGACTTCGATTGCTTCGCCCGTGGCAGGCGGAGTTTCCCAAGGGTGGCGGAGGGTCACATCAGGTACACTTGTCATATTCAGACTCCCAACTCTTCTAGGCTAAGCGCATAGACGCCTTCAGCGCCCGCCTGCGCATGGGCCAACAGCGAAGCATGTTCCGGCAATAGCCGTGTGATATAGAACCGCGCCAATTTTTCACGTGGACCACCAGGATCTTTCATCGCCGCAGCGAGGTGGAAATGGCCACCCAGCACCCGCGCAAAGGCACGCAGGTAGGGTACAGCACCGGCAAAGCGGTCGTTCATTGTGTCCTGTGCCACCAGCCATTCGGTGGCCTCACGCAGGCTTTCGCAGGCCTGCCAGACGCTTTCGGCCATGTTGGGATGCGAGATGCGGCCGCGTTCAGCCTGTTCCTCGATCTCGTCGATCAAACGGTTTGCCATATCACCGCCGTCCAGCATCTTACGCGCCACCAGATCCATCGCCTGGATGCCATTGGTGCCCTCGTAAATCGGCGTCACCCGGACATCACGGAGAAACTGTGCCGCGCCGGTTTCTTCGATATAGCCCATGCCGCCATGCACCTGCACCCCGGTGTCCGCCATCGAAATGCCGGTATCGGTGCCAAAGGCCTTGGCGATCGGGGTCAGGAATGCAGCCCGTGCCGCCCAATCCGCGTCATTGGTTGCCGTTTGCATATCAATTGCCACCGCACAGGACAGCAGGGTCGCGCGGGCAGCGAACAGGTCTGCCTTCATTGTCATCAGCATCCGACGCACATCGGCGTGATCGACAATTGCGCCGCTTTCACTATAGCCCTGCTTGCGCTCCAGCGCATAGGCCAGCGCCTGCTGATAGGCGCCTTCACCGACACCAACGCCCTGACCACCAACACCCAGACGTGCATTGTTCATCATGGTGAACATTGCCGCCATACCACCGTTTTCCTTGCCAACCAGCCAGCCGGTCGCACCGTCATATTGCATCACACAAGTCGGAGAGCCATGCAGCCCCAGCTTGTGCTCCAGGCTGACCACTTTCAGACTGTTGGCAGCACCTGCATCCCCGTTTTCATCCGGCAGGAATTTGGGCACCAGAAACAAGGAAATCCCCTTGGTGCCAGGCACTCCGTCGGGCAGCCGTGCCAGCACCAGATGGCAGACATTGCTACAGAAATCATTGTCGCCCCAGGTGATAAAGATCTTTTGACCGCTAACAGCAAAAGTCCCATCGCCGTTGGAAACAGCCTTGGTAGACAGCGCCCCGACATCTGATCCAGCCTGCGATTCCGTCAGGTTCATCGTCCCCGACCATTCGCCCGAGATCAACTTGGGCAGGTATAGTTCCTTAAGCGCGTCACTGGCATGATGCGACAGCGCCTCAATCTCACCCTGGGTCATCAGCGGAGCCAGTTGCAGCGACAGGCAAGCGCCACTCATCATCTCGTTGACGCAGGCGGTCAGCGCCATCGGCAGCGCCATGCCACCGTGCGCCTCGGGGGCGCTCATACCAATCCAGCCGCCCTCGGCGATGGCATTCCAGCCAGCTGCATATCCGGTCGAGCTGCGCAAGACGCCGTTTTCCAACCGTGAAGGTTCCAAATCGCCCACCCGCTGCAAGGGTGCCATCACCTCGTCGCACAGTTTACCAGCTTCGGTCAGAATAGCGGTCGCCAATTCCTCCGTTGCTTCTGCAAAGCGCTCGGTGGCGGTGACTTGCTGAAAATCAACAATGTGATTCAGCATAAATTCATATTCTGGAACAGGGGCGCGGAAACTCATGGCATCCTCTTTCTATAGTGTTGCGGGATGGGCTTGGCATCCTTGGTCGCAGCCAGTATTTGTCAAGTCTTGGACGATTACCTAGCGGGATAAACCCTGCAAGCAACCGAAACGCCGCGTCACCAATATGAACAGTAAACAAACAAAAACTCTAAACTCATCAGAGCCTGATCTGACCCAAGCCGCCGCATTGCTGCGCGCCGGGAGGCTGGTCGCATTCCCAACCGAGACCGTCTACGGTTTGGGTGCAGATGCCCGTCAGGGGCAGGCGGTGGCGGCGGTCTTTGCCGCCAAGGGCCGGCCCTCGTTCAACCCGCTAATCGCGCATCTGGCCTCGGTCAGCGCAGCGCAGCGTTATGTGCTCTGGAGCGATCAGGCGCAGCGGCTGGCCGATGCCTTTTGGCCCGGCCCGCTGACCCTGGTATTGCCGCTGCGCGACGGGCACGGCATTTCGCCGCTGGTCACTGCCGGACTGGACACCCTGGCAGTGCGTGTGCCTGCCCACCCCACGGCGCAACGGCTGCTGACATTGGTCGATGGCCCGGTGGCGGCCCCCTCGGCCAACCCATCGGGGCGGATCAGCCCCACCACCGCCGCCCATGTGATGCACGGGCTGGATGGACGGCTGGCGGGTATTGTCGATGACGGTGCCTGCGGAGTTGGACTGGAATCCACCATTATCGGCCTCGCGCCCCCTCACCCCGTGCTGCTGCGCCCCGGTGGGTTAGCAGCCGAAGACATCGAGACGGTTCTAGGCCAGCCGCTGCGCCACCGCGACACTCGGGACGCGCTAAGCGCACCGGGACAACTGTTGTCGCATTACGCCCCAAATGAGCGGGTGCGGCTGAACGCCACGCGGGTCCATCCGGGCGAGCTGATGCTGGGGTTTGGCGCGATGGACTGCGATCTGAACCTGTCCGCCAAAGGCGAGCTGACCGAGGCCGCCGCCAATCTGTTTGGCCATCTGCACCAGTTGGATGCGATGAACAGGCCCATCGCGGTGGCACCCGTGCCCAATCATGGTCTGGGTCAGGCCATCAATGACCGGTTACAACGCGCCGCAGCTCCCCGAGACGCGTAGCGAAACCACTGACATCACCAAGCGCGCACAGCGGGCCGCAGGCTCGGTGCTACGCCCAACCGGCCCCGCGCCTCCGGCAGGAGGTCGGGCAGGAGGTCGGGACTGGGCGGGAGACCCGCGTCAAATCAGGCGCGACCGGCCTCGCTCGACAGGCCCAGTGGATCCACCCCAAGCGATTGCAGTGCCGCACTCCATTTTCTGTCGTCATCCATGCCAAACACCAGTGCCGCCTCGGCATCTGCGGTCAACCAGCCGTTCAGGCCAATTTCCCCCTCCAGCTGTCCCGGTCCCCATCCGGCATAGCCAAGCATCATCAACACCTGATCCGGCCCCTGCCCCGCCGCAATGTCTTCCAGGATATCCAAAGTGGCCGTCATCGAGAACGCATCAGATACATGCAACGAGTTCAGGCTGGCCTCGTAATCCGGCGTATGCAGAACAAATCCGCGCTGGGTTTCGACCGGGCCGCCAAAGCGCACCGGGATCTCGCCCCGCGACACCGGGTCCGAAGCAATGTCCAGCTGGCGCAGCAGATCCCCCAGCTCCACCTCGGGGGCGGTTTTGTTGATGATCAGCCCCATGGCGCCGTCTTTGGTATGTGAACAAAGGAAAACCACTGTGTGATCAAACCGTTCATCGCCCATGCCCGGCATAGCAATAAGGAGTTTGCCGGTGAGATTCATATGCCTCTCCTTCTCTGCTCCAACGCGCTATTCTCCCCTAACATATTGACCTGGTCCGAAAAACCATCCTCGCGACCTTTATTGGTCTGGGCGACAGCGCCCCTGTTACAACCATGACGCGGCAAGCGCCCCTGTGCAAGGGCAGGCTGCCTGCGATATCTACGCCAGCCCTGCGTCAACCTGGGCTAACCACAACGTGACTTGGCTTTTTGATGTCGACAGCGCATCTATGAGCGCATGAAACAGGCACTCATGATCTTATCCGCCGGGCTACTGGCCCTTACCAGCCCTGCCCTGGCCGCCAGCGACAATACCCCATTGGTGGAAATCGAAGTGCTCGACGGCGGCCTCACCGCCCATGGCACCTATATGGGGGCACTGCGGCTGACCCTGCAAGATGGCTGGAAAACCTATTGGCGCAGCCCCGGAGACACTGGCATTCCGCCGACGTTCTACTGGCGTGGATCGCGCAATGTCGGCGAGTTGTCGATCACCTGGCCCACCCCCGAAGTCTTCATGTCAGCGGGGTATCAGACCATCGGGTATCACAACCAACTGGTGCTGCCGATTGAGATCACGCCGCAAAAACCCAACCGTCCGGTTCGCGTGAAGGGCCGGATGGAGCTGGGCATCTGCAAGGATGTCTGCGTGCCGTCAGAACTCAGCTTTGATCACCAGCTCGACCCCAATGCCGGTCGCCACCCAGCGATTTCTGCGGCGATGGCCAGCCGCCCCTTTTCCGCATCCGAGGCCGGGGTGCAGGCGGCCACATGTCTGCTGTCACCAACCCAATACGGGATGCAAGTCGAGGCACATATTACCATGCCAACTGCTGGCGGCACCGAGGTGGCCGTGATCGAATCCGGCTCGCCACAAATCTATGCCGGTGAAACAACTGCTGAAAGGAGTGGAGATCTCTTGGTCGCCACAACTGAATTCCTACCCGCCACCAGCGGCGCTTTTGCGCTGGATCGCTCGCAGCTGCGTATCACCGTACTGGGCAGCCGCATCGCGGTGGATATCCGGGGTTGTACGGCTGGATAAGACACGGGCCCCTATAGAACCGGCATGCGGGATCACCCGGAATTTTCAAAAATTCCGGAACGGAAAATTCGAATTTTCCGGTTTACTTAACACCCGTATTATCCGGTTTTTCTGCTGCGCCCATACGCCATCGCCGCCAGCAGGTAACATCCCACGGCGATCACCGCCGCGCCGCCAAGGCACACCAGCAGTGCCGCCCGCATTGGATCCATCGGTGCCAGCATTGGCAGCGTCTCGACCAGCATAGGGTGATGCGCACCGGTGGCCATCACCCGTCCCAGCGTCAGTGCCAGCCAGACCACCTGCACAGCCCCAGCCGCCAGCATCAACCATCGCGTCGCCCCGGCCTGCATCGCGTGACGTAGCGCCACCATCGGCCGTGCCACATCGCGCTGCATTGCCACCAGTGCAGGCACCACTAAAAGCACCAGAAACATGCCAAACCCCAGCCCATAAACCAGCGTAATCACGGTTGGCTTCAGAAATTGCGCCTGTTGCGAGCGTTCAAACAGCAGTGGTGCCAGCCCCAGCACCGTGGTCATTGTGGTCAGCATGACGGGTCGCAACCGGTCGGCCGCCCCATCGATGATTGACGGTACCAGCCCGCGATCCTCGGCGTATTCATCAATGGTGGTGACCAGCACGATTGAGTCATTGATGATAATACCGGTCATCCCCAGCAGCCCCACCACAGTGAAAATGCTCAGCGGCACCTCCCAGATGTAGTGGCCCCAGATGGTGCCAACCAACCCGAACGGGATCACCGCCATCACCACCAGTGGCCGGGTCCAGCTGGCAAACACCCAGGCCAGCACCAGGTAGATGCCGGTGAGACACAGGATCAGCCCGGTAGTCGCATCACTCAGAAACGCGTTTTCCTGCTCGCTCAGCCCGCCCAGCCGCCATTCAACCTGTCGCTCGCTGGCGATCTTGGGCAGGATGTCCGATTTGAGCGCCTGCACTATAGCCTCGGCGCGGGCCGGGTCATCTTCGGAGATATCACCCGTGACCGAAATCAACCGGATGCCGTTTTCGCGTCGCACCGTGGAAAACCCGCTGCGGCGACTGACCGAAACGATGTCGGCCAGCGGCACATAGGCCCCGCCTGGTGCTCGCATCAGCGTCCGTTCCAGAAAGTCCGCCGTCAGCTCGCCCTCGGGCAGCTCAACCCGGATCGTGGCCGAGCGCGGCCCATCCGGATAACTCGCCGCTTCGATCCCATTCAACCGCGACCGCAGCGCGCGGCCCAATGTGTCGATGGTAAAGTTCAGCGCCTGACCCTGCGGCGTCAAATCCAGAATAACCTCTTCTTTGTCATAGGCCAGATTGTCCTCCACCGCCGAGACCTCGGGGTAGCGCAGCAGCGTCTCTTTCAGATCCTCGCTGGCCGCCTTTAGGGTCTGCACATCGGCACCGTAGAACTGCACATCCAGCGCATCGCCGCCCGGCCCTGATCGCCAGCCACGGAAGGTCACGGTTTCTGCCATCGGATGGCGGGCAACGCTGTCCTGCAACTCGCCAACAAAGGCAAAGCTGGAATAGGGCCGCAGATCGGCGTCGATCAGTTCGATACTGATACCGCCCAGCAGATCCTTGGATTTGGCATCGACCCCGGCCATCCCGTAGCCGGCATTGCCACCGATCTCGGCCATCACGTAATCCAGCGGGTTGCGACCATAGCGGGTCTCGTACTCGGCCCCCAGAGCCTCGGTGGCGCGTTGCATTTCGCGCATCATGGCCAACGTATCAGCCCGCGTCGCCCCCTCGGCCATGGCAAAGTTACCGGTGACCGAACCGCGTTCCGGCGCGTTGAAGAAACGCCATTTGACGTCGCCACTGATCAGCATCGCCAGCTGGCTGGCCAGTATCACCAGCGCGCCCGCCAGCACCACATAACGGCCCCAGACCACCCAGGCCATCAGCCGTCGGAACAGGTTGTCACGAACCCAGCGAAAGCCGCGGTTCACCACCCGGTTGGGCCAGTCGTACCAATGGTTTTTTGCGGCATGGGCGATGGCATGGGACAGGTGATTGGGCAGGATCAGGAAACATTCAACCAAAGAGGCGGCAAGCACCGCGATCACCGTATAGGGAATGTCGCGGATCAGATCGCCAAACCGGCCACCAACCACAGTCAGGCCAAAAAATGCAATGATGGTGGTCAGCGTCGCGGCAAACACCGGCATCGCCATCCGCCGGGCAGCATTCTCGGACGCGGCGACCGGGTGTTCACCCAACCTGCGCGCCCGAAAATCGGCGTGTTCTCCCACCACAATGGCATCATCCACCACCATGCCCAGTGTGATGATCAGGCCAAACAGGCTGACCATATTGATGGTCAGGCCAGCGGCATACATGATGGCAATGGCCGCAAACATCGACGCTGGAATTCCCGCTGCCACCCAAAAGGCAATGCGCGCGTTCAGGAACAAAAACAACAGCGCCACCACCAGCACCAGCCCCATCAATCCATTATTGACGAGAAGGTTCAAACGCCCGGTGATCGCCGCCGCGCGGGTGCGGATCAGCTCGACGCTTACCCCCTGCGGCAGGCTGGCCTGCATCTGCTCGACCACCTGTTCAACGCTGCGCTGAATACCAATCGCATCGCCCTTGTTTGAGCGGTCAATCCGGATCGACATCGCCGGGTTTTCACCAACAAAATATGACCGGTTGCGGTCCACGCCTTCAACCGAGATACGCGCCACATCACCAATAGTCAGCGCCGATCCATCCGGGTTAGAGCGCAGCACAATGGCCTCGATCTCTTCGGGTTTGCGTTTCTCACGCCCGGTGCGCACCCGCGCATTGGCACCAGAAACATCCCCCGCCGGGTCCGCGTCCACCTCGGCTGCAATTGCCCCGGCAATCTGGGTCAGGGTGACGTCATGGGCGATCAGACTATACGCGGGCACCTCGACCAGTGTCTGCGGTGCCGCAACACCGCGAATGGTAGCGCGGGTAACGCCGACAGCAAACAACCGCACGATCAGCTCATCAGCAAAAAGGCCCAGCTGCTGTGGCCCCAAAGGCCCGGTGACCACCACATCAGTGACCCGGTCGCGCCAGGCCCCGCGCGTGACCTTTGGTTCATCCGCCTCTTCAGGCAGCGAGGTCACCGCATCCACCGCCGATTGCACATCATCCGCCGCCCGCGCCATATCCCAGCCCGGTTCAAACTCCAGCCGGATTGAGGCACGCCCTTCGCGCGACGAGGCGGTGGAGGATTCGACCCCGTCCACCGCCAGCAGCGCCGGTTCCAGCGCCTGCACAATGGCACTGTCCACGTCCTCGGGGCCGGCCCCATCCCAGTTGACCGAAACCGTCACCCGGTCAACAATCACATCAGGAAAGAACTGCGCCCGCATATTGGGAATCGCCGCCGCCCCCGACACCAGCAGGATCACCAGTAGCAGGTTGGCGGCGGTGCGGTGACGGGTGAAGTAGCTGAGTATACCGCCAGCTGAACGGGGCAGATCGCGGATCATCAGAGAACACCCAACTGATCGTTGCAACAAATCGGTTCAAAGGGCCGCGCCTGACCTTGGGGAGGCGTGAAGCGCCTTCCCGGGGGGAAGGTCAGGCGCGGCCCGGCGTTGCCGGGCAAAACAGACAGGATTAGAATAGCACTTTGCATGTCACCCGCCCATCCGCGTTTCAATTCGGCTCACCAGCTTGGCTGGCACCTTGGCCTCGGCCAGTTGCGCCAACACGCGCTTCTTGGCGTCGTCCGGCATCCGGCTGTTTTCCGTGACGAAGGCCAGCAGACGTGCGCGCCTCTCATCGCTCAGCTCGATCAATTCAGCCTGCGGGGCCATCGCCGCCTCATCGTGCAGCGCCCGCACCTTTATGCCTGCGCCCAGCAGCGGTGTCCGCCCGACCACCACATCGCGCCCGGCTAGACCAACCCCGCGCAGCAGCACCTCGTCGCCCTGACGGCGCACCAATTCGACCTGCAATTGCTCTAGCCGGTCATCCGGCCCCAGCACCAGAACCGAGCCGCTGGCATCCAGCACCGAGGCCGGCAGCCGTGCCACCGCGCTCAACTCCGGTTCGCGCACAGAGACAGTCACAAAATCCCCCGGCTTGAACCCCGGAGCCGCGTCCAGACGCGCATAGATCAGCCGCCCCGACTGCCCCTCGCCCACGGCACCACTGTCGCGGCTGATTTGCCCGGTCGCACTAAGATCGGCGCCGGTGGCATCCAGCGACACCCGCACCAAGGCCGGTAACACCCTGCCACCTTCATCCAGCAGACGGGCGTATTGCACGGTTGAGATGCGAAACGCCACATCCAGCAGGGTTGGATCCACCAACTCGGCCAGTTTCTCATTGGCTGACACCAGACGGCCCTCGACCAGATTGACCGATTGCAGGGTGCCGGAAAAATCCGCCATCACGGTGGTATCGGCCAGATCACGACGCGCGGTTTCCAATGCGATCTGCGCCCGCGCCAGCCGGGTCGAGGCCTGATCCACCCGCGCCTCGGCCTGCGACACCGCCTGCCGCCTGGAAATCACCGCCTGACGTGCCTGTACCGAGGCCAGCTCAGCCAGTTCCACCGCAGCAGAGGTGCCCACGCCGCGCTCTTTCAGATCTG
>Ga0209826_1002860_pt1 | contig 11119 bp, 9 predicted proteins | sample GOMGulsemesocosm_5_FD_184637 | JGI IMG/M metagenome (GOLD analysis project Ga0209826, IMG submission 184637) | Methane-oxidizing microbial communities from mesocosms in the Gulf of Mexico - GOM15C Gulf of Mexico (SPAdes) (version 2) | ecosystem: Environmental > Aquatic > Marine > Cold seeps...
CGCTCCTACAGAAAACAAAGAAGCATTACATATATAAGTATTACTTACTTTCTTAAAACAAGTCTAAGAAGATAAGATTTTGTTATTCATGTGAACATCTTCATTAAGCGTTTTTGTTGTCATTCTTCCCTAAGAAAGGCTGACTATGTAAAAACAAGTTAATGTGAGTATCCACACAAATTGCATGATAACTAATTGTTAAAGAACACTTCTTTCTCTTAGTTGAGAAGAAGGAAGATTTAATCTCATTCGTTAAATCTTGTTGCTTCGTTGCTGTTGCCCCGAAGCAGGATGCGTATAATACGCTCCTTAGTTTTGATGTCAACGTTTTTTTGAAGTTATTTAAAAGTTTTTTCAAACTCTCGGCTTTCTTATTATTTACACTCAAGGTGCAAATGAAACCCAAACTAAAAGTAAACGTTAAGTTAGCTATTTATCGTTAAATTAACGTAGATAACTTATCAAAACATCCCATTGGTTAGGCTTTTTGCCTGAACCCCTTGGAACTGGTTGCGCATTGTAGAGATCTTTTAAAAAGGTGCAAGCATTATTTTTGATCTTTTGTTTGATCGAGCATAAATCATACTAACTGATTGAGTTAATACCTAGCTATGGTGATAATTTCATCATAATTAGGTGTTTTTAATAAATAACATTATTAGGTATTATTAGGTACTTGACTCAGGTTAGTCATTTCCATAGAAACTTAATCACTAAAACACATTGGAGCTTCGATTAACACACCTCGAAGTTGACGATCATAATTACTAGCTGAGTTATCTGCTGCATAGGTATGATAACGTTCTGATATAAGCACTTTATTATTTGTTAATAGGTATTCTATTTATTATAATCGCCTAAATATTGACAATATTATCGATGTGTCATAATTTATTTGTCATGTCGTTAAAAATCAATTGAATAATTTACCTGTATTGATGTATTGAATTTAGGAGTAAAATGCTCTTATACTTACCAATAACAAATAGATTAATCATAGCTAGCAGCAAGGGGTAATATATGGATATTAGAGAAGGGGTAATATATGGATGGTAAAGTTCTAGTCTCCATCGCTTTATTAATAAGCGTTATAGTTTTTCCTGTACAAGCGAAAAGCAACAAAACGTCCATTTATCGTTGGATTGATGATAATAATATTGTTCATTATAGCCAATATCAACCTAAAAATGGTCAGTACTCCCAATTAACCACTATCGCTTCTTATAGAGCTCAGAAGAAAAGAGCTTCCTTAGAGAATAATGGTGAACTAAAGTCACAAGATGAAATAGCAAAACAAAATAAAGTCTTAGCTAAAAATAAAGAAATATTTACTAAAAACTGTATTACAGCACAACTGAATATTAAAATGTTAAATTCATTAAATAAAATCCTCGACACTGATCCAAAAACTGGAAAAGCTAAAGTTTTATCTGCAGAGGATAAAAAAGAGCGTATTAAAATCAGTAAAAAACAGGTCGCTCTTTATTGTGATAAGAAGTGATCAGAAAGTGGTAAAACTTGGTAATAAAAGAAGCAATAGATACAAATTGGCAGCAAACTCTAAAACTAAATATTTGCTGCCAACTTAACTATTTATAGAAAAACTAATTCATCATTTTCTACATCAATTTTTATTGTAATTCCTTTTTTATACTCCCCAGCCAGTAGCTTTTGAGCTAATGGGTTTTCAATACTTTGTTGAATCGCTCGTTTTAATGGTCTAGCACCAAAGATAGGATCAAACCCTACTTTTGCTATAAATGCTAGCGCTGCTTCACTAACGTTCAGACTCAAGTCTTGTTCCGCTATGCGTGTTGACAAGCTTTGTATCTGTATCCCAGCAATTTTTTCAATTTGATCTGCGGCTAAAGGATGAAATACTACTGATTCATCAATGCGGTTAATAAACTCGGGTTTAAAATGATGACCTACTTCATTCATCACTTGAGCCTTCATTTGCGGGTATTGACTTTCATCACTAAATTCTTGAATTATATCTGAGCCAATATTAGAGGTCATAATAATAACAGTGTTTTTAAAATCAACTGTTCGCCCTTGACCATCAGTTAAACGACCATCATCAAGTACTTGCAATAATATATTAAAAACGTCTGGATGAGCTTTTTCTATTTCATCTAATAATATGACAGAATAAGGTTTACGGCGTACCGCTTCAGTTAAATAACCACCTTCTTCATAACCTACATAACCTGGGGGAGCCCCTACTAACCGAGCTACTGAATGTTTCTCCATAAATTCAGACATATCAATACGAACCAAAGTATCTTCACTATCAAACAAAAAGTAAGCTAACGCTTTAGTAAGTTCAGTTTTACCCACACCCGTAGGCCCTAAAAACAAGAAAGATCCAATCGGTTGATTAGGATCAGCTAGGCCAGCACGTGATCGTCTTATAGCATTTGAAACAGAAGTGACGGCTTCACCTTGACCGATAACTCGTTGATGTAATTCATCTTCCATATTAAGCAATTTGTCACGCTCTTGCTCTAACATTTTTGCGACAGGAATGCCTGTCGCACGACTCAATACATCGGCAATTTCTACTTCTGTTACTTTATTTGCTAATAAACTCATTTCTTGCATTTCAGCTTGGCTAGCCAAATCGAGTTGCTTTTCTAGCTCTGGTAGCTTGCCGTACTGTAACTCTGACATACGGTTTAAATCGCCACTTCTACGCGCAGCCTCTAACTCAATACGTGCCTGCTCCAACTCTTCTTTAATAGTTTGCGTACCATATAACGCGGCTTTTTCCGTTGTCCAAACTTCATCTAATTCATCATATTGCTGCTGTTTTTTATGAATTTTATCTAAAATTTCTGCTAAGCGCTTTTTAGAAGCTTCATCAGAATCTTTTTCTAACGCCTTTTGCTCTAATTTTAATTGGATTAATCGACGTTCAAGTCTATCTAAATCTTCAGGTTTTGAGTCCATTTGTAAACGGATACTCGACGCGGCTTCATCAATTAAATCAATCGCTTTATCAGGAAGTTGTCTATCACTAATATAACGATGTGATAAAGTGGCTGCTGCAACAATGGCAGGATCAGTAATATTTACCGAGTGATGTAACTCATAACGCTCTTTCAAACCACGTAAAATAGCAATAGTATCTTCAACACTGGGCTCATCCACTAAAACTTTTTGAAAGCGACGCTCTAATGCGGCATCTTTTTCTATGTACTGGCGATATTCATCTATCGTTGTAGCGCCTACACAGTGTAAATCACCTCTAGCAAGCGCAGGTTTTAGCATATTACTCGCATCCATTGCGCCATCTGTTTTTCCAGCACCAACCATGGTATGCAGTTCATCTATAAATAAGATCACCTGCCCTTCTTCTTGAGCAAGCTCATTTAATACTGCTTTTAACCGTTCTTCGAATTCACCGCGATACTTGGCTCCAGCAATTAAAGCGCCCATATCAAGCGATAAAACGCGTTTATTTTTCAGACCTTCAGGCACCTCATGGTCAACAATACGTTGTGCTAACCCCTCAACTATCGCTGTTTTACCAACACCTGGATGACCTATTAATACTGGATTATTCTTCGTTCGACGCTGTAATACCTGCAATGTTCGACGAATTTCATCATCACGACCAATAACAGGATCTAACTTACCCTGCTCAGCAAGCTCGGTTAAATCAACCGTAAATTTATTTAATGCCTGTCGGACATCTTCCGCATTTTGATCTTCAACTTTCTGCCCACCTCGAACATGAGCAATAGCTGATTTAATACGCTCTGCGTTAGCACCAAGTGACGTAAGTATTTCGCCTAAAGCGCCTTTATCTTCAATTGCTGCCAATAAAAACATTTCAGAGGAAATAAACTTATCTGACATTTTTTGTGCATGTTTATCACACAAATTAAACAATTTTCCAGAGGCTGAAGATAATTGTACATCTCCTCCATGATCCTGAATTTGGGCTAAACTCCCTAAAGCTTGCTCAACTTTAACCCGTAGTGTATGTACATCTATGCCTGCACTTTTAAGTAATGAAATTATTGAATTACCATTTTGGTTAAGCAAAGCTAGCATTAAGTGTACGGGTTCAATAAATTGATGATCTCGACCTAATGCTAACGACTGTGCATCGGCTATAGATTCTTGAAATGATTGGGTAAATCGGTCTAAACGCATAATAATCTCCGGTCATTTTCTACTATAATAAAGAGTACAGGGTTTAAAAATTAATTACTTAATAGATTAGGTCTAATTCTAGGTTTTTCAATAGAGAAAAATAATTAGTTTAATTACATCTAAGCTAATGCAAACAAACTAATGTAAACAAACTAACGCAGACAAATTAAGCTAGCCATTCGTCCCGTAATAGAATTTTTTCGATAAGAGTAGTATTTATCGGTATTTGAAAAGGTACATTCTGATAAAACACTAATTTCTTTAACACCCAGTAATGTTAATTGTATTTTAGCTATGCAATGTAAATCAGCTAAATATTTACCTAGCGTATGTTTAAAAAAGGCTTGCGAAAACAATGCATTTTGATCGACAAAAGCCTTTCGCACATCTTCACCAACTTCAAAAACATCTTTACCAATGCAAGGGCCTAACCATGCACAAAGTTCACTCGCGTCAGTCTGCATTTCTTGGATGGTATTATTGACAATGTTTGTCGCTAAAGATCGCCAACCACCATGAATAGCGGCAATTTCATCACCTTGCTTTGAAGACAATAAAATAGGTAAACAATCCGCCGTCATAACACTCAAACAAATATTTTTTTCTGTCGTAAATGCCGCATCTGCCGTAATAGGTTGTGAAGATACCGCTGTAACTTTTACAACTTTATTACCATGTACTTGCTCAAGCCATTGAATTTTAGTGTTACGAGCTTCAATGTTACAAAGTAATGTAGACTGTAAAAATTGGCGGTTTTTCTCAACCAACTCAGGAATATCTCCAACATGTAAACCTAAGTTAAAGCCTAAATAAGGTGAATTACTACTATGATTAGAACTGTGATTAGAACTGTGATTAGAACCATGATTTGAATTAAATGGGGTAAGACGGTTTGTTTGTATCGCTAAAACTTTTTTATCTAGAAATGAATTTTCAAACGCGTTATTTTGTACGTTAGAAAAAGCCACAAACTCAAAAGCTGAGTTTGTGGGAAACAAATGACGATTAAAAACTTTAGTATTCTTCTTCAGCATTCAGTTTACTGTCTTGCTGCAATACTTTAACTAACTCAACAAAATCATCAGGTAAATCAGCATGCCAAGTCATTAGCTCTCCCGTTATAGGATGATATAAAGAAAGCATTGCTGCATGTAGTGCTTGACGTTTAAAACTACGCAATATTGCTAGCAACTCTGGTGTCGCATTTTTTGGTGGTCTAGGTCTGCCACCATAAGTGGGATCTCCCACCAATGGATGCGTAATATGTGACATGTGTACGCGAATTTGATGTGTTCGCCCTGTTTCAAGTCGTAAACGTAAGCGCGTATGTAAACGATACTTTTCTAATACACGATAATGCGTTATTGATGGTCTGCCTGAAAATGTTACTGCCATATTAGTGCGTTTAGTTGGATGCCTGCCAATAGGCTCATCAACAACACCACCAGCGGTCATTAAGCCATTCGCAATAGCTTCATATTCACGAGTAATTTCTCTTAACTGTAGCGCATCCACTAAGTTTGTTTGTGCTGCAATCGTTTTTGCGACGACCATTAAACCTGTCGTATCTTTATCAAGACGATGAACAATTCCAGCTCGTGGCACAACATCTAATTCAGGGCAATAATGTAACAACGCATTAAGAACAGTACCATCAGGGTTACCAGCACCAGGATGCACAACTAGCCCCGCAGGTTTATTAATCACAAGAATATCATCATCTTCGTAGACAATATTTAAAGCGATATTTTGTGCTTCAAAGCGTTTCTCTGCTTCTACTTCAGCATTGATAGTGATAATTTCACCACCGTACATTTTTTCACGCGCACGCATCAACGTGTCACCATTAACGGTAACACTGCCTGCTAAAATCCAATCTTTTAACCTAGAACGGGAATAATCAGGAAACATTTGCGCAATTGTTTGATCTAACCGTTTACCTAAACACGACTCAGGAACAGTATCTTTATGTTGAATAATTTCAGCCATTAAACTCTCTTTCAATCTCTCTTTCAATTTTTAACATCATGCAAGTCATTGTACTAGCGAAAGTGCTAGGTTAGAATGCTATCATCAATTATATGAATATATTTTACCCTTTTTATTAAGTGCTTTCATACTTATTTAATTTCTTTAATGTAAAACACCACTTTCAACTATCGAAAATATAGGCTTAACTGCAAATTCTATGGAAAAATTAACACTAAAAACATTATTAATAGCCCTTGTATTAATATTAGCTGGTTGCTCTTCTTCAGAGCCAGAACTTGATAAAGTGCCAGATAAATCAGCACAAGCATTGTTTGTCGATGCGAGAATAGCCCTCGATAATGGGTTATATCAAAAAGCGATTCAAGTTTTGAGCACTATAGATTCTCGCTTTCCATTTGGACCTATTTCACATCAAGTTCAATTAGATTTAATTTATGCTTATTACAAAACGGGTGATGCTGCTCAAGGTATCGCGCTAGCTGATAGGTTTTTACGCTTAAACCCTAATAATCCTAATATTGATTATGTTTATTATATGCGAGCATTAATTAATATCTCTACAGAAGATAATTTATTTCAAGACATGGCAGGCATAGACCGCGCTGATAGAGATCCTACCGCTTCTCGTGATGCTTTTAATGATTTCAAGCGCATTATCACTCACTATCCTAATAGCAAATATGCTGCTGACGCTCGCCAGCGTATGATTTCAATAAAATCACGTTTAGCAAAATATGAAATTGCCATCGCTAAATTTTACTTTAAACGTGAAGCCTATGCTTCAGCGGCTAATAGAGGTCGTTACGTCGTTGAGTATTTTTCACCAAGCCCAGAGGTTGAACTTGCATTAGAAATAATGATTAAAAGTTATGACAAACTAGGTTTAGCTGATTTAAAGAAAAATGCTTTACAAGTACTCGCCGCAAATTATCCAAATAATTCATTAGTAAAATAAAAACGTTACCAGTAATAAAAGTTTCGGGTTACGAAGTGCTTATTTTTATCAGCATTCTTCGTTACTCGAAACTAAAGTACCCAACTTATTTTTATATCGCTTCTTGATTTTCTTCTGCTGTTCTAATACGAATAACACGTTCAATATCGGTGATAAAAATTTTTCCATCGCCTATTTTACCCGTTTGTGCTGTTTCTAAAATAGCAGCAACACAACGGTCTACATCTTCTTTAGCAATAACAATTTCTAATTTTACTTTTGGTAAAAAATCTACCATATACTCTGCGCCACGGTAAAGTTCAGTATGACCTTTTTGTCTACCAAAACCTTTCACTTCTGAAACTGTCATACCAGTAATACCAATTTTTCCAAGTGCTTCTCGTACATCATCCATTTTAAAAGGTTTGATGATTGCTTCTATTTTTTTCATAATATTTCTCATTATTAAGGCTAGTTAGTCATATTACAGCCTGTTTAACGGTAATTATCAATATCCAGCAGGCCTTTTATTTTGTTAAACTAAGGTTTAATAATATTTTTACCTAGGAAACTTTATGGATCAGCAGACAATTATTGATGAAATGAAAGTTTTACCTGAAATTGATATTCAATTTGAGATACGTCGTCGTATAGACTTCATCAAACAAACACTAAAGCATTCTGGCTTAACTAACCTAATACTAGGTATTAGCGGTGGTGTTGACTCTTCAACTTGTGGCCGTCTTGCTCAACTTGCAGTATCAGAATTGAATGTTGAATTAACGCCTACATTAATTCCTGAAAAAGAGGCAAAAGCCTTTGAACACTATCAATTTATTGCAGTGCGTTTACCTTTTGGCGTACAAGCTGATGAAGACGATGCCCAACAAGCTCTTACCTTTATTCAGCCAAGCCATTCTATCGCAACTAATATACTTGAAGGGGTTAATGGTATTCATAAAGAAGTCGTTAATGCGCTTACTGAAAGTAAATTATTATCAGCTTCAGCAGAACAAATTGATTTTTCTAAAGGCAATGTTAAAGCTCGTGCGCGTATGATTTCTCAATATCATATTGCAGGCATTATAGGAGGGTTAGTCGTAGGGACAGATCATAGTGCAGAAAACATTACTGGATTCTTTACCAAGTGGGGCGATGGCGCTTGTGATTTAGCGCCTCTTTTTGGTTTATCTAAAAGACAAGTTAGGCAGTTAGCAAAAGCATTAGGCGCACCGAGTATTTTAGTTGAGAAAGCTCCAACGGCTGATTTAGAAGATTTAGATCCTGGAAAAACAGATGAAGACGCCTTAGGTATCACTTATGATGAACTTGATGATTTTCTTGAAGGAAAAGTTGTTAGTGACGACGTAAAGTCGCACATTATTACTATTTATAAAAAGACACAACATAAACGTAAACCTATTCCTACTATTTACGATTAGCCAATGCCTTTTTGATTAAACTTGTGATCTAATTTATTTTATTTTATTTTTCAGCTTAACAGCGCTATTACTTATATTTTAAAATATGCACTTATATTTAAAAACATGCCGCCTACGTTAATATAGGCGGCTCCTGAGTTAAGTACATAGCCATGTAAATAACCATTAATCTTACTGTCTAAGCATAATAACTGAGTTAGGAAAAACCAGCTCATCAAGGCCTGTAATAGGATTATTGACTGTTGTTATATAAACAGCTAAGTCAGTTTGTGCATTCGCTTCTGCTATTGCTATCTCTGTCGGCGTTGGGTTTGCAGATGCAGGTGGAAAGTAAAATTTAAAATTAGGGGAAGATAACGAAATCCAACCACTAGACCAAGTGCTACTTATGCCATTACAAATAACGTTAGGGTGACTATATGTAGGGAAAGTTACTGTACCATTGGTGGTACAAGTTAATCCTGCACTATAGGTTAAGTTAACAGTTTGCCCCTCTTGCCCTGTACAAGTAGTCTGTATACCATTCGGTTTATATTTAACACAACTCACTGCTATTTCGATACTTTTACATCCATTAGCACAAGCGACTCCACCATTAATATTAATGGTGGCCTTAATGGTGTCTGTTGCTGTATTTGCACCGAGAAGAATAGCACCACTGCCGGTGATACCTGTATTATCAGTGCGTGCTACTGCTTTTACATCAGTACTACCTGTTGCCAATGCAGTTAACCAACCCCTTGAATAGGTACCATAGTAGTTATTACTCGGGTCAACTATCGTACTGATATCTTCATTGGTTATGGTTGCAACAAGGGAAGGATCAGGGTCTGTTACCCAATCAGCAAACAAAGATAGGTTAATTTCATAAAAAGGCACATACTCTAACCAATTAGGTTTGTAATCAGCACCGCTAACATAAGATTGTATTGTCGTTAAATCATCACTACTGAGCGAAGCAAGATCAACATAAATACCACGGGCAATTAATTGATAAGTACCCGCAAGTAAGTTAGTCATATTACGCGTATTTACATCAGGTTTCGCTGGCATAGCGCTCCCCATAACTTTTGCTTTCACTACCGCTTTAACATAATCAACATAAGTTGCAACATTTGCCTCATCATAAAAGTAACTCTTTGGCATAATAATAATATCGGCTAATTGCCAATCTGGTACCACTTCATAAAAACCCTCAACTCGACGAAAACGACAGGCTTCAACATAATCACCACTTGTCACAAGTGCTAAATTAGCATCATAATGAGGGTGATCACCTCCGCTAGTGCCTGCAACGTACTTATTTGGACTGGAAGCTGAATCATGATGGTCTTCACAACATGCTGTACAAAGCGCTGGTTGATGTAAGCTAGAGACTGTGCCGACAGTTTTAGTTATGGTTTCACCCGAGTCTTTATCGTTGAGCAACGACTCTTTATCATCAGATAACGTTAATATCGTTGGCGCTTTAGCATCGCCACTGCCATTAAAACTACACGCACAATTTACCGTGACAAAATCATCTAACGTTTGTTTATCAGACTCAGCATCATAAGTAATGGTTTCAAACTGAATTAAGTTTTGACCATTGTGAGCATCAACGGTTGGTACTGGCTTTGAAGTTTCTTTGGTATTGTAATCAGGGTAAGCACTAACGTCATCAACTAGGCTTATTGGTGGGTTTTCTATTGTTGACAATTGAGTAAAAGGAATATTAGGTTCGGCTCGAACACCGCCTGCACCACTAGTAATGCCTGAGGTGTCATGTATTGACGCATGCGCTATTATTTGATCTCCTTTGACTGTTTGTACTTCATTATTAATATCAGTCCACGTTACTGAGACAACGACATGCTTGGCATCGGTACTTTCACCAGCACCAACAGATCCCCAAGTAGCCGCATTTTTGTCAAAATGGTGCGTTGTCATTTGCCAACTGCGATCAAAGATATAATTTCTTTTGTTAATCGCATCAGATATAGGCGCAGGATTTACACCAACATCTTCAAAAGCATCAATATTATTAATGCTATCTAACTTCTCACGTACTAGCTGCATAGCAATAACACGCGCATTCACTTCATTGCCCGAGCGAATAACATGCTTTTGAATTTCTAAAACACCAACAATGCCTACCGCAGCAATAAAAATGCCAATCAATACTTCAATTAAAGTAAAACCACGATATTTTTTGAACAGGGTTTTAGATAGGTTTTTGCTTCCTAACTTTTTATTCCTTGTATATACACGCATAAACTTCTCCTAAAAATCTTTCCAACTGCCGGGGATAAGTACAACATTAGATAACTCTGAACTCGTACCTTTACTAATATTATTCAAAACTTCTATATCGTAACGTGTATTAAAAGTACCCGAACTATTGGTTATAGAATGATCGGAAATAAAAGCACCACGTACTGTAGAGCCACCTATCATACTTACATCGCCACCACTACCATTAGTGGCTTCAAAGGCAAAGACTATACCATAAATAGTCGCGCCACCATTAAGCGTAATATCACCATCTTCCACGACAATAATGACGGGTTCATCTGCAGAGCCTATCGTTTTATTTGCGTTGACAGTA
>Ga0209826_1002862_pt1 | contig 11117 bp, 11 predicted proteins | sample GOMGulsemesocosm_5_FD_184637 | JGI IMG/M metagenome (GOLD analysis project Ga0209826, IMG submission 184637) | Methane-oxidizing microbial communities from mesocosms in the Gulf of Mexico - GOM15C Gulf of Mexico (SPAdes) (version 2) | ecosystem: Environmental > Aquatic > Marine > Cold seeps...
TTTAAAGTTAGTTGGTGCGGTCGAGAAGACTCGAACTTCCACGGGTGTTACCCCACAGCGACCTCAACGCTGCGCGTCTACCATTCCGCCACGACCGCACTGTCAGGCTTGATAGGGCGGCGTATAGACGAAGCGCGCGGCGGTGTGAAGTCGAAAATCGCAGACGTGGACAGATTGTCGTATTTCACAAGAAGAACCCGTTGAAACGACCAGGTCCCCTCCAAAAATTATCGTGTAACTTATTGAAACAGATAGAAAACCCACATGAGTCGTGGACATCTATGACCGCTCAAGCGCGCCATCTGGCACCCAAGAAATTCTCATTTAGTTGCAGACGCTGTCGTACGGGCCAGGAATAGATCGCCTGACATCTGATCATAATAGGCTGGAAACTGGTCATGATTAGCCGTGGACGCCAGATTTTGCACATCGCGACGCACCTGCTTGGCCAATTGATGCAGGGTCATGCAGCCTTGGCAGCAGTGCCCGTGTAAATACTGAGTTGGGGTCAGCATCACCGTCCGACAGGCGATCCAAGGCTGTCTGCCCTGCCCCGGCAGAATATAGAATGAGCGCCCCCTGTGGCGGCGACATACGAACCAATCCCCGCTTACCGCCAATCGACCGCTTGCCGTCTGAAAGGAACGAATTATTGCGGCAAGCATCAAGGGTCATCACCGTTGTACGCGCGCCTCGCTTTTTGAAAGTATCCTGAATCCGGTCTGCCACAATGCTTTCACCAATCAGAAAACTCTCGTCCCCATAATTGATTACTGGAACATCCGAGGGCAGCAGAAAGTGGCAGCCTTCGACTTCGCCCCCGTGGCCCGCGAAATAAAACAATACTTCGTCGCGAGGTTTGATCTGATTTGCCATGGTAGAAACCGCACTATTGATATCCAGGCGGCCAGGGTCCTAGAGCGTGCGCACCTCGCCCCCCAACCCCGACAATACACTGCTTATCGACTGCGCGTCATTGCGGGCTTTTTGCTGGCTCTCAAGGATTTGGTAGCTATCAACGCCAATCACCAGCGCCCACCTGCGGTTAGCTGGAACTGCCATGGGCTGGGGCTGCTGAGGAGCAATGATCTGGGTCACAACCGCACCGATAAGAGCAACAGCGGCAAAATCGCCTGCTTCGGCCATGACCCGTTCAACTGGCACCAAGACCAACGAGCTTGATAAAACGGCAGCTGTTAATGACCTTAATTGCATTTCAACCTCCAAAATTACTCATACCTAAAAAAAGCGCCCATTTTATCAGGAGGAATCATTCTGAAAAGGCTGGAAACCACCCCCTTAAAGACCGTATTGAGGGGCGATACTGAGAAAATGGGCTGAATATGGTTGAATGGATCACCAGTGACGGACTGACCGACTATGCTGCTGCAGTCGGCTTCATGGAGAGTCGCGTCGCCATGATAGCGTCCGGCCAAGCCGATGAATGCATCTGGTTGGTTGAGCATTCGCCACTTTATACTGCAGGCACTTCGGCCAAGCCTGCGGACCTGACCGATCCTGATCGATTTCCGGTCTACGACAGTAAGCGCGGTGGCCAGTACACCTATCACGGCCCGGGGCAGCGGGTGATCTATGTGATGCTCGACGTTGGCAAACGTGGCCATGATGTGCGGCGTTTTGTGCAACAGCTAGAGCAATGGGTGATCTTGACCCTGGACCAGTTCAATGTCACTGGCCACATCCGCGAGGGTCGCGTTGGGGTCTGGGTCGAGCGTGATGACAAGCCACTGACCATTTCTGGAGCCAAGGCCGAGGACAAGATTGCTGCCATTGGTATCCGCTTGCGAAAATGGGTCAGCTTTCACGGCATCTCGATCAATCTCGATCCGGATCTAAGCCATTTCGACGGCATTGTGCCCTGCGGCATCACCGAGCACGGGGTGACCAGCCTGGTTGATCTGGGACTGCCTCTGTGCATGGAGGATGTCGACCTCGCGCTGCGCCGCAGCTTTGAACAGGTCTTTGATCCGCCAGCCGGTACTTCCCTGCCTGACTAACAGCATTACCTGTCGGCCAATTCCTCAAGCGCCGCAAACACCAATTCGGGGCGGGTGTATAACAACATCGCCCCGCCACCCCGGCAAAGCCGGACCTGCACGTTACTGCGCCCGGCCATTGTTCGCTGCAAACGGTCAACCGAGGTCACCTGATCATCATCGCCATGCAAATAGATGACCGGTGCCGAATGGCCGTCAATATGGCGCCGCCAATCATTCACGATCCAATGAAAATCAGCCATCAACCCGGCGCCATTTTGCTGCAAGGACAAATTGTGACTGGCCTCCAGAAGGGCAGTCATTTGTAAACGGTCAATTTGTGCGCTGGTATTGCCATCCGGCCGCCGCTTCTGCCTCATCAGCACCATTGGCCCATTCCCGCGAATACCGCGCGCCCATAGCTTCACCACCAGCGGCAACACGCGGGGGCAATAAGTTGCAGCAATAGCCATCGACCAATGATGCCAGCGCAGGGCCGATAATTGCCGCAACTTTTGCACCGGCCCCATGCCCGAGACAACCACCGCCCCTGCGATCCTGTCCCGCAGTCTCCGCGCCGCGATATGTGCAAAAGCTGCCCCGCCTCGGTGTCCCAACAAAATGGGGCGCTGCAGGTTTTCCCGCTTAATCATGGTTTCCAGCTGATCGATAAATACATCCATACTGCGTTCATTGGACGGCACCGGACCTGACTGACCGTACCCACAGCGCAACGGCGCATAGACTCGAAACCCGCGTTTTCTGAATTGCAACTGTAACCGCTGCACCCCAGCAATTCCGTCTAGCAACCCATGCAAAAAGATAACTGGCTGCCCGGTCTCTGCACCCAGTTTAAAGAACTGTAAACACTGGCCATCGGGCAATTCCACATGACCATCTGGCGGCGGGACCTCACCACTTGCAATCCTGTCATCCGAGGCAACTTCGGCGATCAGAAAACAAAACAACCGCAGCATTTCGGCAAGCCCCGGCGCTCCGGACTTGGCCTGGATGACTCGCAATTGTGCATTCAGACTAGAAATGCCGCCGCGGGTCGGGCTTGCCAACTCGCTCAGACTGTTGCCTTCGAGAAGTCCGCCCAACAACAACATTTCCTGTCGGTGCAGTGCAAATGTCGCCGACAGCATGTCTTGAGCGCGGTTCGACCAGTGAAAATCCAGGGTTTCAATCATCACCCCGTAAGAGGCCTGCAGTCCCTGGCCGCATTGAACGGTTCGACACATCAATTTGCGGAACGGGTCAGGGGTGGCCAGAATCTCGGGGTCCTGCCAGCCGCCATGCTGCTGCCTTAAGTGTGTCAGGCGTTGTTCTATCCGGCCTTGCGCGGCGTCACTCAGACCCAGAGCCGCCAGCTCTTCCCCCTCGGATCCCTGCAAATAGGCCTCGGCAGCCCGGCTGGACCGAGAAACGCTACCGGAGACTGTCAACAAGATCCAAAAATTGTCATTATCTTCAAAAAACTGTGCTGGCGATGGTTGGCCTGACCTGACCCATTGCTGCTCCAAGATCTCGCTGGCGTGGGCAAAATGCAATTGCAGATCTGGATTGATTCGGCTTGCTTGCAGGCCTGCATCCGGTGCCGCTTCGGAAAACCCGCCGGAGCCATTTACTGGAGAACTTATAAACCGATCATACAATTCGGCCCGAATCACCGTTTCATAGATCGCGGCAATCATCTGATCCTGAGACAGGGCATCTACATACCGTGGGCTTGTCACATCGTTCATCAAATTTAATCCAATTAGCCCAACTGCCGGGCCGCGTGATAAACTCTCTTGTCTACAACGCCGGTTTACTTACTTCTCTCTTGGCAAAGCCCAGCAAAGCAGCATTAGAGATCTAACGTTGCCTACTGCCAGTTAACAATTCGCTTATTAAGGATTGTTTTTTTCGCAGCATCACACAACGTAAAGGTGTTTTGCAAACGTGAATTTGAACATTTTTTCAAATTCAACACCAATCACAATCGAAGTAGCTACATACATCCAATCAAAACCTAAAGATTTAATAGCGAGGCACGAATCTTTTCGGCATTATGACCGATTACAGCTTGATCTCCCATTTTCCCAGGTGCACCAAGGCGATCGCCCTCGTGTCGGGCAAGTACATGAAAGTGCAAGTGGAAAACCTCTTGACCGCCGGCCGTTTCATTGAATTGTTGCAGCGTAATTCCATCAGCATCAAAAGCCAGCATCAGCGCGCGCGACATCAGCTGAACAGTTTTCATCACCGCTGCCATCTGCTCGTTGGTTGCGTCCAGCATATTTCGACAGGACGTTTTGGGAATAACCAGTACATGCCCGTCGGCCCGAGGCATGATATCCATAAACGCAACGGTGTCAGCATCCTCGTATACCCGAGTTGATGGAATCTCACCGCGTAAAATTTTGGCGAAAATGTTTTCGGAATCATAAGTCATGGCATTTCCCTACTGTCGTCGTGTCAGAGTTCGGCACTCTTAGAATTTGATTATTGCACCGTCAAATCTTGCAGCCAGCCGTAAACTGCAGCACCCACCGCAAGCACTCTGTCCACACCGTTATGCTCTTTAAGATGGTTTCCCTTAACGCTTGGCGGCACTTTTTCAAGCCACCCATTGGGGGGGCGCGTCAATTTATCTTGATGCAGATCAAACTCCGCCATTGAAGGCACAGCCTTGCCACTCTAAAAACCCTATGAATCAAGGTGCCCGGAGTCCGCTCTCGGGGCCTTTCTAAATATAACAGGAGGCACCAAATGGCAGACGCAGCCATTCATGGTCACGATCACGCGGACGAGCGGGGGTTTTTTACCCGCTGGTTCATGAGTACGAACCATAAAGATATCGGCATTCTCTACCTGATCGTTTCGGCGTTTGTCGGTCTGATCTCTGTCACGTTCACCGTTTACATGCGGCTTGAACTGATGGATCCCGGCGTTCAGTACATGTGTGCCGAAGGCGCGCGCTTGATCGCAGATGCTTCGGCAGAATGTACCCCGAACGGCCACCTCTGGAACGTGCTGGTCACTGCGCACGGCATCCTGATGATGTTCTTCGTTGTCATTCCGGCGCTGTTTGGCGGCTTTGGCAACTATTTCATGCCGCTGCAAATTGGCGCGCCTGACATGGCCTTCCCGCGGTTGAACAACCTTAGCTTCTGGCTCTATGTGGCTGGTACTTCGCTGGCGGTTGCGTCGGTCTTGTCACCAGGCGGCAACGGTCAATTGGGGTCCGGTGTAGGCTGGGTTCTATATCCACCGCTGTCAGTGAAAGAAGGCGGTCTGTCGATGGATCTGGCGATTTTTGCCGTCCACGTCTCGGGTGCCTCGTCGATCCTGGGTGCGATCAACATGATCACCACCTTCCTGAACATGCGTGCTCCTGGCATGACCCTGTTCAAGGTGCCGCTGTTTTCATGGTCAATCTTTGTCACCGCATGGCTGATCCTGCTGAGCCTGCCGGTTCTGGCTGGCGCCATCACCATGCTGCTGATGGATCGAAACTTTGGTTTTGCCTTCTTTGACGCTGCCGGTGGCGGTGATCCGATCCTGTACCAGCACATCCTGTGGTTCTTTGGTCACCCCGAAGTTTACATCGTGATCCTGCCAGGCTTTGGTATCATCTCTCACGTGATCGCCACCTTCTCGCGCAAACCGGTGTTTGGCTATCTGCCGATGGTCTGGGCGATTATCGCCATTGGGGTTCTGGGCTTCGTCGTTTGGGCGCACCATATGTACACTGTCGGCTTGACGTTGAACCAACAGGCCTACTTCATGCTGGCCACGATGGTCATCGCGGTACCAACTGGCGTGAAAGTGTTCTCCTGGATCGCCACGATGTGGGGCGGTTCCATCGAGTTCAAAGCACCTATGATGTTTGCTTTTGGCTTCCTGTTCTTGTTCACCGTTGGTGGTGTAACCGGTGTGGTATTGTCGCAGGCCGCTGTGGATCGTTTTTATCACGACACCTACTACGTTGTGGCGCACTTTCACTATGTGATGTCGCTGGGTGCTGTCTTTGCCATCTTCTCCGGGGTTTACTTCTACTTCGGCAAAATGACAGGTCGTCAGTACTCCGAGAAGTTTGCACATCTGCACTTCTGGATGTTCTTTATCGGTGCCAACGTGACTTTCTTCCCACAGCACTTCTTGGGTCGTCAGGGCATGCCGCGCCGTTACATCGACTATCCTGAAGCATTTGCTTACTGGAACTACGTTTCGTCGATGGGTGCGTTTCTCTCGTTTGCATCGTTCCTGCTTTTCTTTGGTATCGTATTCCACGCTCTGTTGCGTGGCGCCCGTATCACTCAGAACAACTACTGGAACGAATACGCTGACACGCTAGAGTGGACACTGCCGACACCTCCGCCAGAGCACACCTTTGAGATCCTGCCAAAGCAGGAAGACTGGGACAAAGCTCCGTCGCACTAAGACGCGTCTGCAACAATCAAATGGCCTCGGAGTTTCCGCTCCGGGGCCTTTTTTATTGGCCGGTAAAAGACCACTTTCCACCATTCCCATATCATCTTTGCAGTGAGCAATCTCGACATTGCCTGACCTTAGATTACTATGGTCATTATGCCCTATAACTGGATCCCCTCCCCTTCTGACAACGCAACACAACTGCACCTGTGGCCGCATCAATCGCTGCCACCCAAGGGCTATTTCCGGATTTTGGCGGTAACTGCTGTATTGATTTCACTGCCGCTGTTACCTGTTCTCGGAACCGTTGCGCTCTGGGGACTGCTGCCGTTTCTACTGCTGGCATTGTTTGGCATGAAGTGGGCGTTAGACCGCAACCGTCGCGATCATCAGGTTCTGGAGGTCCTGACCCTCACCCCTGACAGTGCCCAACTGCAACGTTACAATCCACGCGGCGAGCCACAAATTTGGCAATGCAACCGGCATTGGGCCACTGTACAGCTCCACAAAAGCGATGGCCCTGTTCCCTATTACGTCACGCTGCGCGGCAATGGCCGGGAAGTGGAGATTGGCGCCTTCCTGTCTGAAGAGGAACGCAAGATGCTTTTTGATGACTTGAATAGCTCTCTGCGTGTGGCTTGACCGATATGCTAATCCGCCGCCTTGATATGATGAAAGACCTGGATGCGGTTATCGATTTTTATCGCCAAAACGCCGACTACTGGCTGATGGCAGAAGGCCAGCCTCCAGGGGCACAAAAATCCGCTGATTTCTTTACCGACGGGCCACCGGGATGCGACCCCATGCAGTCCGAACGGCTGGGTCTGTTCCTGAGCGACGAACTGTCCGGTCTGGCCGAGCTTTCTTTTGGGTTTCCGGAACCGGATGCGGCCTACCTTGGCCTGATGTTACTGGGCACCACAGCCCGTGGCATCGGTCATGGCAAAACCTTGTTGTCCCACGTTGAGAACCTCGCTCGCAATGCTGGCTCACCCCGGCTGTACCTTGCAGTTCTGCAAGCCAACACGCGCGGCCATGCTTTCTGGACCCGCGAAGGATATGTCTCAACTGGCCTCAGCCGCGTCGACGATTCCAACGGATTGAAACATGTCATCACCCGGTTGGTAAAGCTGTTATGATCCCGAGGCCCGCCAACAAAAAAGCCCCACAGCAAAGCTGAGGGGCCTATCAGGTTTTATTCCAGGGTCTGGCTTAGCAGTCGCCGCCCGAGCAGAGCTGATCCTTAACCAGCGGACCCACTTTGCCAAAATCCATCTGACCTGTGTATTTCGCTTTCAGCGCGCCCATCACCTTGCCCATCTCACGAATCGAGCTGGCGCCCGTCGCCGCAACTGCAGCGCGAACTGCCTCAGCCACTTCGCTTTCACCCAATTGCTTGGGCAGGAATTCCTCGATGATGGTAATTTCCTCAAGCTCTCGTTCGGCCAGATCCAACCGGCCACCTTCTTCGTAAGCACGCGCACTTTCGTTGCGTTGCTTGGTCATCTTGCTGAGAATCGCCAATACATCACTGTCAGAGATGGTAATCTCTTCGCCACTGCCGCGCGACGCGATTTCCATGTCCTTGATCGCAGCGTTGATCAGACGCAAAGTAGCCAGACGGCTGGCCGCCCGATCCTTCATTGCCTGCTTCAGGGCCGTGTTGACCCGTGTGCGCATATCCATTGTGTAATCCATCCCCATGGCATTGGAATTCACAGCCTTATCCAAACAACTGTCGCGATACAAGGCCACTCAGTCTAGGCTGACGCGATGGAATACTTTGCCTTGGCAAGTTTTGGCCGGGCTTGACCCTCCTGAGCCCTGCCCTTAAGAACCCATGAATTTATCCCACATGGAGACTCGCGTTATGGCCGATACCGCCCCGTCCAAGCCCACCGCATGCCTGGCAATGGCTGATGGTACAGTGTTTTATGGCGTTGGTTTTGGTGCCACCGGACAGACCGTGGCCGAGCTCTGCTTTAACACTGCAATGACTGGCTATCAGGAGATCATGACGGATCCGTCCTACGCTGGTCAGATCGTCACCTTCACCTTCCCTCATATCGGTAACACAGGTGTGACCCCGGAAGACGATGAAACCGCTGATCCGGTGGCGGCAGGCATGGTGGTCAAATGGGACCCCACACTGGCCAGCAGCTGGCGCAGCAATGAAGAATTGAAAGACTGGCTAACCCGCACTGGCCGTATCGCCATTGGCGGCGTCGACACCCGCCGCCTGACCCGTGCCATCCGTCAGCAAGGCGCGCCACATGTGGCGCTGGCACATGATCCCGACGGCAATTTCGATGTCGAGGCGCTGGTTGCTTCTGCTCGTGCCTGGGCCGGACTGGAAGGCATGGATCTGGCCAAAGAGGTCACTTGCGCCCAAAGTTATCGCTGGAACGAGATGCGTTGGGCCTGGCCAGACGGCTATCCAACTCAAGAAGCCCCCAAGCACAAAGTCGTCGCCATTGATTATGGTGCCAAGCGCAATATCCTGCGCTGCCTGGCGTCTGCAGGGTGTGATGTGACGGTACTGCCTGCAACCGCTACCGCCGACGAGGTTCTGGCACATAACCCAGACGGGATCTTCCTCTCCAACGGCCCCGGTGACCCTGCCGCGACCGGTGAATATGCAGTGCCGATGATCAAAACCATCCTCGACACTACCTCTCTGCCCGTCTTTGGCATCTGCCTTGGTCACCAGATGCTGGCGCTGGCGCTGGGTGCCAAGACCATCAAAATGAATCACGGACACCACGGTGCCAACCACCCGGTCAAGGAACTTGTGTCCGGCAAGGTCGAGATCACCTCGATGAACCACGGGTTTGCGGTTGATGCCCAAACCCTGCCCGAAGGCGTGGTGGAAACCCATGTATCGCTGTTCGACGGATCAAACTGCGGCATCCGCCTGGCCGACCGCCCGGTTTACTCGGTTCAACACCACCCCGAGGCCAGCCCCGGTCCGCAGGACAGCTTCTACCTGTTCGAACGCTTCGCCAAGGCCATGCAGGCCCATAAATCGGTCGACGCGTAAGCCAATAGTAAAACTCAGTCAGTCGTCCATCATGGTTAACTGGCTGTTAACCCACCGCTGCTCAGGCTGACCTAACGTCCAAGGGCAAGCGGTGGTGTGATGTGGGATCAATCGGTAGTTCTGTTCGATCCCCGACTCGCTCGGAAAACCCCGCGAACACGGTTGCCGCTTGGGCATCATCTTGTTGACGCTCAGGCAATCCGAGACACCGACCTGCTGCGAGCACTGGTCTTGCAGCGGCATCAGGACGCCCCGCTTGGTCACATCCTGATCACTCAGGGCTGGGCCAATCAGGATCAAGTCCTTGAAGCCTTGTCGCGGCAGCATGGGTTGCAACGGGTCGATCTGACCAACCACCAACCAGACAGCCGATTGTTAAGCCGCAAGCCGGCGCAATTCTGGCTGCAACACCGTGCCGTTCCCTGGCAGCAGGAAGGTCGCCAACTAGTGATCGCCGTCGCCCACCCCGAACGCTTTGAAGCGCTACAAAAAGCACTGTGCGGCAGCTTTGACCAAATCCGGCCAGTGCTGGCAGCCGAAGACAATATCACCGCGTTATTGACGGCTCATTTTCGCGCCCCCCTGGCGCAAAGAGCCAATACGCGGGTGTCTCTGGAAAGCAGCAATCGCCATGGGCAAGCGACCAACCGTCCCCACGTGCCCCTGATACTCTGCGGCGTGTTCGCTGGGTTGGCAGTCTTTGCCCCGATCGAGACCTTTACCGCACTCTGCGTCCTCGCAGTGCTGACGCTGATCTTATTCATTGGGTTGAAGGCCATCGGGTTTGTGACCCATCTGGCAAATAACGGAGAAATCCAGAGCAATCACTGGCCAGAGAATTTACCACGCGCGCCCCATCGTCTGCCCCGTATGTCGATACTGGTCCCGCTGTACCACGAGGCCGAGGTGAGCAAGGACCTGTTGCGGCGCCTGCAACACCTGACTTACCCGCGTTCCCTGCTAGAAGTGATTCTGGTGCTTGAGGAACACGATGAGATCACGCGTGCCGCGCTAACCAAGGTAACCCTGCCTGCGTGGATCACGATCATAGAAGTTCCGCGATTTGGAACGTTGACCACCAAACCCCGGGCCTTGAACTATGCACTCGATTTCTGTCACGGCGATATTATCGGGGTCTGGGATGCCGAAGATGCACCAGCACGCGGGCAACTCGAACATGTCGCCCGCACCTTTGCGCAAGCGGACAAGGACGTCGCCTGCCTGCAGGGGGTGCTGGACTATTACAATCCGCGCACCAATTGGCTATCGCGCTGCTTTACCCTAGAATACGCCAGCTGGTTCCGCATTGTGTTGCCCGGTTTGGCCCGCCTGGGACTGGTGATCCCCCTGGGCGGCACCACACTGTTTGTAAAGCGCGCCGTACTGGATCGCTTGGGTGGCTGGGATGCTCATAACGTCACCGAGGACGCCGATCTTGGTGTGCGTCTTTGCCGGGCTGGATATCGAACCGAGATGATCGCCACCACCACCCATGAAGAGGCGAATTGCCAGACCTGGCCGTGGATCCGGCAGCGGTCTCGCTGGCTTAAGGGCTTCATGACCACCTATCTGGTGCATATGCGCCGCCCGCGCCAACTGCTTGTTCAACTGGGCTGGCGACGTTTTTTTGGCTTCCAGGCATTCTTTCTCGGCACAGT
>Ga0209826_1002865_pt1 | contig 11111 bp, 13 predicted proteins | sample GOMGulsemesocosm_5_FD_184637 | JGI IMG/M metagenome (GOLD analysis project Ga0209826, IMG submission 184637) | Methane-oxidizing microbial communities from mesocosms in the Gulf of Mexico - GOM15C Gulf of Mexico (SPAdes) (version 2) | ecosystem: Environmental > Aquatic > Marine > Cold seeps...
TCATATCATGCAAGGGGCTACGCAGAAAAAGCCGCACCCCAAATCAATAGATAATTTATAATCACTACAAATATAATCATCAGGATAAAGCCTTGAGCATTAAAATATTTCATAACCCTCGTTGCAGTAAGTCTCGTCAAACACTACAGCTACTAGAAGACAATAATGTTCAGCCAGAAATTATTGAATATTTAAAACAGGCCCCTAGCAAAACAGAACTAGAGTCTGTACTAACATTGCTTGGCATGAGTCCGCGAGAACTTATGCGTAAAGGCGAAGCTGCTTATAAAGAACTCAACTTAGCAGATGATGGTTTAACTAACGATCAACTCGTCGTGGCCATGCTTGAAAACCCTATTCTAATTGAGCGCCCTATTGTGCTGGCTAACGGTAAAGCGGCTATTGGTCGCCCACCTGAAAGTGTGTTGGACATTATCTAAATGGACATTGAAGTATTAGTTTTATTCTATAGCCGACAGGGCGCAACCGCGCAAATGGCGAACCTAGTCGCACGAGGTATTGAGGAAGTAGACGGGGTTCAAGCAAAAATTCGTACCGTACCTGCCATTTCAACCGTGTGTGAAAGTGTAGCCGATGATATTCCTGAAGGCGGCGCTTTATATGCCAGTTTAGATGACCTAAAAAACTGCGCGGGTCTCGTTCTTGGTAGCCCGACACGTTTTGGCAATATGGCGGCCCCGTTAAAATACTTTCTCGATGGCACCAGTAACTTATGGCTAGCAGGTTCATTAATTGGTAAGCCAGCCGCTGTTTTTACCTCAAGCAGTAGTATTCATGGCGGACAAGAAACAACACTAACCTCCATGATGCTGCCTTTATTACATCACGGCATGTTATTGGCGGGCTTGCCCTATTCAGAAACAGCATTACTGGAAACAAGCACGGGGGGAACACCCTATGGAGCCAGCCACTTAGCCGGTGCAGATAATTCACGTAAGATAGACCTGCATGAATCACAGCTTTGCATCGCGCTAGGAAAACGCATCGCCACACTTGCCAAGAAGCTCAGTTAATTATGAAATTACCCGGAAAAAAAGCCGCTTATTGGCTACAACTAACCAGTTATTTTAGCCTGATATTTTTTATCACCGCATGGATTACGCTGTTAGACCCACCACAAACATTCCCCATCGCGTTGCTGCTTATTTGTTGCGTAGTCCCTTTGCTATTGCCTATGATGGGTGTCTTGAACGGTAAAGATAAGCCCGTTAACTGGGCTGCCTACTTAAGCTTATTGTATTTTATTCACGGTGTATCAGAAGCGATGACCTCGCCAGCCACACGTATATTAGGTATTGTTGAAATTATCATCAGTCTTACCGTGTTTTTTAGTGCCTCACTTTATATCCGTCGCTTAAATAAGCCTTAATGCAAGACCAGATTCCGCTTCCGCTCAAGCTACAAGAGGACTTTAGCTTCGATCACTTTATTGCCGATGAGAATGCTCTCATCATTGAGTCATTAAAGAATCCATCCGAACCTTTCATCTTCCTTTGGGGTGATGCTGGCACGGGTAAAACTCAACTTCTACAGGCGACCTGTCAATACCAAACACAGCTGGGTAAAACAGCAGCCTACCTACCGCTGCAAGAGCTACAAGTATTTTCACCACAGATTCTCGATGGCATGGGTAATATTGATCTTATCTGCCTTGAAGACATAGAACTGGTTTGTGGAAATACGCAGTGGGAAGAAGCATTATTCAATCTATTCAACCAGTTACGTCTAACAGAAGGGCGGCTAGTCATTAGTTCAAATACATCACCTCAGCAATCTAACGTACGACTGAACGACCTAAAAAGTCGACTATGTAGTGGCTTACCACTCAACCTAAAGCCGCTCTCTGATGAAGGAACGATAAAAGCCCTGCAAGCCCATGCCGACAAACAGGGACTGGAGCTAACGCACGATATGGCAAAATACCTCATCAATCATTACCCGAGAGACCTACCCAGTCTCTGGTCACTACTTGATACACTAAACCAAGCAAGCCTTATTGCTAAGCGTAAGCTGAGCATTCCATTTATTAAAAGCACACTCAAGACTTAGCTATCAATAACAACCAATAAAACACGTCAACATTAAACCAAGGATCTGTACACTATGGATGCACTATTTTCAGAAGATATTATCAAACAAATTCAAGATTTACTCACCGTATATGGGCTTAAGGTTCTCGCCGCACTCGCTATTTTCGTCATTGGTAAAATTATTGCCAAAATGGTTAAATCCGGTATAGGCAAAGCCATGGCAAAAGCTAAATCCGACCCCATATTAATTTCCTTTACCAGTAATATGATTTATGCCGGATTACTGGCCTTCATCATCATCGCTGCACTGGGTCAACTTGGCATTCAAACAACGTCATTCATCGCTATATTAGGTGCTGCTGGTTTAGCCGTTGGGTTAGCTTTACAAGGCTCTTTGTCTAACTTTGCAGCCGGCGTATTAATGATTATCTTTCGCCCGTTTAAGCAAGGTGACTTTATTGAAGGCGCAGGCGTTTCTGGGGTTGTTGAAGAGGTTCATATCTTCAATACCATCATGCGCACAGGTGATAACAAAACCATTATTATCCCAAATGCTGGACTCATGAATGGCAATATCACCAACTACTCCAGCAAGCCAACACGCCGCTTAGATCTTGTTATTGGCATTGGTTATGACGATGATATTAAAAAAGCTAAAAATATACTCAATGAGTTAATGCAGCAAGAACCAAGAATTTTAAAAGACCCTGCTCCTACACTCGGCCTATTAGAACTGGCGGATAGCAGCGTTAATTTTGCAGTTCGCCCTTGGGTTAAGTCTGCGGATTATTGGGGTGTTCATTTTGACTTACTTGAAAGTATCAAGCTACGTTTTGACAAAGAAGGCATCAGCATTCCTTATCCACAACAAGATATTCACATTCATGGCTCCGCTTGCAAGGAATCATGAGCTAGATCATTGTCAATGCGGGTGAATTAGTAACCATTTCTATTTAACCAGCTCTCTATTTACTTTAATATACACGGCATACGACCAAGCAAATCGCTTTGCTTGGTCGCTGCTTATTTTCGCGCTTAGCGCATAACTTAAATCAAAGGCCAACATCATGACTCATGAATTACCTGCTTTACCGTATGCAATTGACGCATTAGAACCGCATATCTCTCAAGAAACTTTAGAGTTTCACCACGGCAAACATCACGCAACTTACGTTACTAAGCTAAACGGCTTGATTCCTGGCACTGAGTTTGAAAACGCAAGCCTTGAAGACATTATTAAAAAAGCATCTGGCCCCATCTTTAACAATGGTGCTCAAATCTGGAACCACACATTTTACTGGAACTGCTTATCTCCATCTTGTACAGCACCGTCTGGTGATTTATTAGCCGCTATCAACGATGCGTTTGGTTCAGTTGACGCGTTTAAAGCAGAATTTACTGATAAATCAGTTAATCTTTTTGGTGCAGGCTGGTGCTGGTTGGCAAAAAATGCCGATGGCAAATTAGAAATCGTACAAACAAGCAATGCAGCTAACCCATTAACTGATGGTAAAACACCGTTGTTGACTTGTGATGTTTGGGAACATGCATATTACATCGATTGTCGTAATGCTCGCCCTGCTTATATGGACAAGTTCTGGGCATTAGTGAACTGGGATTTTGTTGCACAAAATCTATAGTCCGCTACGTTCAAAAGGAAAGGCGCTGAAAAGCGCCTTTTTTTATACCTGCTTATAAAGTTCGCTTTCTTTATAACGATCATTTGCATGATTCAATAACACCAGCAAGACCGCTGCAATCGGTAAGGCCAGCAAAATACCCGTAAAACCGAATAGTTGCCCGCCTGCCATAACCGCAAAAATAACAGCAACGGGGTGCAAACCAATTTTATCACCTACCAATATAGGCGTTAAAACAACACTCTCTAAAACTTGAACCACGGTAAAGACCAGCAATACTGCCAGAATACCGCTCGCATCATGTAGTTGTAATAACGAGGCCAAGCAAGCCAGCACTAAACCAACAATTAAACCCAAGTAAGGTACGAAGCTCACCAAGCCTGCAATAATAGAAATCAACAGAGCAAACTCTAAACCAACAATGCTTAAGCCAATAAAATAAAGCACCGCCAAGCACAACATAACCAGCACCTGGCCTTTAAAGAAGGCACCTAATACAGCATCCACTTCCTTCGCAATTTGTGAAGATTTTTGCTCTACTCGTCTGGGCATTGCATCATGGATTTTTGCAACCATCACATCCCAATCTCGTAATAAGTAAAAGGTCACCACCGGAATTAACACCAGATTTGCCAACGCTGAAACAAACGCCATACCCGATGCACTTACCGAACGAACAAAACCAGCGGCAATACTACTCGCCCCTCCAATATTATTTTGCAAGCCTTGCTGTAGCTTCTCAACATCCAACTCGGCCAAACCAACAAAGCGCATTTGTAGCCATGGCAAAGCAGTTTGCTTTAACCAAGCAACAATCATTGGCACTTTCCCCAACAAAATGGATATTTGCTGCTCCAACAGCGGCAATAAAAAGATCATTGCAGCAGAAAGAGCAAAAAATATAACCACAAAGACCAGGCTCACCGCTAAAGAGCGCGACCATTTTTTTTGTTCTAGCTTATCAACCAGTGGATCACCTAAGTAAGCCAATAAAGCCGCACTCAAAAAAGGCATTAAAATAGCAGACAAGCTATAAACCAAGCCCACAAACACTAACCCTATCAGCAAATATTTATTGGTATTGTTATTCATTGTATTCATGTACTTTTATGCTCCAAGCCCTAAGCCCCCACGTCCAAACATATTCCAAGCCACTTATTGCTGTTGTTACGGCTACCGCATATATTGCATACTCCATCCAATCAATTGGCACACTAAGCACACCTTGGCTTGCGATTAACATAACCAAGTAAATAATTTGAAATGCCGTATTTAATTTACTCGAAAAAGGCGGCTCACCGTTAAACGGCTCAACCGTTAAGTGGTATAGCAAAGCGCCTAAGGCAATAGTTATGTCACGCAAAGCAATCATGATGAATAACCAAGCTGGAACCAAGCCAATAAAAACACAAACAAAAAAACAGCTCACCAATAAGACTTTATCTGCCAAAGGGTCAAGGAAAGAGCCTAACTGGCTAGACCAATCATAGCGCTTCGCCAAGAAGCCATCTAAGGCATCAGAAAGACCTGCCACGACAATCAGCAATAAAGCGAACTGATAATGCTCCAACAATAGCAAGTACACAATCGGCGCAACCAACACCAACCTTAAAATACTGATGATATTAGGGATATCTTCTCGACTCATTTAATTCGCTCGATAATATAGCGTATCTATCTTGGGTGAAGGCAACCCTATCGGCTCGATAGACTGCTTAAGCGTAAAGTCTTTTCCCACTTGCAATACCTGCTCTGAAGAAAGCAACGGGGGCTCTGTTAGCAACAATATTTTATTTAAGGAAATAATTTCTTTTAAAACCGTCACCTCACCCGATATTGTTAACAGCAACTCAAGCTTAGTTCCTTGCAAAGCTTTCCAAGCAACTGCTTTCACTCGGTCTAAGGAAGCCAAGTAATCAGTCACTTCAACCATTTTATCTAAATCACTGACCTCACTAATATGTATTTTTACCTGATGTTGGTGCACCGTACCACGCGGCGCATAGATATCGGCTAACGACTCAGCCGTTTCCGAAAAAAGTGCCATTAAAACATGACGCATATTGCCCTTCTGCACCAACATAGAGTACCGCTTACGCCCATTCATCAACTGAGCCGTTAAACGCCATTCATTGGCCGATACTTTCCGTAAACGCCCATATATAATGTGTTTCACGCTATAGCGTTTTGATGCATTTAAAACTTGGTCCGAAAAACCGGCCCAAACATCCTCAGCACTCAATGCGCGCCTATCATTCAGGTCAAGTAACGGCAATGTAATTGCTAAGCCAACATCACTTGCCGCGGTTAGCACGGCCTTAGTCATCGGCTCATCAACCAACATATGCCGACTGCTCCCATCATCAATCGCCAGCCACAGTAAAATCTCAGGCCTATTCTTACCCCAAATAGGCACAGAAAACTGCTGTAAAACGTTATCTAAGGCTGTTTTTTGAAAGCTAACGGTTAAACGATAGGATGATTCCTCTTCTTCCAAGGTTTCATATTGAAACTGTTCAACATACGAGCCAACATTAGATAAGACTGCTTGCAATGATGGGTTATCTAGCTCTTGGGGACGACCTGACACTTTTTGAACAACCGTCTTCAAAACCTCTTTCATCGCAGCATTACGCACCGCTTGCGATTGGTCAGTCACCACTGTTGAGGCACTATACAAGCCTTCCAGCGGCACAGCATACGAAGGTACAGACAGTATTAATAATAAAAAAGCGATTAAATAACGCATCGACAAACCCAAAAAACATCTATGAAAGTAGCTATAGCATAATATAGTTAGCCCTATTACTGCTAACAATTAACTCAACTGATATAATCCTTCTTTTTATAACCGTGTAGAGCCGATTGTGAGTGATTCAAAAAGTAGCCTAAGCTATAAAGACGCTGGTGTTGATATTGATGCTGGTGCGCAACTCGTAGAACGAATTAAACCCATCGCAAAACGGACTCAGCGGCCTGGTGTTATGTCTGGCCTCGGCGGTTTTGGCTCATTATTTGAGCTTCCCCTAGATCGCTATAAAAAACCTGTCTTAGTCTCAGGTACCGACGGTGTAGGCACAAAGCTTAAACTGGCAATGATGCTAAACAAACACGATACCATTGGCATTGACTTAGTGGCTATGTGCGTCAACGACATTATTGTCACTGGTGCAGAACCTCTATTCTTCCTAGATTATTACGCCACAGGCAAACTCAACCTTGATATTGCTAGCGACGCTATTGCTGGCATTGGTAAAGGCTGTGAGCTATCAGGTGCGGCGCTCGTTGGCGGTGAAACGGCTGAGATGCCGGGCATGTATGAAGGTGAAGACTACGATTTAGCTGGATTTAGTGTGGGTATTGTTGAGAAAGACGCTATTATCGACGGTTCAAAAGTCGCTGTCGGTGATGTTTTAATTGGCATTGCCTCATCAGGTGCACACTCTAATGGTTATTCATTAATCAGGAAGGTTATCGAGCGACAAGACGACCTAGATCAAACCATTGGCGGCAGGCCGCTTGCCGATGCCTTGTTAGAACCTACTCGAATATACGTTAAATCACTGCTCGCTCTCATCAACAAGCAAGATGTGCACGCCTTAGCGCACATCACTGGCGGTGGCATTACTGAAAACTTACCTCGCGTTTTACCAAACAACACGGTTGCTAATGTCACACTCGGCAGTTGGCCAACGCCTCCTTTATTTGATTGGTTACAAGAAGAAGGCAACATTAGCGATAACGAAATGTTAAAAACCTTCAATTGCGGTATCGGCATGGTTGTTTGTGTTGCAAAAGCAGATGTTGATGCCGTACTCGAACAACTAACTAACACAGGGGAAACAGCCTTTGTTATTGGAGATATTTCTGCCGCAGACGGCGAACCATCCGTTAATTACCTATAAGACACCATGAGTAATAACTACCGTATCGTCGTACTATTATCGGGATCAGGCACTACATTACAATCGATAATAGATGCTGATTTACCCGCTGAAATTTGTGCTGTCATTAGTAATAAAGCCGATGCCCTGGGCTTAGAGCGTGCGCAAAAAGCGGGCATAGTCAGCCACGTATTAGACCATACCGCCTTTTCTTCACGTGAAGCGTTCGATCTAGAGCTTAAAACACTTATCGACCAACAAGAAGCTGACTTAATTGTTTTAGCAGGGTTTATGCGCATCCTTAGTGATGATTTCGTCAATCATTACCACGGTAAGCTCATTAATATTCACCCATCCTTACTTCCCAAATACAAAGGTATGCACACCCATCAACGCGTCATGGATGATGGTGAGCCACTACACGGCAGCAGTGTACATTTTGTTAACACCGAGCTCGATGGCGGACCTGTAGTACTACAAGCCCGTGTGCCCGTACTGCCAAGTGATGATATCAATAAACTAGAGCTTCGCATAAAAAGTAAAGAGCACATCATCTACCCAACCGCTATTAGCTGGCTGGCAGAAGGCCGTATAGAACTGAAAGATGATGAGGTTTATATGGATAAGAAAAAGATGAGCGGCCCCGTCGTTATCGACTACATGTAATACATTGTTATGGGCCTTTTTGCAAAAATATTCAGCCACTTCCTTCTTTTTGCAATTAGCCTGTCAGCCGCCATTGCTGATAATAAAAGCGTCCCACTATTCAAAGCGGAATACCTACTGCAGCATAATAACCTCGAAATAGGCCGTGTTGAACTCAGCGTAGTAGCGCTGGCTAATAACCGCTACAAGCTCACCTCAACTACCCATAGCAGTGGCTTACTCTCCTTTATTCAAAACCATAAACTAACCGAAAGCAGTCTCTTTGAATTGCACAAGGGTAAAATAAGACCCCTTGATTATCAGTATTTAAAGCAATCTAGAAAACAAGAAAAGGACGTTAAACTAAGCTTCAATTGGCAACAGCTAAACGTCACCAATACAACTGCTGGTCAAAGCTGGAGCATGCCTATATCAGAAGGCGTTTTAGATAAGGCACTCATGCAAATTGCCTTGATGCTCGATATTGGTGACTCAAACAGCACTATAAATTACCAAATTGCTGATGGTGGTAAACTCAAACAATACCGATTTAAACCGCTAGGTACCGACAGTACGAGTGTTGCAGACAATACTTATAAAACCAATAAGTTTGCCCGCACTAAAGGTCGGCACAAAAGAATCACCTACTATTGGTGCGCACCCGCACTACACAACTTACCCGTACGCCTGCAACGTGAAAAGAAGTACGGGACCTTTGAAATGCGCTTACAAAAAGTTAGTTTCCAAGCGAATGACCACCTCCAAAACTAACACTTCTAGAACAGCTCGAGCACTGACTTCAAAGCAACCTCTCCTTATTATAAGGAAAGCCATATCAAGGACTTATCGTCCACCTCAAAAGTAGCCTCATAAAATAAATAGCTATGTCCATAGCAAAATAACCACGCTCTGCTAGTCTTTTACTAGTTGTATTCTAAAAACCAGCCTATTGTTACTAGGGAATTAGGCGCTTATCAATCAACCTGAACGATACTTTATGAAAAAACAACGAACACCTTACTCTCATACGCCTAAAGCATATAACTCTCTACCAAGCCACCGTAAGCGCTAAACAACGCTATAACAATGAATAACTATAAAGTCTTAGTTGTAGAGCCTTCGAATGTGTACCAATTAGTTGCCCAACAAGTATTAGAAGAAAGTAACTGCCATTCCCTTTTCACTAAAACAGGAAGCGAAGCTTTAGAGCTTATTCAACTTTCAAGTTTCGACCTAATTTGTATTGCAATGGAGCTCCGAGACATGACGGGCTCTCAACTTTGCCAGAAAATTCGAAACATTGAGGGCGACACTCAAACCATTCCTATCATCATTGTTACGACTCATGAAAATAACGCAACGCTAGAAAACGCCTTACGCGCTGGTGCAACAGAAATCTTTCATAAAAGTAAGTTATCTAAGTTAGCCAACTTTCTTACTCATCAAGCGTTCCAAAAGAACTACAACCATCACAGCACCGGCCATATACTTTATGTAGAGGACAGCCCCAGCCAATCCTCCCTCGTCATTGCAACACTGAGCAACCAAGGTCACACCATCAAGCACTTTAGCCGCGCAGAGGATGCTATAGAAGCCTTTGAACAAGCACCTTATGACCTTGTATTAACCGATATTTTCCTAGAGGGTACGTTAACGGGCTTAGATATTGTCAAAACGATACGTAAAGATGGAAGTAATGATAAAGTCCCAATTCTTGCAATGTCCGCTGTTAGCGATACTCAACAAAAACTTGAGCTCTTACGCAGCGGTGCAAATGATTACGTCAATAAACCTTTCATCCAAGAAGAGCTTATTGTTAGAACACAAAACCTTATCACCTCTAAAAAGCGCCTAGATACCTTAGAGAAACAACAAGCACACCTTCAAGAAATAGCGATGAAAGATCAGTTAACCGGGCTATATAACCGACACTTTATGATGGAAGCCGGGCCAAAAGCAATCAAACAAGCCCACCGCCACCAACAGCCTCTCAGTATGCTTGTTATTGATCTTGATAAGTTTAAATATGTTAATGACACACATGGACACGCAACAGGCGACATTGTACTGGAAAGCATTGGCGCAACATTATCAAACAAATGCCGAGCAGAAGACCTTGCTTGTCGCTTTGGCGGTGAGGAATTCGTTTTAATATTACCTCACTGTGATTTAGGCAGTGCAGAAATTATTGCTGAAAAATTAAGGGTTATTATTGAAAAAAGCTGCCCTGCTGGGCTAGTTATCACAGCCAGTATTGGTGTTAGTTCTTTATTTGTTAATGACAAAAATGACACTGTTGCCAGTTTATTTTCTCGTGCAGATGCGGGCACTTATCAAGCAAAAGAAAAGGGGCGTAACCAAGTGGTATTAATCACCGAAAATCCACCCAGCGACCACTAGAAACATCACTGATTAATAACACCCGATATCAATATATTTAAAAGAGTATCATATGGAAAATAGCTTCTGGCATGAACGTTGGGCGACTAACGACATCGGCTTCCACTTAAATAAACCCAATCCCATGCTGTTAAAGCACTGGCCTAGTCTACAAGCACATGCTAACGATGTTATTTTTGTTCCATTATGCGGAAAAAGCCTCGACTTAATTTGGCTAGCCACTCAAATAAAGCAGGTTATTGCCTGCGAGCTTAGCCAACAGGCTACTGAGGACTTTTTCAGTGAAAACAAAATCACCCCGCGTATCGAACAACATTCAAGGTACTCAACATATCAGTATGAGAATATAACGATATTTTGTGGCGACTTCTTTCAACTAACGCCAGCCGACCTAGAAACCTGCACGCTTGTTTACGATCGCGCATCACTCATCGCTTTCCCTCTCAACATGCGCCAACAATATGTAGATAAGCTTGAACAACTATTGCCGC
>Ga0209826_1002867_pt1 | contig 11110 bp, 10 predicted proteins | sample GOMGulsemesocosm_5_FD_184637 | JGI IMG/M metagenome (GOLD analysis project Ga0209826, IMG submission 184637) | Methane-oxidizing microbial communities from mesocosms in the Gulf of Mexico - GOM15C Gulf of Mexico (SPAdes) (version 2) | ecosystem: Environmental > Aquatic > Marine > Cold seeps...
CTTGATGGACATTCAAGGGAATACCGAGAAACACCAGAATTTAATAATATCATGATTAGTATTGAATCTAACTTCTCTCCGAAGAGCTTACTAAGTGACCTTAAGAAAAAATCTTATTCCAATAATACTGAATCTAACTTCTCTCTGAAGAGCTTACTAAGTTACCTTAAGAAAAAATCTTCTTCCAATAATAATGCTTATACTGAAGCAATTAAGGTTTTGGGTGACGACAAACTAATATTAACCCCGATTGGGATCAAAAGAATTATTGATAATGTATATGAGTTAGATGATGTTGATTTGGCATTTAATCTAATATCGGTACTTAAAAATAAAGGAATACAATCACGTCAATTAAATGCTGTTCCTGAAAAAATTAAGCGTACACCAGGCGGTATAAAATTCACTTATACCATTCCAGATGCTTCATCAGAAAGCAATGAAGGTTCTTCCTTTTTTAATCTGATTAGTGACCTTTGGAATGATATATTTGGTGAAACGGAACAGCATTCTGAAACGTCTACTTTTACAAACGATGCTGCAATTACTATCCTTGACGTAACAGAAACAAAAACAGGTGGGATAATAAAAACTATTAGTATTAATATTCCAAAAAACATTCATCAAAAAGACGTTAATACTTTTATAAGTAAAGAGTTTACTGGCCTTTCAGGCACTAACATAAAAAATTATTCATACGCATTTAAAGAGGCGTTTAGTAGTTTTGACACACCCTCTTTAGATAATCTGATCGCTTCATATGTATATTCTTGGGGTAATGAATCAACAAAGCGGTCAAATAGAGAGCGTTTCATCGGGGTCGATGATGAGTTTAAGAATGTTTATGGAGACGGGGCGCTTCCGCATGAGTTCGAGATTTTATTTAAAAAAATTCAAACGGTGTACTCGGATGAAAACAAAGAATTAATAGAAAGTCTTGTGTATGATATTTACGGGCATCAAGGCTTTAGTCCGACAAGTTCTATGGAAGAAGTTTTAGATATTTTGGAGATACCAAGAGGGTTTGATAAAATTATCTATGACATAAAAAAAGAAGTGGATTACATTCCTAGCTGGCTCTTCATTTTAATTGCATTATTGACGTTGTTCTTAGCAATGACTTTTTTGTATGAAGCACCAAAAGAGTATAAAAGGCAACGAGAGCAAGCATTAAAAAAATTAAAACAATTGATAAGGGATGATATAGCTCTTTATTTAAAAAAGCATAAAGAGGCATATGTTAAAGATTTTAGTCAGCAAGCTAAAGTTTCAATGGACGATATCTTAAGGCGATCTAGTTCTCATTTAAATATAGGCATTAACCAAGCTGATAAAATATGGGCAGATCAGTTGTTCGTAATGAATAAAGAAAAAGATTGCTTAGATGAAGATACAAAAGAACTATTACAGGTAAAACGTAGCATCAGTGAGCTTAAAACGTTGGCCTTAACGAATCAAAATAAATTTATAAAGCAAATAACGGGAAGAAAGCTTTCTTGTGAAGGGGTGGGTAACTAATGAACGTTGAAGTTTTTTTTGATGCTAAGCGTTGTATCGGTTTTGCGAGTCAATACCCTGATGGGCTATCTAAAAAGGTTGTGAGTTTTTATACGGAACAGTTGAATAAAGGTGATAGCTGGTTAGTTAATGATATTGGGCATAAAGGTTTTTTTTCAAAGTCTTTAATGCAATTAAGGCAGCGCTTTTCAGGTTTAAAGATTGTTTCATTTAAAACTGGCTTGCTGGGTGACGAAGCTGATAATCCAGATGAGTCTTATTATGAGCGAATGCTTTACCTGAGTTCTCTATTTTTATTAATGCGAGATAAAATAATTTTATCAGAAGGGCTGGCTCCAGAAAAATTGTATGTCAATGTACCTGCTTATGCTTATAGGTGGTGGCACTCTAAGGCTTTTGAATTAGACATTAATAGTGATTTGGAAGTTTCAAAACATGGGAAAAGATTTGAAATAAATAGTCCTGAAGTTCTTTCTGAATTTTCTCGTGCAGCACTTATTTCAGGTGTTGATTACGTTGAAAGTGAATTGGTGGCGGTAACGCTGTCTAAGAAACACCACCATAATGCTGTAATGTCGGCTAATGAAAACAATGAAATTAAGGCTGCTAAGGGTAAATACAACTCTATTCTTGTTGCCGAAGTTAATATGGATAGTATAACTTTCGCCCCTGTTAGGGTGGATGTGATAAGCAACAGTGTTGTAAGTGACGATAATTATAGCTACTCAGTTGAGCGCCCCGCTTTATCATTTGATTTTGATTTTAGACAATGGCTTAAGGCTGAGGTCGAGAGTGTTAATGATAGTCTCAACGACATGATTGATTATGATAAGAATATATATATAGACGAACTATTGAGGGGTGATTTTGAAGAAAATATTTTCACAGCCAGTGAATACAATGGTTTTTCAGAACATTTATATCAAAAATTAAAAAACATTATTTTTGGTGAGAATACCCAAATAGACATGGGTTTGTATAATTCATTTATGAGTGTATTTGACCCCAAGGATGTTTCTCCCTACGATCATGATTACCAAGAAATGAAAGTGAGAGAAGTGATTGTTTATAGTGAACTTGCTACTAAACCTTTATTTAGCCGGATGTTTCAGGATGTTTTTATACGCTTATTTAAATCACCTGATTTAATGCAAAAAGCTAATTTTTTGGGTACGAGTTTGAGTTTAAAGTCTCCTGCTTTAGACGGTGGTCGGTCTGTCATGGCGACTAGCCTGAGTACGGCTAAATTTTGGGGTGAAATATCGGCATCGTTTGTATCGAATGGAGGTAACGAAGGCTTATCCATCGATTTAACTGAACAAGCTGAGCGCCCTATATTGTCGAGAACGATATTATTGCAGTCTCAGGAAAATATCGAGAAATGCAAGATAAGTATAAAAGGTGGTAAAGCTAAAGACTTCAATATTATTTTTGATTTAAAAGATTGGCATATTGGACAAGCACTCGAAATTGAAATGGCTATAGACCGTTCCGATAGAATTACCATTAATGGTTTGATGAGTGGCAATGCTTTTCCTATTAAGTTTGATGATGCTCTGGGTGGAGTTATAGTAAAGCGTAAAAGCTTCTCTCAATTAGAAGTCTATGCTAACCAGGAGCATGAGAAATACAGTATGACAATGAATGTTATTGAGGATAATCCAGAGTTTATTCAATACTATTCTGATTTTATTGAAAAGTGATTTAATTATGGATGAGCAGCTCCTCGATCAAATTGAAGAAAAACTGAATCAGAGTAAAAAATATAGAGGGCGGCTAAGGTCTAGAATTGGATATTTGCGTAACCAGTTGGATTTTTTTAAGCAGTACGCCAATAATCTACTCGTAGAAATTGATAGGGTTTCTCAGCTTCTTAGCAACCCCGGTGAGTATAGCCATGTTTTAGGGGTTGTTGTTGCAAATATGCTTAGCCAAACTCAAACGGCGTTTAATTTGATTGGTCAGATAGAGGAAGAATTAAATGAAGGAGTGAAACTTAATCGTTTGAGTGAGGTTGAAGGTATCAAATATGATTTTGCTTCACGTGGCGGCGAACTCTTAGCGGATTCTGAAAATAAATTTAATAACTTCTCTGGTTGGTTATTGGCTTACCATGAAAAAATTGATTCTTATTCGGTGGAGTTTTTAGATAAGGCCAATGGTTTCTCTGATCACATTAATGATGTTAGAGATAGATTGTTAGATTTAATCGACGATATAGAGGCAGATGTTTCTAAGTCGATCGAGGCTTACCGAGGTTTAGCTGAAGATACATCCGCTTCAATGCATACCTTGAGTAAGGACATGTTATTAGACGCTGTTAACGATTCGTTATCAGAGCTTGGTGGGGAGCTTATGTCTCATATAGACGAATTAAATGAAGTGAGTGCCAGCACTATTGGTGGCCTATCTGATGGGCTGAGTAATATTAATGATACTGTTGGTGAAATACCTAAAATAGTTGAGCCAATTAAGCCCGTTTTAGATGCTCTTGCGGCTATCTCATAAATTAATGTTGAATTATGGACTTTGAGACCGAAAAGCTAGAAGAAGAAATTAAGGTTTGCTCCTCTTTATTTGAAACGCTTGATGACGTTTTAAAGAGTAAAGAAAGAGTCATTGAAAGTATTGAAAATATTGAAGGTTCTGCTTTTGGATCGGTTAGTCGTACTGTCTCTAATGAATTTACTTTTATGAATGGAATTAACGAGATCTCTGCTCACGTTAACTTATCCAATGCTCAATTAAATGAGAGCTTAAATTCAACCCAAAAAAAAATTGAACGGGTTAATGCACGTTATCAAGATTTAATTAGCGTTTGTAGTAAGGGGCTTGATGATGTCTCCGAAGAATTAAGTGGTTCGCAGGAATTAATGGAAGGAAGCTGTGAAAGCTTGCTCGATAGTTTAGTGAGCAATGCGGACGTTACTTTAGAGTCTTTACAGGATTCATTTGATAGTGGTGTTGATAGTGTTGAAGAATATTCTAATGATACCTTCCATGATTTAACCAATAATGTAATTAATGACAGCCAAGAAATATTTGAAGCAACCTTTGAGAAGTTTTCTGATGAGCTTAGTTTAAATTCTGAAGAAATTATTAATAATGTAAAAGACTTATTAGGTGATTTAGATGAGCATGCGGAGTCCTCACTTAAGGATTCAATTGATGAGTTGGTTGCTGAATTAACTGATGTATTAGAAGATGAGGTTTTATCAAGTATTCAGAAAAGTATGGTTGTTTCACAAGTAAGCGTTCAATTGACTGGCTTTCTTAACCCTTACCTGGGGCCATTACAGGCTGCTAATCTTATGGCTCCAGGTATACAAGCCGCACTGAATATTATGAGAGTGCTTCTTTAGTATGCAGAAGAAAATTAATATTTTAGCGGATGAATTTAAAGGTTTAAATCGTGAAGTTGAACTATTCACTGATCGATTTGAAAATTTTAAATTTGATAATGAAGCGATGAACGAGTTACAAGCAGCATTAATAAGTTTTGAAGATCGTTCGGAGGATATAGTTTCTAGTCATATTGTCGAAAACCGAGTACAGATTGAGGCGGTATTGTCTCCTAAATCTGAGCGTTTAATTGGTGCGCTTGGTGAGGGGAAGGTCGCTATGGATAATGTTAATAATAAATTAACTATTGTGGGTGATTCACTCGATGAAACAGAATTAAGTGTTGATTATTTACACGAACGAAGTAATGAACTTACAAATGATTTTATTGAAATGATGCAGAGTTCATCTAGAGTATTTGATGAGTCAATATTAACGATAACTCAGGATGTGGAGAATGTCTTGACTGCATCACTAGACGCGTTGGATGCGGCTTTATTAACAATTAATGACTTGATTGACGATAATGTGTCTTTGGTGGAAGAGTCTATCCATGAGCCCATATTTGCTCTTAATGAGGCAATTGTTTCAAAATCATCGGAGATCAGTGATTTTATAAAAAATGCAATTAATACAGAGACCATTGATTATGTTCAAGTTGAAGTTTTAGACAATATTCAACAAAAATTTGATGAGTTGTTTGATTGGTTTAAAGAAGCCACTTTGGAAATAGTGGCGTCAATTATAAATGGCGGAAAGGCGAATGATGATATGCGCTCAGAAATGGAAATACCCTTGGAAATAGTGGAGCTTGCAATGGAGCCAATTGAGAGTGCGCTAAATAGTATCAAAGGTGTGGCTGGTACTGTTGGGATCAGTCTAGAAATATGTTAGTTGAAGATAGGATTGATGAGCTTATAGAAGGTATAAAAGCAGAAAAAGATGATTGGGGTTCTGTTAATGAGTTATTTGATGCTTTGGAGCAAGATGTTGAACAAGTTAATACTTTAGCTGCACAAATTAAAGATAAAATTGAAAATTATTCTCATTTTAGTGCCTCTGGGGCAATGACGGATGAACAGCCTTTAGAGACTATCGATCATTTAGAATCCACAATAAAAGAAAAAACGGGTTTATTAAATAAGTATCAATTACCCGAGTTGAATTTAGATCAAAATGAATTGCGAAATTTACTGTCGCCATTCGATGCTACATTTGAAACACTTCAAAATGATTTTATAGACCTTTCAGAAAATAAAACAAATGAAATGACAAGCAGCGTTTTGAATAACTCTAATGAAGCGCTGGATCTAATAAGTCAGAGTTCTATTGATTTTTTAGATTCTATTTCTGATAGATTTTCTGACATGAGTTCAAACATTCAAGCTATTTCAGAGTCGAATATAAATACAACGATTGATGAACAGAACAGTTTGTCAGATGGTGTCTCAAGTATTAGAGAAGAATTAAAAGAAATATTTGAGGAATCAGCTGATAAGTTTAATGAACAGTTTACTCAAATTAAAGAAGACTTTGAAAAAATTTCATCAGAGATAGAAGAAAGCGCGACTAATATTGAAGCTGGTATTGAGTTGGCTAATGAGGCGATGGATAGCTCGAGTATTGGGTTAAAAGCCGCTGGTAATACCCTAAATATAGTGACGGATGTACTTAATTCGGTTGTTTAAACTTACCTAAAGATAGCTGTATCTAATAGCAGAAGAATCTCATGCGGTAGCGTCAGGGTACTATAATGGTTTTAAATGATTGTGGTCGATTTTTTATATTACGAGGTTAATCAAGTATGAGGGTTTTATTTAATATTTTTGTTTTTATAGTTGTGTTTTATTCAAGCAATATATTAGCTGTTAAATGTCCGACCGGGGGTATGTCTTCCTATGAGAAAGATATTCGAATGCTTGAAGGTGAAACGAATTTTTTATCTGATGAGCTGGATAAAAATTCAGGTATAAAACATAAGTATACATTATATTCATCTTTAACAGCGTCGTTAGTTTTAGCTGATTTGACGCTGGGTATAATCGGGACGGGTAATATTGCTGCAGACATAATAACAGATCAAATAACCGAACTTACCAAGATTGCATACAATAGAAAGGCAATGTCTAAAGAGGATGCGTTAAAAGCAGTCTACAGTATATCCGCAATTAAAAAATCGGCATCGGTGAGTTTAGGAAAATTTGGTATCTTAGCGAATGCTCCTGATATTATTGACTCAATAAACACACTTCGGGAAGTTATCAGTGAAAGTAAAGATGATATTCAAGCCTTGTCAGCTGCGGAAGAAACAGCAAAAAATGTTATTTTAAAAATTAATTCAAAGATTAATAAAATTAAAATAGAAACTACGACCATAAATAGAAGGTGTAATTGATTATGTAGCTTACATAGTTACCAAATTAAGTAATAAGAAAGTACGAACCCTCCAACACTAATAATAGTTATCATACCAAGTATGATTTTTTTTCGAGTAGTATCAAAATACTCATAATCTGTACTGATAGCGTATCCAGATGCTGAAAATATAGTCAAAATAAACAGTGCTCTCATAGGGTGATTCCATGCAGCATATAATGCTAGAATTATTACTGACAACATTAAAAAAAGAGCGGTATAGAATGTAATACTTCTATATAACATTGTTAGTTTTGAGGGTGCCTTTCTACTCATTTTCTGTATATTTCATTTTATTTCACTGACCTATTGCATAAGTAATTGTCCCCCCCCCTCATTAATAGCCAGTTATAAGTTGAGGTGCAACACTAAATTTATAACTTAAAATGCTGATTGTATTTTAAAGAGAAAAGAATGGATAATAAAATCACATGTTTTTATAGACAGCCCGTTTAAAAATTCCTTGGAAGTGGCTGTGAGGGAGATAAGTAAGTAAGGGTGTATTGAGAGAATCCCTTATCAAGCTCAGTGAGAAATTACAAAAAATATCGGAGCCAATAAATGAGTATTAACAATAAATATATTCTACAAGTCTTATGGATTACGCTCATCCTGTTCAGTTCTATCGGCCAAGCATCGCAAAGCACTGTCTATCCATTACACAGCTCTTATGAGATTCAGCGTCAGATTATTGATGGCAACTTCATCAGCCAAAATCAATTAGACACACTGATTGTTTATACATCATCTGGCAATGCTGAAGATTTAGGCTCTTTTGATATGACATCTCCAGCCTACGACTGGCTAGAGGATAAAGAAGTAGGCAAGCGAATTTTTAAAGCTAGTCATGAAAACATCATCATTACTTATCAAGATAAAGTGGTTTTTTCATCCGGCAGACTGCCTTTTGATTACATTCGGCTCATCAAAGCTTGTTCTAGCCCTGAGGGTGTCCACCGTTTGTTATTTGGTATGACTACTGGGGGAACGATTAGCGGTGAGATCAGAGATATGCTCTTCGTTTACTATGATGCAGGCAAGCAATCGTTCCAACACAAAATAATCCCAGAACGTTACCTAAGCCCCCTTTGTGATATGGATGGTGCTGCGGATAACAAAAAGGCGGAAGAAGCCAAGCAACAAGCACTTTTGGCAATTTACGAACAACTAAGCCCTAAAGGTAATGTGTTACCTTTGGATGAGTACGTTCATTCAAGAGAGCCGGTACCGACACGGAAGATTGAGCGTCAGAACTTTGAGCGTTTATTGGATGAGGCTAGACACTTGGTTCCTTATGAAGAAGTGCCAGTAGCTCAAGATGAATCTGATGAGTCGGACGAGGATTACTTCAAAGATGAATTGGTCTATCGGGATCTTGATGAAAATGAAAGCTGGCGCATTGTCGAGTTAAGTTATCTGAAACTCTGGTCATCTTGGGGCGTGCTACTGGCACAAAACAAGACAACAGAGCAGTGGACAGCATTTTATAGCTCATCAGCCGGTGACACTAACATGCAGCTCTATCTTGACAGTGAGGTTGAATTGGTTGGTGATGCTATTAGAGGTGGATTTGAGGCCTATGCACAGCAACGTGTTGAAATTTCGCTTGAAAACTTCACTGTGCAACAAACACACCCTTACAGCTTTTCAGACTACTTTACGGATGTGTACCACGGCGATATTGCAACGCTTGATACAAAAAGCCATGAGGCAGCTGAAACCTTCCCTACACGTATTCGTCAGCAATTGGCAAAAGGCGTTAACTTTGCTGGGCGTTATTCATTGATGACTGCTGGCTGTGGAACATATTGCCAAATGGTCGTTATTACCGATGTGATTACAGGTAAGGTTGTAAAGCAGTTACATGCAGAAGCGGGTGCTGAATATCAGCCAGGAAGTCAGTTGCTTATCCTTAACGCTAAATCTTTTTGTCTTAGCGGTGATTCTTATTACAAGTGCAAACCTGCGTACTATCAAATGACGGCTAATGGTCTTATTAAGTTGGGCAGCTGATGCTTGATTACACAGTGATGTGGCTTAATGTTTTGGGCGCTAACTAGAACCTTATTTGCTCTAAGTAGCTTATGAATCGATGAAAATACAAAACTTTCTGCTTTTACTAGGTTGGGTTCTGATGCTTGTTGGATTGTTCCTACCAACGGTGACGATTCCTTCGGGAAACCCATATATAGGTTCGCTCGTTATGCATATTGGCTTTAAAGCGGATATTGCTTATGGTTGGCAAACAGCAATCGCCCTGATTACATTACCTATGTACTACAGTTCTTTGTTTCTATTTAGTCTGCCTGTTTGGGCAGGATTACTAGCGCCGCTCTTTCTTCGAGTAAGGTCAAAGATAGTTAATGGGCTTTTGGCAATACTGTATGGCTTAGGGTTTGTTTGGCCGCTGTACGTGTTTCTATTTTTGCTGAAAGCAGAAGCGTATATTGAGATTGGGTTTTATGTTTGGCTATTGGGGCTTTTACTCTTAACAGTGTCTCGAATAAAAGCTTGTTTTAGTTCTCCACTGCACCTCACTAGTGACATGGTCCAATAGACGGACTTCATTTAACGGGCGGTTACACACAACTATTTAGAGTCTCAAAGATAAAAAAAATAGTTTTGTTTTAAGAGTTATCAGTTGAAACTAAGTTATATGGTTTTATTCCGCCCATCTTTAAGTAGTAGATGGTTTTTTTAAAGCTTTTAACTGTCACAGCGACATTAGCATTAGTCTTTGAATATTGATCAAAGTAAATTCCTTGAATTGAGAAAGCTCCAACATGTAAGGCGTGAATATTACATTCCACCCAAGAGCCATTTATATCGGTACTGCATTTATATAAAGGTGCCCCTGAGTCCCTAGGTCCACTATCACAATCATGAAGAGCAACGTAACCATCAAGCAAATGTTCTTTGATGTCACAATTAGACGCTGAGAATGTTTGTTTTTGGGATCTGTTGTTGAATTCAGGTGAAAAGCCAATGATAGAAAGCTCGTAGTTTGATTCATGATACTCATCATATTCCTCGTCTCCTGGGTATGAATATCCAAAGAACCTTTTAGGCTCTGAAATAGGCGAACTTAGTTCAAGGATGGCCCAATGAAACTTGGCATTTGTTATGCCTTTATCTTCAAGCTGTTTTAATTCGATGTAGTGGAAACGGGTTATTGTTCTGGTGTTTTGATGTGCTCCATCTGTATTTTGGCTATGTTCAAATAGATAATTACCTTTTAGTAAACGGTTTCTGCCATGTTTCATAATGCAATGGGCAGCCGTTAGTATTTGATTGTCTCCAATGTAAGTGGCAGTACATCGTTTTCCATCTGGGCGTTTAAGTGTGCCTACTCGGTTGAGAGGGTAGGGTTTAGTTGGGGAGGCATCCCATACCTTTCGCGTGTCATCTCCAAAAATATTGGCTTGTGCTGGAAGGAGTGAAAGCAGCGTGAGTAAAATAAGAAATCGGATAAAAACTGTTTTCATGAAGGGCTTTTACTATCGGCTAATGACAAGTGCTTATGTTGATAATTTTAGATTAAAAAATGAAATTTATCATCAATCACCGTTTCATGATACCCTCGAAAAATATGCACTGCATATCTGTTACACTAACTTGTTACTAGTTTCAAACAATAGTTAGCCAATTAATTCCCGTATTATATTTTAACTACATGGTCTTTATTATGAAAACACGCTTTATCGTAGCGTCACTGCTCGTCGCTTCACTGTGGGGTTGCTCAACTAAATTCACAGCACCAACAAATTTCATAGACAACGGCAAATACACCACAGACGTGTCTAGCGGCTTAGATTGGCTGGATTTGACTGAAACC
>Ga0209826_1002868_pt1 | contig 11109 bp, 7 predicted proteins | sample GOMGulsemesocosm_5_FD_184637 | JGI IMG/M metagenome (GOLD analysis project Ga0209826, IMG submission 184637) | Methane-oxidizing microbial communities from mesocosms in the Gulf of Mexico - GOM15C Gulf of Mexico (SPAdes) (version 2) | ecosystem: Environmental > Aquatic > Marine > Cold seeps...
TAAAAGCGGTTATCCCCGGCGGTGTTTCTGCGCCCCTGTTTCCAGAAAGTGAACTTCACATCAAACTTGATTTTGAATCTCTAGCAGCAGCAGGCAGCATGTTAGGATCCGCCGGAGTGATCGTTCTTGATGATAGCGCTTGTGTGGTGCAGGTCATCACCCGGATAACAGAATTTTTCAATCATGAATCTTGTGGCAAATGCACGCCCTGCCGCGAAGGGCTGGATTGGTGTGCCAAGATCTTGCGGAGAATAGAAATGGGTAAGGGAACGTTAGAAGATCTGGATCAACTCGAGAAGCTGTGTTCAACAATTTACGGTAATTCCTTTTGTGCCCTCGGAGTTGGTGCTTCCTGGGCTCTACAATCCGCACTCAAACATTTTCGGGAAGAATTTGTGCGTCATATCGATGAAGGGAAATGTCCGTTTCAGTAGCAAGACGCACGCTGAACTGATCGAACCTGGAAAGGTGAATAGACAATGGCAAAGGTGACGATAGATGGAAAGGTGCTGGATGCCACCGAGGGCAGTTTGATCCTTGAGGCCGCCGCTGCCGATGGTATTTCAATCCCCACTTTTTGTTATCAGAAACGGCTGACACCACTGGCGTCTTGTCGCATGTGTCTGGTTGAAATCGAAGGTCAGGCAAAACTGGCGCCGGCCTGCGTCACTTATGTTGCAGATGGGATGATTGTCCGGACAAATACAGCCAAGGTCGCGGACACAAGGGAATCTATGCTCGAGCTGCTCTTGGCAAATCATCCGCTGGACTGTCCGATTTGCGATAAGGCAGGAGAATGCGAACTTCAGGATACGGTCTTTGAATATGGTGCCGGGGCTAGCCGGTTTCGAGATGAAAAACGGGTTTTCAGATCCCAAGATTTACCACTCAATCAAGTGATTATATTCAATGCCAACCGCTGCATTCAGTGTCAGCGCTGTGTGCGGTCCTGCGAAGAAGTGGTCGGTGCCGTTGCTCTCGGTACTATGGATCGCGGGATGGACAGTGAAATAACCGGTTTTGCAAACAGCCTTTCTAGCTGTGATCACTGCGGCAATTGTATTGAAGTTTGTCCAGTGGGTGCTCTGATGAGCGCGCCTTATCGTTATACATCCCGCCCATGGGATTTGGTTGAAACCGATACCACTTGCACTTATTGCGGCACGGGTTGCCAACTTTCAATTGGCGTCCGCGACAAGAAGCTAGCACGTGTTAGGTCTAAATATGAAACCGGACTTAATGGTGAAACCTTGTGTGTCAAAGGGCGGTTCGGTGCCGATTTTATTGATGCTGAAAACCGGATTGAAAAACCAATGGTGCGTAAAGACGGTATTCTAGAGCCCGTTTCCTGGTTTGAGGCTCTGGAGATCTTAGCTCAGCATATTGGTATGGAGCCCGGAAACGGCCATCATGGAGGGCTTGCATCTCCCTCTCTAAATTGTGAAACCCTGTACATGTTTCAAAAAATGATGCGCACAGTATTTCAAAGTAATTCCGTCAGTAGCTCCAACCGATGGTCGCCTATTGTGGAGGCTGGTGCTGATTTTGCTAGTGAACTACCTGTGTTGCTCACTAATTTTTACACAAAAGAACCTTTGGAGACGTTGCTTAAGGCCGACTGTATTTTTGTTGTTGGATCTGATGTCACCAACGACAATCCGGTAACAGATTATCTTATCCGTTTGAGTCTGCGCGATAAGCCCGGCAGGTTGTTAATCGCGTCGGCCCGACCGTCGCGTCTGGATCAAATCGCAGAGGATAGTTTGCGTGTTCTGCCGGGTGAGGAAGCCACATTATTTGCAGCACTGGAAGCCGATCTGACAAGTGGTTCAGCCGGGCGATTTGAGCCTTCTTTTAGTAATTTTGTGGAGAATGGGGGAAGAATTCTTGCGTCTGCTCACACGGTGACTTTACTCATCGGATCAGATGTACTGCGCTCAGTTCACGCGAAAGATACACTCCAATGGCTGCAGATCTACCTTGTCACGCTTAAAAGCGTGGGTAAGAAAGTTTCGGTGCAATTTTTGTTTGATCGCTGTAACCAGTTAGGGGCATGGGAAATGGGCCTCCTCCCATCGTATCTTCCGGGTTGGCGACCCGTTATCAATGAGAATGCCATAGCACCGCTGGAAGAGTTCTGGGGCCAGTCGTTATCAAAAGTGCCGGGCAAAAATACTGGAGACATATTGCAAACGGCTGCGACTGGTGAGTTGGATACGCTTTTTTGTCTGCACAGTGATCCGCTCTCTTTCTTTCCAGATCGTGCCCTCGCTAAAGCAGCATTAACAAATGCAAAAATTCTGGTGGTGCAGGGGTCACATCATACTCCGACAACAGAACTTGCTCATATCGTATTGCCAGGGGCAGGTTTTGCTGAAGAAAGCGGTACTGTTCTCAATAATGAAGGTCGGCTACAACGAGTTCGAGCTATTCGAAAACCGCGATTTGATGCTCGGGTTAATCTCAATGTCTTCACACAAATAGCAGCCGCGCTGGGAAAAAACCTGAAGCCTATTAAGCCCGAAGATGTGTTTGGCGAAATAGTGTCATTAGTTCCTTCCTTTAGCGGGGTTAGCTTAACTGAGGTTGGGGGAAAAAATGGGGTGTTTACGAGTGCGGCTCGATCGGCTTTTATACCAAAAAAGCCTAGTCTTTCGCCGTCACTTCCACCACCCATTGATAACAATGGGGAGGCCTACAGTTTGATAACCGGCAACAGTCGGTTCCATTCAGGTGGTTTGTCCATACATTCCCAAACCCTGTCCGGTATAGAAGGGATTGCTTATGCTGAAATGAACAAAAACGATGCAACTGAATTGGGCATACAAGAAGGGGATGAAATTATAGTTCGAAGGTCATCGTGGTCCATCCAATTATCAGTGAAACTGAATACGACCTTTCCAAGGAAAGTTCTCTTTATTCCCGAAAATTTCCCTGATCTTCAGCTCAATCAATTATGGGTGAATGGTGAATATCCATATGCCGTAGAAATCATCAAAAATGACAGATATTAAGAAAAATTCTACTCCATTTCTTGGTTTGTGCCATGGCTACGTTCGCCCTACCAAGTACGGTAGAGGCAGATTTATACGATCCACCTTACGACTCTTTTCAATCAATGCTGACGGTAAATTGACTGTAAGGTTAAAGTTATTTTTGGTGCTATTTCAGGAGAGGTAGTTCAATTGATAAAGAGTGCTAGAGCAATGAAAGATCAGCGGGTCTATGCTTTAGATCTAGGGTGGTTATATTGAAGTTCTCATCGAATTTAGTAAAATTCAGGTCCAATTATAAAGAGCATTTTAACAATACTGCAGCCGGAATGACCACCACCCGTCGATGCTAAAAATCATCAAACAGGATTTCCTCAAATAGAATGGACAAGGAAATCCACTGAGAAAGGGAAATGCGCGGTAAAGGGTGGGGGTGACGTTTGCACCTAAATGATCTAATTGTTTTAGTTCACTTTCCGCGGACTAAGGATATTCACTGCAGGTACAGTGACAGTTGTGCGTATTTCGCTCACTTGTGGCGTGTTATTTTTAATAAGCATATTTATGAATTACAAATTCTCCCAAAGTGATGGCTGACAGGCGAAATCGATTTCTGCCTTATTTCGTACATATGATCTGGTGATCTAGAATGCAATAAATGAGGTGAGATGGTGATGAAACTTAACTGGAAATCTTCAGGTTCTGTTTTTGTAATCCTGTTTGTTCTTTGTGTGTTTCACAATGCTGCAGCCTTTGGCGGATTGTTTTCTGACTTTGAGAAAAACCCATGGAATTGTGTACACCTCATCGATTTTCATAACGAGAAAAACTCTGGTACAGGCATTTGGGCAAATGAAGCCCTAGAGCTATTAAAAGAACAGGTGTTGGCCGGAGCTTATCAAAAAACATCGGTTGAGGAAATTCTTAACATCAAACAGTCATCCCGATTTGTTGCGAGGATTATTGAAAAATACGAGGAATCCAAGAGAGAATGGAGTCGTACTTGGAAGGAGAAGTTCGAAGCATCTTCTGAGTTTCGCGAAAAATATCTTATGGATTGCTATGTTAGGGCAGCGAAGAAAACCAGACGGTTTATTGACAATGAACAAAATCTATCGAAACGAAGCTTTTTAAATGATCATTCTCATAAAAAAGAAGAACCGTTTGACGGCCCATAGAGCCACGCCAATTTCTTTGGGGTGACGAATTTCGCACAGTTGTTATTTGTGAAAAGTACTTGGAGTGGAAAAAAAAACTGGGATTTTATTTTTCCTAAACAGGAGGTGAATTTTGGGCTGTTAGTCGAACCCTTGCGCGCCAAACCAGTTTTTATAGGCGTTCCAACCTTCTCGAATGGTGCTTTGGGCATGAGAGGCTTTAAAATATGTTCTAACGCGAAAGAGCAGGGCGTAAGGTGCTTGGATGGCCTATGGAGTAAAATTACTAGATTGCATAAGAAAGGTTTTTTAGTTCATCGTAATGACCGTTAAAGGAATGAAGATGGAACAGAATTCACAGGCAAGAGAGACGAGAGCCGCCAAAGCAATCAACGACATTCGCTCGGCAATACGCAAATAGTATTCGGCAGAAAAAAATCCGCATTATACTGGGCGGATTGTGTGGTGAAGAAACCATTGTCGAACTTTACTGCCGGGAAGGCATAGCCCATAGCATCTAGTAAAAAGTTTATGGAGGCTGGCAATCGCTGACTTCGCGGAAGGCTTGGAAACGCAGACCGATGCCTTCGTCGATCATTACAATCACCAAAGGTCCCACAAAGGCATCAACAATCTCACCCCTTCAGATGTCTACTATTCGCGTAGGGAAGTAATTCTAGAACAAAGAGAAAGGACTAAACTCAAAACGATGGAAATCCGGTGCTTGAAATACCGCATAAACGCCGCTTAATATAATCAGCCAAGTGAACTAGATTCTCCTTTGGATCAGATTGTTCTGTGTTCCAATTTATATTATGACGGACACTAATATTTTGTTGGCTCTCGTTGGTTGCGTATCCCTGCAACCAAACTATAAAAAGCCCTACCAATAGGTAAGACCTTTTTGCGTCCAGTTTACTGTGATAACGGATAAGGGCTTAAGGCCTTTAGAATAATACTCCTAGGCTCATTTAGATAATGTTGGCTGTCATTTTGCCTGAATTCAAGTCAACGAATTGCATTTGATTTTCCGACTTGGTGAAAGAAAGAAATTGGATGGTATTTTGAAATGCTCTTTGTTTATTCTTTTTAAAGATACCGCTCAAGCGTGCTGGCTTCTCTGACAACACGAAAGCCGATGTGGTCGATGGGAGCTCCTGTACTACAGCCGCCAGAATAGACTTTGTCTACAAAGAAGGGAACATGAGCCCGTTCTTCGCCTTGCACCACACGATTAGAACAGAGGTCTGGATTACTGAGTTCTGCAATAGTCCATTGTCTTTTGTTTTCTTCGTCGGAGGAAAACCAGCAAGTTAGGGTCCATTCCCAAACGGGCCCTGTGATGTCGGTTATTGACCAAGTATTTTGACCGTTAGCTCCGACGGTTCTGGTTTTTCTAAATTTACTGAAAGTTGCAGTTTGAGCCATCTTTCGGTTTTGAATAAGGTCTTCGATCGTGTTTTTTGTGACATCTTTGCCGGTGAAGGCTGCATAGGCCCATTCTTCTTCGGTAGGCAATCGATAAACATCACCTGTTGCCTCCGATAACCAATTTGTGAAATTATACGCATTATACCAGGAAACTAGAGTAACAGGGTGATCTCCTTTCTGATAGCGGCGTTGTTTCGCGCGTTTCACGCATCCTCCCTCCACTACACATTTGTTCCATTGATCAATCGTAATCTCGTGCCGTGAAATGTAATAGGCTCGATTGATATAGGCGTGTTTGGAATGGAATTTTCGACCGAGTGAGCTTGGTACTAGTATCGTTAAATCGTAGTCACCGGGACTGATTTTCTTCATATCCAGCTCTGGTAACAGTTTTGATATATTGTTGGGTTGTTCCAGCCTATTCCAGCTGATAGCCCCTAGCGTTAAAACGCTAAGGGCGATAAGAAAAAGAGTTAAACCCGACAGCCCAAATATTTTTTTCATCTCAGAATCCTAGAGAATTTCGCTATTTAAGGGTTTTCATGTAAGCGAGGATATCTGCTCTGGATTGGGCTGACTTAAGTCCTGGGAATCTGGCAATTGTTCCTTTTACGAATTGTTCTGGATTTGCCATGAAACTGTCTAGATTTACATCATTCCAAACTAAACCAGAATTCATAAGCGCCGCAGAGTAGCTATAGCCTTTTATCGTGGCCGCACGTGTACCGTAAGAGCCAAACAAGTTAGGTCCGTAAATCACTTTTCCGTCTTTTTCGAAAGTATGGCAGCCCGCACAATATTTGGTTGCAGCTTTTATACCATTTGGCACATTACCAACAGGTGTTGGCGCCGCAGCCTCATCCCTTAACGTATTAAAATACGCGAGAAGATCAGCCCGTTGAGACGCTTTTTTAATCCCCCGGAAACCCATTTTAGTGCCTTTAACAAACTTCTTCGGTTTTGTGACGAAGTCATTAAATGTCGTTGCATTCCACGTGAGCCCAGAGTTCAGCATTGCTTTAGAATACTTGTATCCCGCAACCTTACCAGCGGGTTTGCCTAGAATACCAAACAAATTGGGACCAAGCTTCTGAATGCCGTCTTTTGTTAATGTATGGCAGGTCGTACATTTTTTAGCGACTTTTTTGCCCGCGACGGGATCGCCAGCCGCCATTGCCCCTTGTGTTCCAATCAATAGCGCTCCTACTGAAAGTATAGATAATGTTTTTGTAATTTTCATTGGGACCTCCTGATTTGGAATGCCTGAAAACAAGCATTCCAGATTTTGTTTAAATTCAAATCATTTAGCCTCTTCTTACTTTATCGGGCTGGGTTTTTTAACTTGCATCATCAAATCATTGTTCCAGGTACCCTCTACTACAAAGTGTGCGGTAGCACCTTTTAAAACGGCCTCAATTAAGTTGTGATTGACATAGGCATAGACCCCTGGTTGTCGGAACGTATAAGTTGCTGCACCTGCTGCACCTCCTGCAATAAACCAGGTCTCTAGTCCAGTTTGTGGGTCATCAGTAAAAGATCCCGTTGACCATACATGGTCTCCATGACCACCTATTAGGTGAGGGCGAGTATCGCGATTTGCTTGAGAATGCACAATCAGGACAGTTTCTCCTACCTTGGCTTGCAAGGAATTATCGCCTGTTAATGCACCTACTGCGCCGTTGAACACAATGTGACTTGGAGTCAATGTTGCCATAGCTTCCATAGAATCCGCGTAATCTTCACCGGCAGTTTCATAGGTGATATATTCATCATCGTCATCTTTAGCCAGATAGTAATCCTGCTCACCGATATAGTAAGCACGATCATATTTGATTGGTTTTCCGGCTTTATCTTTCAAGCCATCGCGGGGTAGGACCATCAATGCGCCATTCATGCCATGAGTTACATGATACGGAATCATGGCGCCACCAGGAGCACAATGATAGACAAACACACCAGCCTTAGTCGCTTTGAAGCGCAAGACTGTTTCTTCGCCTGGTGATACGTGAGTTAAACCACCGCCACCTAATGCACCTGTTGAAGCATGAAAGTCGATGTTATGTTCCATGGCATTAGTTGATGGGTTAATCAGCGTGAGTTCTACATAATCGCCCTCATGAACAACAACCATGGGTCCGGGAACTGAGCCGTTGTATGTCAACGCCCAAATTTCGGCACCATCATCATCTAAGACCATGATTTTTTCTTCAATTACCATGCGGATTTCGACGACTTTTGGACCACCTTTTGCAACTTGGTCATGTTTTGGAAAGAATGGAGGGGCCACTAATTCTTGTGTGACTCTCGGCAGGCTTGCTATATCGGCAGCCGCTACGTTAGTAGATGCCTCTGCTGTACTGGAAGCTAAATCAACTGCAAGTGCACTTATGCCAGCCGCTGCTGCTGTGCCGGACAGAAATCCTCTACGGGAAAGTCCATTTTTTTCACTTAAGTTATTTTCCATTTTATCTTTTCCATATCAATAACAGTAAACATTGGGTCTTGAGCTCATTATTTAGTTGAGATGGTCCATTTGGAAATTCCCAACATGAATTTTATCCTCGCGCTCTTTATATCAATAAAATATAATTTAGAAAAGAGCGGTACGCACTGATTGTTTGCTTTCAATCAGCGGTGCGGGCAGCCAATTCAATCGTTGTGAGGGAGGCGTAACCCTCTTATTTTGGATTAACAGCGCTGTCCTATATTAAGACATTATTCAAGACTCCTTTAGAAAAGTTGCCTAATAACATTTGAAAAGTAAGGAACCATTCAACAAATACTATTTCGAAGAAAGGTGTTTCTCTTAATTAACTTATTATTCTTTATAGGTCCTACAACAGCGATTGCCATTGACTGAGAACAAATAAAAAATGAATTTGAAAAAAAGATCAACACTCAAGCTTGGCAAAAAAATGCTTTTTTTTTAAAGATCTTTGACTTGCAAAGTAGGTTTTTTGGAAACTAGGAAAAGACACTAACGCTGTATAATCCAAAGAGAATTAATAATATAAGGAATATGAGGCTAGAAAAGAGTGTGTTCCAATTGCCAGCGGCCGACTTTAAATCCAGATAGTAATTTAAGATCAGTTTCGTTTTGAAAAAAGTGATAGCGAATAGGGCTGTTCCGCCCCAAATACCGATAGTTTCGCTAGTTGTTACTCCTCCTGTAAACAAGGTGCCTGCGGAAAGCACGATCAGAAGAAGCCATACGCAAATGAGTGTTCGAATGGAAGGATATGAGGAAAGCTGCATTTTACCTCACCGTATTAAATAAATTACGGGAAATAAGATCACCCAGATCAGATCAACCATATGCCAAAAAGCAGCACCGGTAATAACATTTTCATCTGAATTTTTCCACCCAACGATAAGAAGTAGAAAAATACCAAAAATTACATGCATGGCATGGAAGCCCGTACACAGAAAATACCACATAAAGAATGAATTGGTGTCTGGGGTTATATTATGAGAGAACTTATCTGCGTATTCAATCCATTTTATGACCAGAAAAATAACACCGATAAGTCCTGCGCCGAAGAGCCAAAGCCGTGTTTTCAAAGTGTTCTTTTGCCGCTGATAATGAACAGCTATTGCTGCGCAAAGTCCACTTGTGACAAGAACCATTGTATTTAGACCGCCAGCCAAACGATCAAGTTGGTTTTGGGATTGAATGAAAAGCTCGGGCTCGTTTAAATGTAGTAAGGTGAAACCTATAAAAAGGACTCCAAATACAATAAGTTCGCTTGCAATAAGGAGCCACATGATCGGGTTGCCGGGCAATCCTGATAAGGGGCCCCAGTCATCCACCTCGTTGTTTTCAATGGTGCTCATGTTACCAGATGCCGATACATGAGCGGCAATGCGCGCGTGAGATCACTGGCTTTATTGGCTATTGAATAAGCATTGCGACCGAAAATATAAGGAAAGTAGCTTTGTGCCTTTTTATCGATAGTGATTCCAAAGACTGAGGTTCCTGCCCGGCGCGCCTCACGCACTGCCATAGCCGTGTCTTCAACCCCATAGCGACCTTCATAATGGTCAAGGTCGTTGGGTTTTCCATCGGTCAATACCAGCAGTAGTCTCTTCGTGCTCGCAGTCTGGCTCAGTTCTTGATTTACATGACGGATAGCGGCACCAAGTCGGGTATAGAAACCGGGCTTAAGCGCTCCAATACGAGAGAAAATATGGGGTCCCAGAATTTCGTCAAAGCCTTTGATCGTTGACACATTGACCCGGTCTCGTTTGAGTGATGAAAAACTGTAGAGGGCATTATTATCGCCGCATGCAGATAGTCCGACGGCAAGTGCCATAAGCGCTTCCCTTGAAATCTCCAGCACCTGGCGACCTTCAATCCAACTTTCAGAGGAACGGGAAACGTCGATTAGAACACTGACTGATAAATCACGGGCAGCTTCTCGGGTATTGCTGAAAATCCGGTTTGATCCTTGCCCGTCGGCTAGACGATCACAATGGGAGCGCAGCAAAGCATCCATGTCAATTTCATTGCCATCCGCCTGACGAAGAAAAGTTTCGCGTTTGGGGCGCAGGGCTTCAAATTGTCTTTTTACAGCCCGTATACGACGTCGGCCTCCTTCATCTGGTTGCCACAGATTGCCTTCTTCCATCTCTGGCGCCGTAGCTGCCAATACGCGGCAATGGCCCTGATGATAAATGTTTTTTCGATAATCCCATTCTGGATAGACATGTTTTGCCGCAATTTGTTCGTGGATTACATCTTCAGGGGCAAGGTCAAGGTCGAATTTCAGTTTTGTTGCGGCCTTTTTGGCTATATTCGTGAGGCCAATTTCGTCCTGATCATCGATTGCTTTTTTTGCATTCTCTTCTTCATCATCATCAATGCTGCGGTTAATATTCATCATTTCAGACCATGATAATATACTTTCAAACCGGTGAAGAAGCAGGGAGTTATCTTTTTCAATCTGGTCGGATTTTTTGCGCTTTGCCTTTTTCGTCGCTTCTTGTTCTTGTTCTTGGTTGTCTTCGGGCTTTGAGCTGCCAGCTTCTTGCGTTCCTCTGCTTCCCGGCCGTGCCGTACTAATAGGGATGACTTCACCCCAAAGAATAAAAGGGAAAAAGGTTTTATATCTGTGAGGTGCCCTCAGACTACTAATATCAGTATCTGGATGACATATTGCTTGCCAGATTTCAGTGTCTTTGTCTGCGGGTTCTTCCCCCACCATTAGGGCGCGAACAGCCTTTTCCAAGGTGGCTTCAATTGGCGGGAGTTTTTGTTCTGGCCTGCTTTCCATGAGGGAGGGTAACAAAGTGTCGTATGCCGCTTTCATACCGGGTAATTGATCTATTACTTTGGCTTTAATTTTGACGGCGAAGCGGATGAAATGGATATCAGTTTGCAGTGGATCTTCAGCAGTTTCGGGGCTTTCATCTTCAGCGACAGCAGCCCAGCTGGTCAACCACTTATAGGCCGCTTCATTCATTTTCTTTTGATCGAACAGGTCCATAGTTTCAGGTAAGTAGAGATGATCTCCATCAAAACGTGCACG
>Ga0209826_1002869_pt1 | contig 11108 bp, 9 predicted proteins | sample GOMGulsemesocosm_5_FD_184637 | JGI IMG/M metagenome (GOLD analysis project Ga0209826, IMG submission 184637) | Methane-oxidizing microbial communities from mesocosms in the Gulf of Mexico - GOM15C Gulf of Mexico (SPAdes) (version 2) | ecosystem: Environmental > Aquatic > Marine > Cold seeps...
ACTGCTATCTTATTTTATTTGGTCTGAGATAAAACAAGAGGCTGAGGTAGTTAAAAAGAGTGCTGAGCCTCTAAAGCAAGAGCTACAAAAAAAACAGGCCGTTGAGCTAAAAGGTGACGGTGAAAAATTAATACCATTGCCTCAAGAACGCTCAAAAAAACCTTCCGTTCTGTCTATTGTCGAGCAGTTGGAAAGAAAGAAAAGGGCCTCTCGTCCTGTCGTTAAAAAGCCTAAAATCAAAATGACCTCAAGCAAGTCCATCATATCAGCACCTTCTTTAATCAAACCTAAGAAAATAGAGCGGATAAAGAAAGAGGGCCGCAAGCAAGTTAATAAAATTCCTTTTCTGTCAGAATTAAACTATGAGTTTCGTAGAGCCGTACCTGTTATTGCTATCAATGTGTATGTTTATGCAGAAAAAAAGCAGGATCGCTTTATTATGATTGCGATGAGGAAATATCAAGTGGGTCAGGAAGTCGCGCCAGGAATGGTGCTTAAAGATATTGCTGTTAAAAGTCTGGTGGTTGAGTATAAAAATAAGGTTTTTCAAATAAAGCGATAAATTCGCTTTGTTTTTGTGTATTATTACACTACTAAGAATGATTTATATCATTGTCACCATGGCTAATATATGTTCATCAAGTTCTGGAATGTAAAGGCTTGAGATATCATCTATAGGTTCTTCGGGGATAGCAAGTATATCAATGGCTTCTTTGGGTAACATGGTTTCAAAGCCAATGAATTCTTCATTATAGGTTGTCATTTTTAAATTGTTGCTGTTAGTTAATGAGTGAGTGTATTGTCTGAAATAAAGATGACATTTTTATGACAGTGGTTTTTAAACTCAAAAAAAAACAATAGTTACCGCTAAGGTATGTGATGAGCTAGTTATATTTTAGTATTAGCTTGATTAATTTATATTTTCTGGAGACGTAAATGCTTATCTCACCTGCAACCGCATTAATGAACCAATTAAGTTGTTCTAAAAAAATGCTTTTAATCTCAATTGCATTTATGACACCACTCGTTTTTACCACGTATTTTTTGATCAGTGAGCAAATGATTTCGGTTGAATTTACTAAAAGTGAATTGACGGGGGTGGAGTATATTGTACCTGTACGACAGCTTATTCAGCATTTCCCTGAACATCGAGGGATGACTAATGCTTATCTATCTGGCAATGAAAGCTTTAAACCTAAAATTTTGGCAAAAAGAAAACAGCTGACTAATGATATTCGTTTAATTGATGAAGTGGATCAAAGACTGGGTAAGCAATTGGGAACAACTGCGCAATGGAATAAAATTAAAAATACTTGGGTGCGATTAGAAACAGAAGCGTTTAATGGGCCAGCGAAAGAGGTTTTTGCTCGACATACTCAATTAATCGCTGAGGTCTTGGATATGGTTAAGAATATAAGTGATTCTTCCAACCTTACTTTAGACCCCGAACTGGATAGTTTTTATATTAAAGAAGCCATTGTTACTTTACTCCCTCAAGTGGTGGAAAATTTAGGGCAAGCACGAGGCATGTCCTCAGGTCTTGCTGCAAGGCAAGCGGTTACTCAGAAAGAAAGTATCAAATTGACTTCATTGATTTCAACAGTCCAGAAAAATATTAATGATCTCAAACGAGGTATGCATGTATTGGCGCAATCAAATACAAGTTTATCTAACAAAATTGGCTCGCAAGTTCAGCAAACAATTGCTGGAGCAGAAAGTTATTTAAGTTTTTTAACTAGTGAAATCCTTAATGCTAATCAAATTACTGTCCAATCCAGTACCGTCTTTTCCAAAGGAACCGAAACCATACAGGCTAATTTCAGAATATTAGATACGCTTGCACCTGAATTAAATATTTTGTTAGAACAAAGAACTGATGGTTTATATGGCAAAATGACATTAGTTCTGTCTATTGTTGGCGGGATTACTTTATTAGCGATTTATTTATTTGCAGGCTTTTACCAGTCGTTTGAAACGGCGATTGCCAAACTACAAGAAACGGCTGGGGCTCTTGCTTCTGGAAACCTTGTCCCTAGAGTTCAGTTAGATAATAAGGATGAGTTTGCCGATTTGGCTCAGTCGTTCAATTCAATGGCTGACCAGTTTGCTGATGTGATTAGACAATTAGAGGTTTCTATCGATATTTTGGCCTCTTCAACCGAAGAAATGTCAATGATTTGTCAGGAAACAAATAATGGGGTTCAGCAGCAGCAAGAGCAGGTTGAGCAGGTGGCAACGGCAATGACTGAAATGGCTGCGACAGTACAGGAGGTGGCGAAGAATGCGACCGAAACCGCATCAGCCACACAAGTTGCACATACGACTGCCACGCAAGGGCAGGAGCTGGCTGATACGACAAAAACGGTTATTAATTCTTTGTCAGATGAAATCGAATTGGCTATGACGGTTGTTCAGGCGTTAGCAGATGATAGTGAAAAAATTGGGGATGTGCTGGGCGTTATACAGAGCATCGCAGAACAAACTAATTTGTTAGCACTTAATGCGGCCATTGAAGCCGCTAGAGCGGGTGAGAATGGGCGAGGGTTTGCCGTGGTGGCCGATGAAGTGAGAACTTTGGCAAGTCGTACACAAGATTCTACGGAAGAAATACAGAAAGTGATTGAGCGCTTACAAACTGGAACGGGTAAAGCGGTGAAGGTGATGGCTGAAGGAAAAAAACGGTCAGATAATTCGATAATAGAAACAGATAAAGAAAATAGCCTGCTTCAAGAAATTTCGGCATCAATTGTCAATATTGATGATATGGCAACTCATATCGCGAGCGCTTCAGAAGAACAAGCGATGGTGGCTGAAGAGATTAGTAAAAATATTAGTAATATTAGTGCCGTGACTGAACAGTCTAGTCAGGGTTCATTGCAAATTAGTCAGAGTAGTGAGGAGTTGGCAAAGTTAGCGTCTGATATACAGAGCCTTATTAGCCGATTTAAAGTGTAATTGCTTGGCTGTCAGGGTGGGACAGTGCCCACCCTACTCGTTTTATTTAATTAAAAAATCACGCATCATTCCCATATCTTCATGTTCAAGATTATGGCAGTGATACATAAATAATCCTTTAAAATCATTAAAGGGTTTCAGAAAGGTGACTTTCTCTCCAGGCATCACTAAAGTTGTATCTTTCCATCCACTATCAACCAGACCTTCAGATACTGAAGCATGTGCGGCTTTATGGCGCGAGTTCACTTCGCGTTTAATAATCTGGAATTGCTCACCATGTAAATGCATCGGGTGAGGCATGGCCATCATCCCCATACTGCGATGAAAACCATTATCAAAAGCCATTAATTGTAACGTATTAACGGGGATCACTTCATCAGGTTTAATATCGTTCATTTTATAAGAACGGCCATTGAGTAATGCTGACATATGACGCATAGACAAAGTAATCGTTCTTGGGTCATTGGCATTCGCTGCATCACGTAAACGAAGGGGTGTAATTGGTGTTAAACGAGCAGGAAGCGAATCATTGCTTTTCGCCTGTTTAACAACTTTTACTTTTAGTACCGTGTAGTCACCCCCTAAAGGTAACGCGTTTCCTGAGCTCATGCCACCTCCCATTCGTCCTCTTCGACCGCCCATGCCACCCATCATTCCGCCGCCCATCATGCCACCACCGCCCATGCCTCCCATCATACCTCCATGCATAGAAGCACCTTCAAAAGGAATGGAACGTAGAGTGAGCTCTGTGCCAATCGCTTTATCGCTAAAATCAATCCATAATTCACGTCTTTCTGCAGGTGCCAGCATCACATAGGGCATAGTTTCTGGTTTTTCTATCAGACCGCCGTCTGTAGCAATAACCGTGACAGGTGAACCATCATCCCAGGCGAGTTTATAAATTCGAGAATTAGAGCCATTTAACAGGCGTAAGCGATAGGATCTTTTTTCAACGGGCAACACAAAGTCTGGTTGTCCATTAATCATAATCTTATTACCTAAAAAACCCATCATGCGTTGCATCATATGGGTGACATATTGCAACTGGTTACGGTCATCAAAACTACGATCCTGAATAACGATAGGCACATCATATTGATCTTTAGGTAGGCCTAATGCTTGCTCTTCTGCATCACTTACAATAATTAACCCTGCAAGGCCTGAATAGACTTGTTTGGCTGTTAAACTGTGGGTGTGGGCATGATACCAATAGGTACCCGCTCTATTAAGGATTTCAAATTCATAAACAAAGGTTTCCCCATTGCTAATTGCATACATAGGGTTGCCATCCATTTTAGAGGGCACATGTAAGCCATGCCAATGCAAAATAGAATGAGCAGGTAAGTTATTTTTTAGATAAATTCTGACTTTTTGGCCTTTGTGCAAATTTAGCGTAGGCGCTAAATAAGAGTCAGGCAAGTTATTAACGGTATTCTTGGGTCCTTTAATAACTTTACCAAAAACTTTCCATACGCGTGTTTCAGGTCCTTTAAAGATGGGGATTTTAATGGCTTCCTGAGTTAATTCAATTTCAACATCGGCATGGAAATTTGCTGAGGGTTTACTAGAACTCCCCATATTTTTAGCAGATAATAGAGACGGGTACGTTGCTGCGGCCGCGGCTGCCATGCTTGTCTGTTGTAAGAATTTACGTCGCTGATCATTTATTTTTCTGCTCATGATTCCACCTAGGCTAACAAATTATTAAATATTAGTTTATTAGGTAATTATGATATATAAAAGTTCACTTTATAACAACCTTTATTCAATAGATGGAATTATATGGATTGCCTGATTTGTATAAACTAGCTCTAAACAATTAAAACTTTTATTTGAAATTCAGCCCCAGGGTGTTTATTCGTCACAGTGATTTTAGCATTCATAGATTCAGCTAATTGAGCAACAAGGGCTAGTCCTATTCCTGTTCCCGCTGTTGTTCGAGTTAATTCGTCTTCGGTACGATAAAATAAAGTGAATATTTTTTTTAGCTGGTTCTTTTTAATTCCAGAGCCATAATCACGGATAAAAAAGATAACATATTGATGATTTTTTGAAATTTTAAAGCCCAAATCAATTTGTTTAAGTTCTGCTTTTCCTGAGAATTTAATTGCATTATCAATTAGATTGATGACTATTTGGAAGAAAGCATCATCATCTATTTTTATATTGATAGGGTGATTTATTTTAAGGGGATGAAGAATGCTGAGTTTAAAACAGGAGGCTTCAATTTGAGCTTCAATTTTGGATTCTATTCGAGAGAGTAATTGTTGCGCAGACGTATCGATCATTTTCGCTTGTTGTTGATGCTCTATACGGGAAAACTGTAATACATTGGCAATTAGGCGTGACAGACGTTCACTTTCAAAAAAGATAAAATCATAATAGGTTTGTTTTTTAGCATGATCTGCCACCCAGCCAGAACGAAGCATTTCAGCATACATTCTAATCGAGGTCAGTGGTGTTTTAAGTTCGTGGCTAACGGCTGAAATAAAGTTTTGCTGTTGTGTTGTCAAATCAATTTGTTTGCTACCTAAGCGATAAAATACAAAAAAACCGACCAGCAAGATGGCAAATAAACCTAAGGATAGTAAATCAATTAATAAGGAACCTGGGACTTTACTTAATTTAGCCGTATTAATGGATATTTCCATTTTTTGAAAAGGCCTCGTTAAATATCGCTTATAAAGTTCGTATTCTTGATCATTAGAAGTGATATTGATTTTTTTAAATAACTCATTATTATTAGAAAAGGTGACGCTACTAAACCCTGATGCATTAGTTAATGGCGCTGATATTGCCTGTAAAAAAACATCATTTTTAACAATAAATCCCTGAGTATAGCGATTGCCATCATGCCAGATATAGCGGTAAAAACAGAAATAATTAGGGTCTATAAATAATAACTGTAACGGTGTAACTTCACTTTCGAAGCTTAAAATATTGATAATGGATGAAGAGGGTTTCGCGATAGGGTGTGCGTCTTTTTCTATGCTTGATGCACGATCTTCTTGTTCGAATAGGGTGGCGGCAGACTGTTGTTTGAAATAATTGCTAGCCATTGTTTGGTCTGGTAATTTAACGGTTTCTTTTCGGGTGTTATATTTTTTTGCTGGTTTAAGCTGTTGGCGTTTAGCTAAGGCTTTTGATGAACGCGCTTTTTTGAATAAACGCTTTGATGTGTATGTTTCTGATTTTAATTTATCAACGGGAGATGCTATTTCATCTGATAGAGAAATAGCTTGTTTAAATGCTTCTATATAAGGCTGGTTTGATGCAATAGCTTCAACTTTCTTTTTTAGTGGCTCATTAACAAGCGCTTTCTTTATTGGCTTTTTTTCTGCTTTTTTTATAGATAATAAAGCACGCATTTTTTTCTTTAATAATAATCGGCTTTCCAGTTCAGCAAGGCTAAGGCCTGATAAATTATCCTGTCCTATTTCGGGCAATACAGGTAAATGAAATGAACCGTCAGTGTTTATTTGGAAATAACCAATAATACCTTTAATTTTTGTTTTAGGCGGGATTTCAGAAAGCGGTGAAAATTTTATAGCTGAAGTCTCTGATAGTAACGGGTTTGCCATGACATTGAAAAATTGATATTCGGCAATGGGGCGAGATTGTTCGGCTTCTAGTAATTGATTTATATTCTGCTCTATTTGGTCCACCAGTGTTTCGGCGTGCTGGCGATTAGTAAAATAAGCTTCATTTTCTAATTGTGAGTAGACCGTACGTAATAAAAAGATGATGGGTATGGCGAGCGTAAAAAAGAACAGGGTGAGTAGCCCGCGTAAGTGTTTTTTTTGTTTATTCGCAATATTCATTGAATTAAACGATAGCCCTCACCACGAATGGTGACAAGGTATTTAGGTTGCTTGGGGTCTGTTTCGATTTTTCGACGTAATTTTGCAATATGAATATCAACGGTTCGCGTTTCAATGGCATCCGCTTGTTTATATCCCCAGACTTGTTGTAATAATTCTTCTCTGGATACTGGGCGTTCTGAGTGATGTTGTAGGCAATTCAGGATATCTAATTCACGTCGAGAAAATGCTTTGGGTGTTTCCGAATTAATTTGTGTCAGGTTAGCGCTATCAATTTGCATAGAGCCAATTTGGATGATTGCATTTTTAGTGAGGTGTTGGTGATTTCTTTTTAAGACAGCGTTAACTCGCAAGACTAATTCTCTCACTGAAAAAGGTTTGGCTACATAGTCATCGGCGCCTAGCGTTAAGCCCTTAATAATATCCTGTTCTGAGGATTTTGCAGTCAGCATAATAATCAGCTGGTTTCTGTCGAGTTCCCGTATTTTATTGCAGATACTAAAACCATCAATAGTAGGAAGCATGACATCTAATAACAATAAGTCATAGTGGCCTGTTAATGCTTTGTCTAAGCCCCGTTGCCCATCCGTCGCAGAATCAACCTCAAAACCATGGAAAATGAATACGTCGATAAGACCTTGTTGGATGGCTGGCTCATCTTCTATGATCAATAATTTGAGTTTTGACATGAGATAAAAACGCGAGAATAAAGCTAAAGTATAGTTATTTTTAAATAAAAAGAATGTAAATACTATGTAAAAAAATAACCTTATTATTTTACATAGTCATGTCTACAGGCTGTGGCTTTCTCTAAGTAAACTGTTTACATCATAAATAAACAGGAGAGAATCATGAATGCTTTATATAAAGTCAGTGGCCTAATTTTATTCATATTGATAAATGCTCAAACGGTGTGGGCTAAAAGTATTCCTGTGGATACTTGGCGAGGAGCTAATCAGATAAAGGTTCAAAGCAAATTATCCCAGACTAAAATAGTTCAACATGCTGCAAATACCATTTTTGTTGATATGACATTTACGCCGCCAATCATGCCTAATCAGGGGGCTAGTCAACGAGCTACCGATATTATTATCGTGCTAGATCGCAGCGGCTCTATGACTGAAGCTAAAAAAATGCCTTATGCTAAAGCTGCAATTTGGGATGTATTGGGCCGGTTAAATGGAAATGACCGTTTTGCATTGGTTTCATTTGCAGATAATGCAATCGTACAATCCCCTTTAGTTAATGTTACCTCAGCAACAAGAGCGTATTTAAATAATGTGGTGAGCTCAATTCAAGCATCGGGTGGTACCAATATGGGGGAGGGTTTAACAAGTGCGTTAAATTTATTGCAGAATAATCATGTTGACCGAGCCAGAAAAATTTTATTACTTTCTGATGGGCAAGCAAACCAAGGGATTACTAATCCAGAGCAATTGGCGCAAATGGCAGCTAGGGCAACGCAATATGGCGCTGTTTTATCAACCATCGGTATGGGGCTAGGGTTTAATGAGAATTTAATGGCTAAATTAGCTGATTATGGCATGGGGCATTATTCATATTTGGAAGATTTATCGGGACTGGGGCGTATTCTTGCAAGAGATTTAAATGATACTCGAAATATTTATGCAAATAGCAGTAGCTTAGAAATTAATCTAGGTGATGGGGTTAAATTAATCGATGCAGGTGGATACCCTATAAGTTACCTAGGCGCTTCTAGGGTAAGCATTGCAACAGGACAAATGCTATCAAATACGCCGAAACATTTTGTGATGACCTTTAATGTGCCTACAGAAAATATTGGCACCACTTTATTAGGCGGGATGAATTTAAACTATCAAGTGAAAGGGGCGCAGTTGCAGACTCATATTAACCCCGACGCATTATTATTGGCTGTGGTCGCCGCTGAATTTAGACTTCAGGCTCAAGAATCGATTAATAAAGAGATTTATCAAAAGAGCTGGGTGGATAATAATTTGGCAAGAATGAAGAAAAAGCTCAGTAAGTGGATGCGAGAAGGTAAAAAGGACCAGGCTAAACAGGCGATTAGCCAATACCGGAAAGAAGTCAAAGCAGCGGCAAGCGTGAGTAATTTACCTTTGGCGAGTTCTAAAATGGAAAGCAAGTTAGAAGAAATGGAATTACAGGTAGATGATGCTTTTGCAGGGAGTCCATTAGATCAGCAGGTTAAAAGAAATAGAGCCGCCAAGAGTCTGCAATATGATTCAATTAAAACCCAACGAAAATGACCGGTTATTAATAGAGGAGCCCATAAGTCTTTTAATTTCTACCTTCACCGACACAGATGCATACACAACTTGAGAAAAAACATAGGTCGATCGATTCTTTTGTTCCCTCCATCAAGAGATGGTTTAAGAACTAATATTTTCATCATTAACTTAATGATTTAGTAACTCTCTGCCCTTTAAAAGAGACGATAAACGACTATAATATCTTTTTAAACTGAATGAAGAAATGATAGCAGAAGAGGTTAAATAGCAATGCAATATTATTCTTATATATAAGGATCTCTACATTTGAACTCTGATACAGATAAAAAAATAATTATTATTGCTGGTCCTAATGGCGCAGGAAAAACCACTTTTGCAACGGAGTTTTTACCAAATGAAGCTGGATGCCCCATTTTTATCAATGCAGATTTAATTGCAGCAGGATTAGCACCGTTTGAACCAGAACGTGCTGCATTTAAGGCTGGTCGACTAATGTTGAATGAAATTAATGATTATGCTCTCAAAGGTGATAACTTTGCCTTTGAAACAACATTAAGTGGTCGAGCTTATGCGCGAGCTATTCCTGAGTGGCAAAAACAGGGGTTTTGTGTGAAATTATTTTTTCTTCGTTTGCAATCGCCTGAACTGGCAATTTTCCGTGTACGGCAAAGAGTTAAAGCGGGCGGTCATCATATTCCTGAGCCAGTTATACGCAGACGGTTTAAAATGGGTCTGAGTAATTTGGAAATGCTGTACAAGCCTCTTGTGGATGAATGGGCTGTCTATGATAATTCTGGTGAAGTTCCTGAACTTTTAGAAGAGAGTGTAAAATTATGAGTAATAAATCTAACATAGCTGAGCAAACACCAAGAGACCCTGATTTAATTAATGCAGAAGTGGCAATGAAGCGTGCAGCCATTAAGGCAAGGAAGTTGGCGCAGATAACTGGCACAGCGGTTGTTACGATGAAAAATGGCGTAATCAATGAAGAGTATCCTAGTCATAGCAGTTAAAAGCGGTCTCTTAGTTATATCCAGAGCTTGGGTTTCTGTTCTAGGTAAGTTAAAGTTTCAAATAAATAACAAGGAGTCAATATGCAAATAAATTCAGTTGTCATACATGAAATCATTTACAAAGCATACTCCCAAGAGAGCTAAATTTTTAGGTGAAGGGTTTAAAGGCGTTATCAATGATTTTTCAAATTTTTCTATTTTAGAAATATCACGGATTTTAACTAAAAATCTAAAAGATAGCATTAAGAATATATCCTCTGCAAAAGGGGGCTATTTTGTGTTTGCTGAATTTGAAAACCATCACCGCTTTTTAGCTGTTTTTTTAGTCCGAAATGTAGGTGGAAATAGACTGGTACACTTCTGACTTTATCTACAAAAGTGACAAAAAAATAAAATTAGTACGGAATACTTTAGTGGGTGCGGAGAAGGTAGGCGTGGATGATTTCTACGCTATTTTAAAATTAAAAAGCAGATCAGAGAAAGAAAAGCCTGGTTGAATGCCAAGTTTTTTGATAACTTGGCATTCAACTAGGCAGCTTAATGTTGCTCATGGCTACTGCTGACACCCTCTATTTCAATATCATGCGCTACGCCGTGTAAAGAGCCAATAACTAAAACGCCGGCCATAATTAAAATAATCTGATGGAATGAGGATTTAATATCTGTTTTTTTATGCAGTGAGGGAATTAAATCGGCAACCGCAATATAAATAAAGCTTGATGAGGCAAGGGCTAAAAAGAAAGGGAGAATGTTATGTAAATCTTCTAGGCTATAGTAAGCAAGTATGCCGCCAATGACCGTCGTTAAGCTGGCAAGTACATTGTAAAACAAGGCTTTTGATTTGCTATATCCACTTTGTAATAAAATGGCAAAGTCACCGACTTCTTGAGGAATTTCATGCGCAGCAACGGCTAAGCTTGTCACTATGCCCAGTTTTACATCCGTTAAGAATGCAGCCGCAATTAATATTCCGTCAACAAAGTTATGAATACTATCGCCAATAATAATCAATGTGCCCGCTGATTTATGCCCATGATGATGGCTGTGGCTGTGATGATCTTCCTTCTTCTTCTTCTCCTCCTCTTCTT
>Ga0209826_1002871_pt1 | contig 11103 bp, 7 predicted proteins | sample GOMGulsemesocosm_5_FD_184637 | JGI IMG/M metagenome (GOLD analysis project Ga0209826, IMG submission 184637) | Methane-oxidizing microbial communities from mesocosms in the Gulf of Mexico - GOM15C Gulf of Mexico (SPAdes) (version 2) | ecosystem: Environmental > Aquatic > Marine > Cold seeps...
TTATAGGGGCTACTCTTTCAGCTGGGATCATGACTGGCGCAATTGGTATTACTTGGGCTCATGAATTGTGCCATCGGACAAAATTGGCTGAACGTGTTCTCGCTGAAATTTTATTGACTTGTGTTGCTTATGCTCATTTTTCCATTGAGCATATCTACGGGCACCATAAAAATGTTGCGACACTCCGTGATCCGGCTTCCGCTCGTTACGGCGAGAATTTCTACCATTTTCTGCCTCGAACTTTTATCGGAAGCTACCGCAACGCCTTGAATATCGAGAAACACCAATTGGCGAAAAAAAAGCTTCCCTTCTGGCATTACAGAAACCGCATGCTTCGATATGCTGCAGTTCAAATCTTGGTTTTCATCGGTATTTACGTATTCGCAGGCGGCATAGGTATTGGCTTCTATCTTGGGCAGGCAAGCGTAGCCATAATCTTACTTGAACTAATCAATTATCTCGAACATTACGGGCTACAAAGGCAAGCCGACGAGAACGGGAAATATGAAAAAGTACAACCATGGCACAGCTGGAATTCCAGTTATGTTATCTCAAATCTATACTTGATCAACCTCGCCCGACATTCTGATCATCATTACAATACCTCGCGACGCTACCAGGTTTTGCGCCATTTTGAGAATGCGCCTCAATTGCCGCTTGGATATGCGGCTCTTTTAATCGTGGCCTTGATCCCACCACTATGGTTTCAAATGATGAACCCGCGTGTTAGGCGTTGGCAAGAAAAATACGCGCAATAGCAAATATACGAATGACATCGATTGGTAGCATCTACACTAATTTTCGGCCAATTTCTGTAAGATGACTTTGTCATCGTGCCAAAGCACTTCTTTAGGTCTTCATATGAAACTTGTAGGTTAAGGTAAACACATATCCAGAGGGTTGTAGTTCATTTATTAAGCTTGGTTACCTTCGTGCCTTGTATCCCTAAGCCGGCCATCAAGCCTTGCTGCCCAAAGGTAAACACATAGACATCGCTTTTCATAGTTTCAGTTGAAAGGGTTTTGGCTAGTCCCTCGTCTACAAGGACAATACTTGGCCCTACACCGAGTTCCCAACCATTGCTAGTTTCTGCTTCTTCTACGGCAGCGTCTGTCATCAGCGCCATCACATAACCAAAAGATTGAGCCCCTGCCTGTAATCCATAGGAGGCAGACGTTATATTGTAGTAACTGGAGATGTAATAGCCGCCGCCTTGTTTCGCTCTAACCAAGGCTCCTTGGCCATACTGGAAGCCGACCAAAAATCCTGCTTTGACAATATTCGGAAAGACAAGTGCACCTTTCGCGCTAGGGGCAAGCCGTTTGGCGGCAGGGGAGGTTTCTAAGAGTTTAGCAATGGCCGCATGTACATCCCGGTCCAGTGCAGTTCGGTTTTCCGCACCGGTGGTTAATGAGGGAAAACTGAAGGAGAAGAGGCATAGAAGTATCCCGATTTTTTTGATGATATTTTTGTGTAAGTTCATCTGTCTAATTTTCCAGTTATTTTGGGATTGCTCAAAAATTTAAAGTTCATTCGTTGAGGAACCTATGTCTGATCTGTTGCCAAATGTTTTTGAAAGGGCTCGCAGTCTAAATTCATGTTTACTTTATTATTCTTAGTTTTGGAAAGCTTTTCTAGTGCTTCTGCAGGCAATATCCAAGAGTGCCAATACTACAAATAGAGCCCTTTAAGGGCTAATCGACTGAATATAACTCAGGAGGTCTACTATCTCGTCTGTGCTAAACTGAAATTCAGGCATAGCTTCATGGCCCACAGATATCCCTTCTGCCAAAGCCTCCTCAAGATATTCGAGTGGCCACCGTGACGCGAGCTCTCTAAAGGGAGGTGCAGGCTGAAAAGGGCTGACACCTTGGCCGATGACATTATGACAGCGAGCGCAATTTTGCTCAGCGATAGCCCGTCCGTTGAAGATGCCACCTTGTGATGCGCCTTGCGCAAATACTGGGCCCGTTATTTGGATCAGAGCGACCCCAGCCAACAAGAGATTAAAAAACCTGTTCATGCCTTATTGGTCGACCTGTGCCACTTTCCATGCGGCATAGCCGCCGGCAAGCGAGAGCACGTCGTCGTAACCCATATCGAGAAGGGTTTTTGCTGCCAATGCGGATCTTCCACCGGAGCCGCAGTAAAGAACAAGTCTGTGATCAGGTTTCAGAGCTGGATTATAAGCAGGGCTTTCGGGATCTGCGTGAAACTCGAGAAGTCCGCGTGACGCATGAATTGACCCTGGAATACCACCATCAGAGACGCGTTCAACGGATTCCCGAACATCAACAAGAATAACTTTTGGATCATCAAGAAGATATGGCAGATCCTGAACTGAAACGGTTTCAATAACAGCATTCGCTTCAGCAAGCATTTTCTGGAAACCATGACGGAGAGGTTGTTTTTGCATTTTTAGACCTACCTTTAAAAGTTTCTGCGCGCAAAATATCTCGGCATAATTCATACCGTCTGAAACATGGCGCTTTGAACAGCTAATCTATAATTTCTTGATACTATTCGTGCCATCGAGGGAAGCATTGATTGGCCGCAAATCAGCTTAATTATTCAATTTTGATATGAGCCCAAACAGCAGTGTTAACTCATCGATCTCATAGTTTAGCTGCAGGTGCAACATTGGCAGAACAAATTGCATGAGCAATGCGATTAAGGATTTAATATCTGCGGGTGAAAAATCCAAACCTCTATTCCAAAACTCTTCCAGAGATCATCTAGTTGACAGTGATGATGAATGCCACCTTCTCTTTGCCTTTCCGCCCAGTTAAGAGTGCTCTTCTCAAACAAAACTGACGGCGATCTTTGATCGTGGAATAAGATGTTCTCGTTATATAGAGAAACTAAGGGTCAATTATATATTTCCACAGAATGTTTGTTAAAGATTGAGCATATGTTTTTGGGTAATCATACAAGCCATCGCCCTTGGGAGAAGAGGTCCCATCAAGATGAAAAATAATGTCGACTATTTTCCTGATTTTTGAGCGGCTCATTATTTTTACCAACGAAAAGAGATCTTTGTCCTGACCACTCAAGCTATCAATTATTGGATGTGGCGCTAACAGAATAAGGACATCAATAATAATTTTTTCCAAATCTTCCTTATTTGGAGAGGTGTAAATCTTCAAATAAGGAGTGGCTGGCAGATTAGTAATTTGTTTTTTGAGAATTGCTGGAAATATTATCCAGTTTTTTAATAATTTCTGAGGAACTGGAGAGCGTAGCGCGTGCTGCCACAGTGAAATTCTTAAATTCTGCGCGATGTTGGATCCAAAAGTTTTAGTTCCGCCAAACAAAACAACAGAAGTCTCACTCTCCATAGAAAATGCTCTTCTGTTAACATTACCCGATCCAATAATCGCAATGTCATCATCTGCAATCAAAATTTTTGAGTGTATCCCAGGGTGGAAAAGCTCTTTTTTGTAATTTGTTTTATCAAGGACTGTGTAGATAACTTTCGACTTTTCATTTTTAGAAGCCCCTCTTGTAATAGCATTGATAAATTCAGCTCTTTTTCTGTTTGGAATAACAAGATCGCTTGATTCATCAGAATCCTGAACAACAAGCAGTACGAATTTGAAACGTGCTTCCCTTATTTTTTTGCTAATTCTTTTCGCAACACCCAAATCCACAAGATACTGATCTTCAATATATAAATAGTGTTGCGCATTATCGATTATTTTAAGATAGGCGTCACTGAAACTTCTGTCCGTGTCACCGCCGGTTGGGTTGTTATATGTCCCAACAATTTTGGCGTATGTTAAATATTCTGTCGCGTTTCTCGTCGTAATTACTGTTTCATCTTGTGGTTCTGTTTCATTATTCCCAGTCAGGTCGATTGATTTGGCTTTAGGATGATTTCTCCAGCGGGTTTTGAATTTTTCTAGGAGGACAAAAGTTGCAGGCCCCTTTAGTTTGCAAGCGACATCATGATAATGAGGTGTTCGATGATACACTTTGTCTTTGATTTTCATCTCCACACGATTTTTATTAAAATCCATTCCGCCACAATAACCGATAAGGCCTTTATTCCCTTTAATAATGACATTTTTTTCATGGTGCGCTGAGATTGAATAATCGGCTCTTATAATCCACGACTCCAAATCCTTGACCGTTACATCACCAGTTACTTTTGTGTTTCTGTCCTCGAGGAACATACCAATAAGTCCCTTCGAATTATCTTCGATTAATTTGACAACATCTGTGAAGAAGGCTTTGATTTTTTTTCGAAGAAAAGGATGTGTAAATGTCGCGCTGTCGGTGAAGCACTCGGTGTTGGCCAATTGATTTAAATTGCTAAGGCTCTTCTCTGTCTTCTTAAGGTAGAGTGGGTTATCCCAAATCAAAATTCGAATTTCGACGTTTCTTTTTGAGGCTTCCAGAAGTACTTCGGACAGCGTTGGGCCCTGTGGTGTCAGTTTGAACTCTACATCCAGCATCCAACCCAAAATATAAATATAGTGGTCAGGTCCGTCGGTTGTCTTAATCGCCTCAACAACCGATTTGAAATAGGCTTCCCCGTCAATAAGATACTCCGCAGTATTTAATTTTGCCTCCGGGAATACTTTTAGCCAACGATTTGAAATCGCCCCCACAACACCTAAACCTGCCTACCGGTTTTTGGGTCATATTTGACCTCGACCGGTACTGTCTGATCGGTGGGAAGGATTTCAATCCATTGATCGAAAATTTCATAATTTTTTCCGATATTGGCTCTGAAACTGTCTTTCAATGGGAAGAAACCATGTTCATAGACACGGTCAATGGGCGTGGCTGTGACTGTGTTCTCCTCGTCAACAAGTGCCGGGTCTGACACGTCCTCTGTTTTCGGATACTCTTCAGATTCTAGCCCTTCTTTGTGTTTCCTCTCAATCTTGCTAGCCAGGTCCATCAAGACATCGATCATGGGCTGCCCATCAAGCGGTTCGCCATCAATGTCTTTTTCTTCCGGATTGGAGGCGTGATAGATGACGTCTTCAGTAATCCCATTCATGCCTTCGACTGCTTTAAGCCAATTGATAGCCGCTTTTTCCTTGCCGGGCCTAATTGGCATAACGGCTTTGACCCACGGTGCGTTCAAAAAGGCGTTCCGCATATTGTCTCCGTCCAATTGCAACAACCAACCTAATGAACTACCAAATTTGGCGGGCTCTGACTCCTCGGTGATATAATAATTATCCCGCCTCGTATCCTCGATGCCACCCCAGCCTGCGGTCTGAGTGATGAGCACATCAGGGTCCACACTGGTTGATGAAGCTACCCCGTCAAAGATAACTTGTGCATCTAGTGTGGTCATCACCGCCTCTTTGGCCGTGAGGTTTAATATATTTTTAGGAGGAGCTGCTGCTGTTGCCTCATACAATTGTTGCTTACTTTTATGCAACCTTGGGCGCCACCATTCTGGTGCGACGAAATACAGCATTTTATTGACGTCAAATATTGAATTAATCAGCTCGGCGAGGACATGCATGGTTCGATCGTCAGGGCTTGAAACCTTGTTGAGAAGCATATCCTGTATTAGCTTTCGGTATACAACGATGCGTTCTTCTTCGCGCAACTCATCCCTGTCACGGGCCTTAATATTGCTAATGGCATTGACCCGGTCCTTTACTGTTTCGATATAGGCGCTTTCATAGGCTTCCTTTTCTGCAACTTTGAACTCATCAATTTTGTCTCTGTTTTTTTCTGTTATTTCTGCATTGGCCGCCTCATTCGGTGACCAATGAAGGGTGAGTTTTATCTGGATATTGTCTCGACCCTGGAAATTTGCAGAATCTAATCGCAGAGTGAAAGACGCACGTCCATTGACACTCTGGATGCTGCCTTTACGTGAAGCGGTAACAGGCAAACCTACTGCGTCAAACTCAATGTTGGATAGCTCGTAATCCGGTTTTGGCGAAATGAACTGCATGGGGAACTCGAACTTGATTTTCTCCAGTTTTGCAAGAAATTCGTTGTTATCGGATTCCACTCCGAGCACATATACTTCGCCTTTTTTATCTGCGCTCACATTCCCCACCGAGATAAAGGGAATAGTGACTGTTTTTTCTTCCTGAACCGGTTGAAACAGTGGGATAGCTTCAGGATGCTGCAATCCACCCAATTCGGCTGATTGCGCGATATGAATAAGTTTTGAAAGCCCCAGATCCCGGCCAGGATCATCCACATAGGTTTGCCAACAAAGGTAAGTACCAATATCCTGAACCTGAACACCTACCTGTCGCATTTTTCTTCTCAATTCGTAATTTATCAGATCGTCTGTGGTATTATTAAGCAGGTGTTTCGTTCGGTTAAATTCCGTAAACTCAGTCACGGTTCTAAATGTGGTTTTGAAATTTTTTCGGATCTCAGAAGAGAGTTTCTCAGTTTGCTCCCGCATGGATTTATGAGTTTTTTCTCGGGCCTTGTTTTGTGAGCTCTCATAGTCAAAACTCGACGTCGCTTCAACGCCCGCATAAGACGCTGTCACACTTGCACCCAATTTTATATTTTTTGAATTTTCTTTTCTAACCGCGTCAGAAATTTCATCTCTTACGGTTGTCTCCACTTCTGATTTAGTTAATATATCCAGAGTAGTTTCAAACGTTTTCTCGATAGTGGTCTTGCGCGTATGCTCTTCGATTAATTCGACACTTGAACCCGGGCTCAGCCAGACATGACCTTCAGGCGTACCGAGAAATGTATCCAGCTCAAAAAAGTATTGTCTGAACAAATGTACAACACTGATCGGGGACAGCGTCACACCTTTCAGTTGCTCTTTTTCCGTGGGATCAAGGTTTTCAATATCTAGAAAGGCTTCCGTACTGCTTTTAGCGTTGATCATCCGTTGTATCGTCCGCGCAATTTCAGGTTTGCTCAACGAGTTGTAAAACATGTCCTGCAAAATGCTGTGGCTTTTTTCATCAACCAGAAAAAGAAGCGCACCGGCAATGGTTGACTCGTACGCCAATTGGTTTTTGATGAGTAAAAATTCAGGGCTGTCAGTACGGAAGGTTTTTTTGTTGCGCTCATTCTCTCGTTTAAGCCTTGCGAACATTTCTGAATAGAATTTGGCGACCTCTCCAGACAGTATTACGTCAATTTTTCTCTCCGTAATTGCACGGGCCCAAACCGAAGGTTTGTATTTCTCCAGCGTAGGAAGGCTTGAAGATATACTGTCCAAAACCAGACTTTTACTGGTACGAATTTCTCCGTGGTTCAATACGCCCGGTTTGATCTTTAATTTCAGACTGTTTTCAGGTCTCAAGCCGCTATTGTCCGCGACAATATCGTAGTTTACAAGGTCGGTGAATTGGCTTTTTAGTTTATTCAGAAGAACCGAACGATCTAACTTAAAACCTGCCTTATACCGTTCTGCTAAACGTTTCGATTTCCAGCCAAGTAAGGGCTGATAAACACCGAACAATTCACTAGCATATGGCAATACATTCGTATACTCGGTTAAGTCAGTAATGCGTTTTATCGTTGTCATCAATACCCCCCCCGCAACGACCTCAAGTGCCGATTGAAAAAATTGATAAATTTGTCTTCTTTAAAGGCCTATTATTCCGTCGAAAACATTATTATATTAGAATTACTTAAAATGCACACGAATTTGTCTGTATTTTTAACAACGCGACTTCACCTCTTCCAAAGAAAATGCGTCAATTAGGACAAACAGGTCATCCGTTCACAGGTTCTTACCACTGTATGACATTGCGGTTGGGGCTTGGAATGTTCCGAATGTTGTAATTTTGCAAGGCAGCAAGGGGGCACCATAAGTCCCGCAGCATTAAACAAAAGTGCGGTGGAACCCGGTAGATGAGCCAAAATTCTGATAATTCTAGGATAGCAGCAGTCGATATAAATTCTAAAAGACTAATTTTCTTTGTTGGATGCAGTAGATTAATCCCAATTGCTACGCTACCCTTCAACAAAGGGAGATTTCGCATGCAGAAATGGTATCGATTTGGCCTGTCCGTGGCCGCAATTTTTGGCTGGCCGCTGAACGTATTTGGAAATACAGTAAAAAAAGAAAACACTGAACTTGCTCTAGCTCATCTTAGTCTTCTGGATAAACATCAAACTGTTCTTGAAAATATGCTGATCGGCGTAACAATATTCGTTGCAGCAGGTGCCATTATCGCGACTTTCTTTGGATTGAAAACACTGAGAGAAGTAAAGGATAAGCTGGAAGTCTCTTTCGTCGATGATATCAACAAGAAAAAAGAAGAACTAACCGCAGAATTCAAAAGATATGCAGATGAGCAAACCAAAAAAATAACATCAGAATCCCAAGCTAAAATTGATGAAAAATTTGATGAACATGCTGAAGAAGTTGCGGATGTCGCGAAGGACGAGTTAAGCGGTACTGCAACGGCAGTATCAAAGCTTGGGCAGGAAATAGATGATCTCAAGACAGTTATCAAAGATCTTCAACAGCGGCATGAAATAGCTGAGCAAGACCAGATCATGGGTATAGAAAGCGAACAGGCGAAACGTAATGAAACGGCCTGGATTGCTATGAGCCGTGAATTGACAAGTCATAAATTTGTGTGGCGAAGTATTGAACGATTGGCGTTGGCCGCTCGGATTTCCTCAGTAAAAGCAGAAGAAATTCTTGAACAAAAATCTGACGAAGTACGTATGAGTGTCGGAAAATCAGGTCGTAGAATTGCGCGGCACGTGGATCGAAAACCTAAATGAGTTTATTTCTTCTTCATCAATTGTGACATCTACCCAGCGTCGTTTGGAAACAACTGCTTCTAGAGCTTCTTTTCGTGGTCGATGGCCTGCCACAGGTAATGTGCCTCGTTATTGATCTTCTTAAAGAACACGTTTTGCGGCCAATTCCAGTTTAAATGATTTTGTGGATCGACCAAATTGTCTCGTTCGGTCTTCGCGGGTAAATTATGGATTGTCCGGTTCCCACAGTTTATAACTCACGTGATCGATAGGCAAACTCCGATAAAATTGGGTTAAGAGGTATTGCACTCCTAACCCATCGCAGGAATTAGCGATTGGATGCAGCGACAAAATAACTAAACTGAGTTAAATGATCGCGATTGAACGCCTCAATACCAGCCATGATGTCTGCATTACCCTTATTATTTCGGAATTTCTCGCCATCTTTATTCGAAGGGTAATGTATCAGCACTACCTCATCTGGTCGTTTTATCCCGTAAGCCGCGGAAATATGCACATATGCTTCGTTCGTATATTTATGTTTCCGCGTTTGTACCATTTCACCAAGCTGCTTAAGATCAGAATTCCGCTTGCTTGGGTTGATATTGTTATAATCACTAAGCTTTATTATATAGCTACGCTTGTCGCCGGGTTGAGAAATCGAGGACGCATCCCGAAGATTAAAGTTTCCTTCAAATAAGGCTAAGTTTTTAGTCGCTTTATTCAACTTATCAATCCAGATGTGCGTCGTTGGTTTTGAAATCGACTCCTGTTCGCATTCAAGAAAGAAAAATCGGTTCATCTCTGAAATCTCATAATTTCCATCTGTAGCAAGGATGCTTCCTTCGCGCCGGAGTGTACACCCTTGATGGCTTATTTCTTGTTCCAAATCGTCCATCGCGATTTGATGAGTTGTTAGTTTTTCGGCAAAAAACATACCAACCAGACCAACGGTTTCAGCGTGGGCATATTGCGTGAATGAAATGCCAGCAAGTACCAAACTGGTGATTAAGGTTTTTGAAAATTTCATGATCGTTCCCTCGATAATAACGAATTCAAATAGGCAGAGAATTTGTGTGGAAAATGTTCACTTGCTTAAAAGCGATGTCTCGCAACGGTAAAATGTTCAGATACTCTTCATTGGTAAATGTTCGTTTTGCAGCTTCTTTCGTGGGATACTCAATCACAATGAGCAAATGTGGTGTGTCGCCATTACTCAAATTCTCAGTAACCTGAAACTTCCCAACGACAACACCTCCATGTGCCTCACCGTTAGCATTGGAGCGGCGTGAATATTCCTTAAACTCGGGTGTATTCATGCCATTTGGATTAAATGTAGCTTCTATTATGACGATCGCCTTACTTGAATTATTCATGTGTCATGCCTTCATTAATTCGACAATATGATGTGTTTAACGGGGTCATTATCCGCAAAAATTATCACAATAAAAAACAACTAATTTTGTATTATTCTTAAGAAAAACTTGTGAACAAAATTTCTTTATTTTAGATTTGATTAAAGGCAACACATTAAGGATTTATAGTGGATTTCAACAAGATACGAACATTCATTGATGTCGTAGATAGTGGCAGTATTACACTTGCCGCAAATAGACTGTTACGTACACAGCAAGCTGTTTCGTTAAAATTGCAGCAGCTAGAAGACGAGCTTGAGATGAAATTGTTCGATCGCCAAGGACCTAAAATTACGCTCAACTCAGATGGTGAAATTTTATATCAGAAATTCAAACCAAAATTACTTGCTATGGAGAACGCTGTCCTCGAATTAAAGTCAAGTAAACAGCAGGCATCTGGCGTTATTCGTATCGGCGCATGGATGGAACAGGCGGTTAGATATTTGCCGGAAATGATCAGAATTTTCAAAAAAGATCACCCTCTCGTTGATTTCCAAATACATATTGGAGAAGATATTGAGATCGAACAAATGTTGCAAAATAATAGGATTGATATAGGCATCCAGTTATATTGTAGCGACAGGAAATGGTTTAAATGTGAAGCTATTTATAGGCAGCCGTTAATACCGGTTGTTTCAAGAGTTTTCCTCAAATCAAACAAAACCGCAATAAATATTGCAGATACATTAAATTTACCATTGGTCGACTATATCGATGAATATTCCGCATATAACAGCTGGATAAAGAGGAATGCCAAGGATCTATTACCTCAGGCACGAAAGAAAATACGCACGATAACCACTTCAAATAATGTGGTTTTGAAGCAGCTTGTTTTACAAGGGTTGGGCTTTGGTTTTTTGCATCAGGATTCTATACAGGCTGAATTAGATACAGGAGAATTTATACCCTTGTTGAACAACTCAATAAACCAAAATATCTCTGTTGATATTGAAGTCGTTTATAAAAGAAAACACGCATTGGGCTATGTGCAGCAGTCCTTTATTAA
>Ga0209826_1002872_pt1 | contig 11100 bp, 9 predicted proteins | sample GOMGulsemesocosm_5_FD_184637 | JGI IMG/M metagenome (GOLD analysis project Ga0209826, IMG submission 184637) | Methane-oxidizing microbial communities from mesocosms in the Gulf of Mexico - GOM15C Gulf of Mexico (SPAdes) (version 2) | ecosystem: Environmental > Aquatic > Marine > Cold seeps...
ATCAAACGTCAGCAATTGATCATCGACGCGATTCAGCAACACCCTAAGCTACGCCTTATTATTATTGGTAATGACATGACCCCCTATGGCGCAAAACTAAAGCAGCGGGTTGAAACACTTGGGCTGACGAAGCGGGTTGAATTTAAAGGCTTTGTCTCACGACAAGAAAAAACCAAGCTCTACGCCAATGCGCTGGCCATCTATAACGGCGCCCTGGAAGAAGACTACGGCTACCTGACGCTGGAGGGGTTTTTCTCAAGTAAACCGGTCATCAGCCACACGGACTCAGGTGGCCCGCTGGAGTTTATCGATCACCAGCACAACGGCATTATCACGGAGCCCAATGCCGACGCCCTGGCCGCGGCGCTCAGCGGCCTCAACCCAGCACGAGCACAAGGCATGGGTCAGGCCGGTCGGCAAACCATGGTCGACCTTAAACTTAACTGGGACGACATCATTGAGACGCTCTTACAATGACGCCAACCATAGAAAGCGCGACCTGCAACCTAATGCGAGTATGCCCATGATTGCCTACACATCGCCCTTGATCCCCAAGCAAACGGGCATCGCTCGTTTTAGTCATCACCTGATCAAGGCATTGCAAACCCAACTGGCCCTGTCCAATACAACACTGGATGTATTCGACGAGGATATCGGCGAGAGCAACAACTGCCAGTCTGATTATCAGGCCCGCGAGATTGCCGAACTGTTGCTGGAAAAACATCTGCGCGATGAGTACCGCCACATCATTTACCATTTTGGCAATAACCCCCTGCACCTGCCGCTCTTTAAGCTACTGAAAAAACGCAAGGGCATTGTTGTTTTACACGATACCGTGATGTTCTTTCTGATGGCGGGGTCTGGCAACGGCGGCCTCTGGCAGCTGCTGAAACAAGACAATGAACCTGTCTGTAGCTCAATTAAAAACATCGGGGCAATTTTGGACGCCAGCCCACACCGGCACCCACTGCTATACCCGAGCCCTGACAAACACCCTTTTTTGACGGAAGTTTTAGACAATGCGACGGCGGTTGTGGTGCACAGCAAACTTGCCAAAGATATCGTCGAAAGCAGCGGGTACGATTTGAAGGTGTATCAAGTTCCGCTGATTGATTACCGTCAACCCAGCGCGGCCGAGCTGGATAAGATTAAAAACCCACTGCTGCGTGAGCTCTGTAAACAGCGCACAGCGGCCCAGCAAGATGCACCCTTCATCATTGGTCTGTTTGGCTTTGGAGGACCGACTAAGCGCAGCGCTAGCGTTTTTAAAGCGCTCTGCCAATTACCAGAGGCCCTGCGCAGGCGTATAAAATTGATCATCATCGGCATGAACAATTACCAAGGTGATATTGAGGCGCTGGGAATCGGCGATAGCGTGCTGGCCACGGGTTATGTCAGTGACACGGATTACGATCAAGGCTTGGCGCTTTGTGATTTGGTGGTCAACCTGCGCTACCCCTCAATGGGCGAAACCTCTGCGGTGCAAATTCAGGCCATGAGCGCAAAAAAGCCGACAATTGTGAGCAACCACGCCTGGTTCAGCGAGCTGTCTGATGCGGCGGTGCATAAGATATCGGTAGGCGACGACGAGGTCGACTCCCTGGTGAGCGGGTTAACAAAAATTATTGAGGACAAACCCTATCGCGATGGCTTAGCTGAAAATGCCCAGCGCTATGTCGCTCAGCATCATTCACCCGAGCTGGTCGCCGAGCGCTGGATGGCAATACTTGAAGAGACGCCGGCGGGTAGTGAGGTCGGCGTTTTATAAAGACGGTTACAACGGCTGCATGTACTTATTTGTCGAAGTAAGTACCTGCAAGATCACCCAAGCATCAGCGCGCCATCTGCTGGACCTTATGCAATAGGCTCTGACTGCTTTGACGCCAGCTAAGCCACTGGTAACCCTCTTGCGGCTGAAACTCCTCGGGAATTCCGTGCGCCTCTATGGCCAATATTTTATTGGCCAGGTCCTGGGGTTTGGTCAAATCAAAATAACCGATGCGATCGCCACCCACTTCTCGGTGTATTGGCGTATCACTGGCCATGACCGGCAACTGATTATTGAGGCTTTCGACAATCGGCAGGCCAAAACCTTCAACAAAGGAGGGGAATACCAACATCTTGGATTTTTGATAACAGTACAACAGCTCAGAATCGTTGAGATCACCCCAGTGGAACAGCTGGCTGTCCTTCTGCTCATGGCCGTTGATTCTCGCCATGGTATCGGTCACCTTCCAACCTTCGCGGCCAACAATGAACAACTTAGCCTGCGAACCCTGCCCCCAGAGAAGATCGAAGGTATCCAACAAATAAGGGTGATTTTTACGCGGTTCCACCGTTGATACAACAAGATAACTGGAGCCTTCACGCAAGCTTTGCTTGAGCTCTGGTCGAACCTGGGATTCATCGTAGGCATTGTGACTGTGATCACCGCCCAACAAAAAGTGATCAAATTGACGACTGTCAAGCTGCCCTAGATCGCCGCCTTTGCTCTCAAAGTATGACCCCAGGAAACTCATCAAATCTGATTTTACGGTATCCGAAATGGCTACGTAACCATCGACACACTTTAGTGATTGATAGAACCAGCGTTTATAGAGTGTCACCAGTTCGTCGACACAGAATTGTGGGTGGGTGATTGGAATCAAATCATAGATAACCGCAACCACGCTGGCACCCTTGGCTTTGATATTTTCCACCGAGGGCCAAATGTCTACCGACCAGGTGGAATCCAACAGCAGCAGGATATCGTCAGAGGTAACGGCTTCAAAAGGGCTTTGCACCTCCCCTTTTCCAGCCCCAGCGGTGCTCGACCAGCGGCCTGTTCTGACAAAACCCAGGCATTTAACAGCCGGGTTTATCAGGGCCTTATCTATCAGGTAATTAAGCCCAAAACTTGTTCTGGGGGCCAACAAAAACCTTTTAAAGTGCCGCTGCGGCAGCACGGCAACCAACAGCGTCCGAATTGCCATATAGAGGGTTTTCAAATAGAGCTTAATATCTGTGAGAAACGCTCGCTTAACAAGCGCTGGGGTTTGCAGAGCGCTTTCCTGCGTCACCTCTTGAACGTACAAACGACTCATGGGGATTCGAGTCATCCGCCCGTCGGCCAAATCGACGGGCACAACATCAAAGGCTTGCCCTTCGGCCAGCTCGGAGAAGTTTTCTACCACCTTCCTCACAACCCGCTGAATACCCGTGTGACTCTCTGGGTGGTGACATAAATACGAGCAATCGATATAAATTGTTTTCATCAAAATTTACCGTAATAACATACTGGGGTGTGGTTTAAAGGGTCTGAATTAAATAAATAATAAGCCAGCCAAGCAGAATACCCAGGGCATTAGCCTGCATATCCCTCCAGCAAAAACCAGAACCCAAATAGTGATCCCAAATTTCTTTTAGTAACCCAATAAAACCCGTAGCAATCAACGCTAGGGATAAATCCATAACGAAGTAACAGACAAATAAAATAACAAAACTGCAGTAGAAGTGCTTGCGCTTATCTTCTTCAGACCATAAATTCGAGAGCCTGAGCCACAATGAGTCGACCGTCACAAGGTACCTGCTTGCTTTAAAATGCTCGCCAGTTGTTGTGAAGACTGCTGCCAAGTATAACTGGCGGCTCTGGCCAATCCCTGTTCACGTAATTGGGCTCGCAGCTGTGGCGCTTGCAACAGCTGTTGCAAACCTTCGCTGATCGACTCGATTTCAAATGGATTGATCAACAAGGTCGCCTGCCCCCCCACCTCCGGCATGGCCGAAACATTAGAGGTTAACACGGGCACACCACAAGCCATGGATTCTAGAATGGGCATACCGAAACCTTCATAGAAAGAGGGGTAGGCCATAATGGTCGCGCAGCCGAGAATAACGGGAAGATCTACCTGCGGAACGTAGCCTAACTGAATCAATTGATGTTCAGGTATACGCTTAAGCAGCGCGTAGGTTTCTTTATTTTTCCAGCCATTCTTACCGACCAACACCAAGGGAAATTGATCGCGCAAGGTTTCAGGCAAGCGCATAAACGCCTTCAGCAAACCCGTGACATTCTTTCTGGGCTCTACCGTTGCCAGCGACATGATGAACTGGGCGGGCAAGCTGTAAGTTTCTCTAATGGCTTGTTGTTCAGTGTCCGAGTAAATACGAAAACTCTTGTCGACGGCGGGGTAAACAATACTCACTTTGTCGGCCGGCACATCAAAACAATCCAAAATCTCCGTTTTTGAAAACTCTGAAATGGTTACCACGTGCTCGGCCTGAGCGATACTGGACGCCAGCTCATCCTGAAGCAGCTTGACCCGCTCGGCTGGGTGAAATTCAGGAAAACGCAGGTGTGACAAATCGTAAACCGTGGTTACCGCTCTGCACTGGATAGGCAGCAGGGTATAACTAGGTTCCCAATAGATTGCGCCATTGATTTTTTTCTGCGAAAGACGCATCAAGCAGCCCCGCAAAAAACCCCGGACACGGCGAGAAAATGGCAGCAGGCGAACCCACTGGCGAACATGCTGATAGAGTTCAACACGTCGACCGGAGGCGACCGCAGGTTGTGTATCCTGAGTGGGGGGCGCGGCCCCCCGTTGCAGAAGGTTCCGTAACGCAGGGGGTTCGATTAAACCGACATCACCGACACCATACACTGACTCAAACTCCTCAGAATCAATCATTTCACTGAGAAGGTTATGGGTAAAGTGACCAATACCTGTCAACGGCGCATAGAGGCAGTCGACTCTTACAACTAATTTCATCTTTACCGGCTCGCCGTATACTCAAGAAAAATCACTAACCAACAACCGACCTGAGGCCTGCGCTATTCGGGTGCGATTAAAAGGCTGTTAATATCTTTTAGGTCCGTGGACCTCAGTACACCGGCTTCACGCTTTAATTGCAGCAGAGACTTGATATGTTCATAGCGCGCTTTCTGCAAATCACGTTCAGCAATAAACCGATCGCGCACTGCATTTAACACATCAACACTGGTTACCGTGCCAAACGAGAAACCCTTATGCATGGCATCGGAAGATTTCTGTGTCGACACAACCAGCTTTTGAGCCGCATTGGTTCTCATAAAGTTCGAGTTGGTCAATAGGTACGCAGCCCTGATACGCTTAGCGAGTTCACGCTGTACCTGCAGCAGCTCACTGCGAGCGATACTGGCCTGACTAACCGCCTCCCGCACACCAGCGCGACTTGTACCGCCAGCAAACAGTGGAATGGTGACATCAATACCCGCGTAGGTGGTTTCCGTGCGAGGTGAGGATGTGTTTTCATAACCAATATCGGACTTTTGGTGCTGAACAATCAAGGACACCTGCGGCATATAAGCACTGCGCTTTTCAGACACATATTTTTCTGCCGCTCGGACGCCAAAACGGCGTGATTTCAGGGTATTACTTTGTGAGTTAGCTTTAGTCAGCCAGTCTTGAAGCTGGCCTATTACCGGTGGGATAACCGCGCCTTCATCCAGACGGTAAAGCCGGCCGACTTCGTTACCCGTAACTTCCATCAAACCCACACGACTAAGACCCAATTGATTCTCAGCATCAATTTCATCGGCGTAGATAGCCGCTGAACGTGCCTGCGCCTCGTAAAGATCCGTTACCTTGACCAACTGCCGCTCATAGAGCTTTTCGACCTGCTGCAGTTGTTTCTCTACCGCGGTTTTTTCCGAACGCACGGAGTACAAAGCATCTTCAGCTTCCAGTACATCCAAGTATCTTACTGCGACATCGAGCAGCAAGCCGCTTAACTCGTCGTAATAGTCAGCTTCACTTTGGTCTTCCAGGTAAGCCGCTCTGCCACGGGCTGAAAATACCTGCCAGTTAAAAATGACTTGGCGCAGTTGCGCGGTGTATTTCTCACCGTCGTATTTGTCCATCGCCTCGCGCGTGACAAGCCGCCCATCCACAACAACGTTTTCATCGGCGTAGCGGCGGTTTTGAGAAAAGCTGCCCAAGAGGCTGACACTCGGTAATAGTTGACCGGTCGCCTGCTGGGTGCGGGCCTGACCTATATTCCAATACTCCTTGGCAATGTTCAGCCTTGGGCTGCTGTCAATGGCCTGCGCAAAGATGCCCTCCAAATTTTGAACAGCAGCCTCGGAGGCAAACGCGTCAACAGAAGCTGTAGAAGTAAATGATGCGCAGACAGAACCAGCGACAAGGCATAAAGCCGCAAACTTTTTACACGTTTTCATGAGTATCAGTCTTCAATCAGAGAGCGGGCCATGGAGTTGGAAATAGGCTGCATCATGTACTGAAACAAAGTCCGCGAGCCGGTTGTTATATAGACTTCAGCGGGCATGCCCGGCACTAAGGTCAAGTTGCGGAGGTCTTTCAAGCCATCTTTTGTCACTTCGACACGGGCAGAGTAATAAGGTACTCCGGTTGCCTCATCAATCAAACTGTCTGCTGACACGCTCAACAATACGCCCTCAATCGTTGGCACGGCGCTGTTAAAAGCAGAGAAACGTATCTTGGCCAGTTGCCCGGTCTTAACCCGGTCAACATCGGTGGTGGAAACCCGCGCCTCAACCACAAGCTCTTCACTTTGCGGAATGACCTCGGCAATGGCGGTGCCGGGACTGATCACCGCCCCTTTCGTATGAACTTGCAAACTGTGTACCACGCCGGCAACAGGCGCCTTAACCAGAGTGCGTAAGACGGTGTCGGCAAGAACCCCTAAGCGCTCCTTAACATCGTAGAGCTCGGTTTGAACTACGCCCAACTCATCGACAACCGCGGTGAGAAACTCTCGGTCTTCCTGCAGGATCTGCAGTCGGGTTTCGCCTATCTGAATTTCGGTACCCGAGACAGTGGATATCAACTCCGCCACTTCGCCTTTGAGTCGAGCGTAATTGCGCTGTAACTCGCGCAAACGGTTTTTGTCGGCAAAGCCCTCTTTTAACAGGTCAGTGAAATCCGCCACCTCTTCCTGATAAGACAAAACCAATTCTTGTTTGGTTGACTTCAGCGTGGTTAATCCGGTCACCTTCGTTTGCAGCTGCTCAACACGCTGCTGCAAAACCTCCATGCCGCCGACCCGGGCGTTCTTGCGGGCTAGGAATATTTGATTTTGAGAGGCCATTTCATTCTGCGCGCGAGCATCCTCAACAACCAATGCCCGTCCGTACTTTACCTGAAGCAAGCCATCGCGTTCAGCCAACAGACGTGACTCTCGGGCTTGCAACGCAAACAATTTACCTTTGATAATCTCTAGCTGGCCGACTGACTGAGTGTCATCCATCACCAGGATAACTTGACCGGCTGTGACCGTATCGCCACTGCGAACCCGTATCTCTTGAACTATGCCACCTTCTAGGTGCTGTACGGTTTTCTTATGCGACTTAACCGCTACTTTCCCCGGGGCCAAAGCCGCGCCATCGATCGGCGCAAGTACCGACCACAGACCAAACACACCAAACACAACCATGAGAATAACCAGGCCAGTACGCTTGGGTGACTCGAAGCTTGTCGCGATCGTTAGGTTATCCGCCGATTCTTTGTCCACCGGTTCGTCTTCATCCCTGAAGGCGCTTTCTGAGACAGCCAACGCTTTTTTCGTCGCCTCGGATTGTTCATCCTGGTCATCGACAGCGGGCGGCCCAGCAGGTGTTTCCGCTGCGGTAGGTTTTTCCGATGGGGTCACTTCAGAATCGACCCCGTCAGGAGTCGCTTTGATGTTCGAGTCAGCATCTTGCTGTGCAGGCTTTTGTAATTCGGTCATTTTATGTAATCTTTATCACGTCTTAACGGTTTTCGTTGGGGCTGCTAGCGGTGCTGCTTTAGGCGCAGGCTGGGCGCCGGCTGGCTGTGTAAACTTTGCAAGAACCTGATCTTTCAAACCAAACTCCACCACTGCACCATCTTTCAAAACTAATAGTTTATCCATGTTCTGCAACACCATCGGGCGATGGGCAATAATAATGATCGTAATGCCCCTCTCCTTCATTCTTTGAATGGCACCAACCAGCTCCCTCTCGCCCACATCATCCAAGTTTGAGTTGGGTTCATCCAACACCACCAAGCAAGGATTGCCATAGAGAGCCCGAGCAAGGCCCATGCGCTGCCGCTGCCCGCCGGAGAGCATTCCGCCGGCGCCACCTATTTCTGTGTCATAACCCTGGGGCAGGCGCAGAACCAGGTCGTGCACCCCCGCCAAGCGCGCAGCTTCAACGACCTTCTCTGCATTAACCTCACCAAAGCGCGCGATATTTTCAGAGATGCTGCCATCAAAAAGTTCAATATCCTGTGGCAGGTAGCCTAAATGTGGCCCTAGGTCATCGCGGTCCCAGGAGAAAATATCCGCCCCATCGAGACGCACCTTGCCACTGGTGCACGGCCATATACCGAGCAGCGCACGCGCCAAGGTTGACTTGCCCGACGCACTGGCACCAATGATGCCCATGGCTTCACCCGCCGCCAGCTGGAAGCTTACCCCCCTCAGTACTGGCGTGCGAGAGCCGGGAGGTACCACCATAATCGCTTCGACCGAGACCTGACCGCGCGGCGCTGGCAACTTCATCTTTTCTGGTTCGGCGGGAATGTTGTCTAACATATTGTTGAGGCGATCAAACTGAGCCCGCGCCGTGGTAAATCCACGCCACGCACCAATCAACTGATCGATCGGCGCCAGGGCTCGACCCAACAGTATCGATCCCGCGATCATCATGCCCGGCGAAATTTCTTGGTTAACCGCCAGTAACGCACCCAAGCCTAAAATTAAAGACTGAGCAATCGTTCTGAAGGTTTTGGAGAAGGCTTGCAGGGTACCCGCCCAATCACTGGCATCGGACTGTAGCGCCAAGACTCGATCAGCGTGGTGCACCCAGCGACGGCGAATGCTGCCCATCATACCCATGGACTCAATCACCTCAGCGTTGCGCAGGTTCTTGGTCGCATAGTTGCTGACCCAGGCCGCCTCAGTGTTGGCATCTTTGAGTTTTTTGTGGGTGACCTTTTCATTCACATAGGCAATTGATACCAGCACAGCACCTGAGAAAATAGCGGCCCAACCGAACCAAGGGTGGAACATGAACATCACCGCAGCATAAATAGGAAACCAAGGCGCATCAAAGAAGGAGAACAAACCATTGCCGGTCAAAAACTGACGCAGTCCCGTCAAGTCAGCAATGGGCTGGGAGCTGCTTTTTAAGCCGCCAGTGACCAAAGACTGCTTAAAGGTGGCATCAAACACTCGCTGGCGCAGTGACTGCTCAATTTTATTGCTTGCCCGTACCAGAATGCGTGAGCGAACCCACTCTAGGCTGCCCATCGCCCCCAGCAGGAACACCAGCAATAAAGTCAGCATGGCCAGGGTTGATAGATTACCGCTTGAAACGACGCGGTCGTAGACCTGCAACATATAGATGGCAGGCACCAGCATCAAAATATTGACGGCCATGCTGAAGAGACCGGCGTAAATAAAATATTTTTTGGTGGATTCCAGAACCTGAAACAGCTCTGTCTTTTTAATATTATTATTTTCTATGTTCATATGTCTTTTCAACGGTTCCCATGGGTTTGATAAAGTTAATTCCTTTAGCAGACCTACCCAACAGGAAAACAACTCAGAAGTGGTTTAATTTGCATCGAAAATATTAAACTGGCTAGAATCGACACTCAAATTCATATAAATCTTGGCCGCGGAAGCAGCCTTGAAGGCAGCTATACTACCTTAATTAGCCGGGTTCAACGATAGATACCTAGCCGTTCTTACTGGACACAACTGCCCTGCTCAATATAGAGCTGCTCATAGGAGCTCCCCATGCCCGCACCAGAGAAGAGTGCCTCAAATCGCTTTAACGCCCCCGCCCCCATATCGCGAGCAAAATCCGAATCACTTAAACGCTGCATCGCAAGCGCCAAAGACTCTGGACTGCCGGGTTCGACCACCAGACCCGTCTCTTCATTTATATTGACAAACGTTGTGCCCGTGCCAATTTCTGCAGAAATCAGCGCCTTACCGTACATGGCACCTTCTAACAAACTGACGCCAAAGGCTTCTGAGCGCTGATGAGACGGCAATACGCAGGCAGCACACAGCTGTAACAGGCATATTTTATCCTGATCATCAATTCGACCGGTGAATATCACATTATCAAGCTGTAATTGCTGGGCCTTTTTACGCAGCCGCTCCCCCTCAGGACCCGCACCGACGATGACCACTTTGACATGCCTTGCCTGAGCGGCAGCCTCGAGAAGCACATCCAAACCTTTATAATAACGAAGCACTCCGACGAACAGAAAGAAGTCGCGCCCGACCGATTCTGCCCATTTTTCCGACACACCCGCATCAATCTCTGGGTATGAATTTGGGTTAATACCCAGGGGGATCACGGATACCTTTGATTTATAGCGCTGCAGTACGTCACTTGTCTGAGCATAGGCAGGAGAAGTTGCCACTATAGCGTCCACACTTCCCAGGAATGAATGCTGCAATGGGGAGTAGAGCTGCAACAACCCTTGTTGGCGAACAATATCAGAGTGATAGGTCACCACTCGTTTTTTACCCAAGCGCCTAATAAATAAGAGATCAAGTAAGTCTGCAAACGGCCAAGGGTAGTGGTAGTGAATAACGTCAGCCCACTTACAGGCTGCTACAAATTGTGCCAGCCCTTTCCAGGCAAAACCACAGGACGCTAACTCGAAGCACTGTGGAATCCTAAGAACCGTAATACCGTTCATTTGAACTTCTTCCGGCTGATCAATATTGGGGCTCAACGCACAGATTCTCATATCGACACGATCGCTGACATTCAGCCCAATCTGTCGAATGACCTCTTCACCACCACCTTGTGTATCGGGGAAATAGGTTCGATAAAACTGCAGTACTTTGACTTTTTTTATCGTTTGACTTGGCTCTAACACGACTGACTGACGCCTCCGATCACAACCGTTAACGAAGCGCACAATAAGGGTAGATAAACGCCCACCCTGCCAGCCAAAACCTCTTGCGTGACCCGCCCATCGCCCATTGAAACAACCTTGATACACGCTCTAGAAATAAGAAGGCCGCGATAAAACATCACGGCCTGAAAGGCTGCCATAATGCAGCATGCCCCCTAAAAAAACCAGCGCCAACACCAGCAACCCGAGG